>Ga0209573_1001412_pt1 | contig 37384 bp, 29 predicted proteins | sample TNRBio252014_DNA_FD_185870 | JGI IMG/M metagenome (GOLD analysis project Ga0209573, IMG submission 185870) | Wastewater treatment Type I Accumulibacter community from EBPR Bioreactor in Madison, WI, USA - TNR Reactor_6/25/2014_ DNA (SPAdes)... | ecosystem: Engineered > Bioreactor > EBPR >...
CACCCTGCCGCCGAGGTCGTGCAACTCACCCCCAGGCTGTGGAAGCAACACTTCGCAGCCAACCCGCTTCGATCCGACCTCCTCCCAAGCTCGAAGTAGGCAAGAACGCCGCTCGGTTACCGCTTACCCCTGATCGCGCTGCGCCTCAAGGGGCTCGAGCACGCGATCGACGTCCGCGTGGTCGATCCGCGTCTCACCGACCAGGGCTGGGCCTTCAGCGGCGAACTCGGCACCGACCGCGACGACATCAACGGTGCGCGCCACATGCACGATCTGTACACCCGCGCAGACCCGGCCTACAGCGGGCGGGCGACGGTGCCCGTGCTGTGGGACCGGTCGCGCAGCACCCTCGTCAATAACGAATCGGCCGACATCCTGCAGATCCTGAATGGCGATTTCGGCGCCCTGGCGCAAAACGAGATCGACTTGCGCCCGGCCGCGCTGGTCGACGCAATCGATGCCACCAACGCGCGGCTCTACGCAGACTTCAACAACGGCGTGTATCAGGCCGGCTTCGCCACCACCCAGGCGGCCTACGACGAGGCCGTGCGGCGGGTGTTCGACTGCCTGGCCTGGATGGACGCCCGACTCGAAGGCAAGCAATGGCTGGTGGGCGAGCAACTGACCGAGACCGACATCCGCACCTTCGTCACCCTGGTCCGCTTCGACCTCGCGTACTACGGGCTCTTCAAGTGCAACCTGCGCCCGCTCTCCGCCTACCCGAACGTGATGGCCTATCTGCGCCGCCTGCTGGCGATGCCGGCATTCGCCAGCAGCGTCCGTGCCGACCACATCAAGGCCGGGTACTACTCGATCAGGGCGCTGAACCCGGCGGGAATCGTGCCGGCGGGGCCACTTCTCGACTATTTGTAAGCAGGCAGCGGCCGCGGATGGCAGTGCCGGCGATCAATGCCTGTGACGGTGGTGGATGTCCGGGAAGTGCGGATGCTTGTGCACCAGCGCCTCGTGGCAGCGCCCGTGCTCGTGCGCCGCATCCCCGTCCGAACCAATCGCGCAGCGGCCCATGCTCGCCCGACCACGACGCCACCCGCGATGATCGCGAGCCCCCTGAGCGCGATCAGGCGGTCGACGTTCGCCTTGAAGACACCCAGGCGATCACGGCCGTCAGTACGGCCTCGAGATCGAGCCCCGGCCAGCAGCCACGGCGACATGCCGCCGACCAGCAGCTTGGCGAACGGCGTACTGGTGCCGAACAGGGCAGCCGTGAGCAGCGCATGGATGACGTGGATGTTCCTCATGGCTCTTGTCCGAGCGGCAGGGTCGCCGAGCGGTCGTCGAGCGCGGGTCGATACTGGTCCATGAAGCGCCGGTCTATCCAGTCCTTCCATCGCCATGCCAGCCCGCCGCTGGCGGCGAACCGACCCCACGAGACGATCGCCTCCTTTGGTCCGGTGGCCAGCAGATAAAGGCTGCGCCGTTGCGGGTGGTAAGGCTGGGGGGCGCGCCCGTCGAGCACGCGCTGCAGGTTCAGGGTCAGCGCCGGTCCGGCGCGCACCGCGTACACACCGGATTTCGTGTGCGGCGCATCGACGCGCGAGGCCACATCCCCCGCTGCGAACACGTTCGGATGCGACACGCTTTGCTGGTACGGCCCCACCGCGATGAACCCGTCCGCCGCGAGCGCCACGCCCGCGCCGGCAAGCCAGCCTGGCGGGCGCACACCGGTTGCGGCAATCACCCACGTAGCAGTCAGCGGCGCACCGTCTTCCGTTTCCAGTCCCGCGTTGCCGGCCCTGACCCGTTGCTCGAGAAGCTCGACCCCCTGGCGCACCAGGGCCTTGCGCGCACGCTCGACCACACCGCGCGCATGGCCGCCGAGCAGCCTGCCGCCGCTCGCCAGGGTGACCCGCGGCTGCGCGGCGCCGGTCTCGACCCGCAGCCGGTACGCCACCGCGAGCGCCAGCTCGACACCGGCGGCACCGCCGCCGATGACCGCCACCCGGGCGCCCGGGTCACGTGAGAGCTGAGCCAGGGCCTCGTGCCATTTCGCGACGAAGGACTCGAGCGGGCGCACCGGCAGCAGCCCGGGGTGACGCGCCAGCTCCGCATCCAGCGCGAGCTCTGCGCCGCTGTCGAGCGACAGCACGTCGTACCCCAGGGTCCGTCCGTCCGCGAGGACCACACACCCGCGCTCGGCATCCAGGCCGCACACCGCATCGTGGAGGTAGTGCACGCCGGCGGCAGCAGCCAGGGGCGGGATCGGGGCGACACATTGCTCGATCCGGTAGTGCCCGGCGAGCCAGCCCGGCACCATGCCGGAGTAGATCTGGCGGGGATACGGGGAGATCAGGACGACCTCGACATCGGGCCAGGGCGCCTCGCCGAGCGCGCGCAGCACGTGCAGGTGCGCGTGTCCGGCACCAACCAGCACAAGCCGCTTCATGCGCGCGCCCTCGGCGCGACCACCCCGCGCACCTCAGGGAGGCGTGCGGCAAGACGCTCGAAGTCCTGCGCACGGTCGACGTCCCACAAGCGGCCCGGCTCGTGGCAGCGCAGCCCGAGGTCGCGCATGCGCGCGCGGGTCTGCGCCATGACGTGCCCGGTGCTCCAGTCGATGCCCGCGAAGAGCTGCGGCTTTGCCTGGCGGAGCGCGATCAGCACGTAGCCCCCGTCCTCCGCCGGGACGACCACGGCATCGTGCTGCTGCAGCGCAGCGGCCGCGCGGCGGATCAGCCCGGGCGTCAAGAGCGGGCAATCGGTGCCGATGATCAGGGTGCCTGCCGGCGTGCGGGAGGCGGCGACGGCCGCGTGCATGCGCGCGCCGAGGTCACCCTCCGGCTGGGGCAGCAAGCGTATGTCGCCGAAGGCCCGGCAATGCGCGAAGTCCGGGTGATGCGCGTCCGGTGCGCACCACAGGCTCAGCGGACCGATGTCGGCGATCACCGCAGTCGCCACCGTGCGCTGGAGCAGCCAGCGCTGCAGGGCCGCCGCGCCCTCGCGGCCGAGGTGCGGGATGAGCCGCGTCTTGGCGAAGCCGGGCACCGGCGCCTTGGCGAGGATCGCGAGTTCGATGCGGGGAGGCGTTTCGGCGCTCATCGGGCGGGCTCACCCATGAGCCCGCGCCGGCCATCGAGGGTGCGCATTGCATTCATCTCCATGCTCAGGTTCGCGTCCGGCGAGGCCGGCGTCAGGGCGATCAGGCCGCCGGTCCGCGCCGCCAGGTGTGAAAGCGCTCCACCCAGGCGAGCAGCCGCTGCGGCGCGTGCGCGCGCTTCCAGTTGCCGGCGACGTATTTGTTGGCCTCGGCCAGGGTGGGATAGATATGGATGGTACCGAGGATCTTGTTGAGGCCGATGCCCTGCTTCATCGCCAGCACGTATTCGGCGATCAGGTCGCCGGCGTGCTCACCGACGATGGTCACGCCGAGGATGCGGTCCTTGCCCGGCACGGTCAGCACCTTGATGAAGCCGTGCGCCTCGCTGTCGGCGATGGCGCGGTCGAGTTCGTCGATGCCGAAGGTGGTCACTTCGCAGGCGATGCCCTGCGCGCGCGCCTCCTGCTCGTTGAGCCCGACGCGGGCGACCTCGGGTTCGATGAAGGTGGCCCATGGGATGATGCGGTAGTCCGCCCTGAAGGTCTTGAACGGGTCGAACAGCGCGTTGACCGCCGCATACCACGCCTGGTGCGCGGCAACGTGGGTGAACTGATACGGACCGGCGACATCGCCCGCGGCGTAGATGCTGGGGTAGTTGGTCTGCAGCAGCGCGTTGGTCTCGATCGTCTGCCCGCAGCGCACGCCGAGCGCTTCCAGACCGTAGCCGCTCAGGTTGGCGCTGCGCCCGAGCGCGAGGAGCAGCGTATCGAAGGCAATGCGCACCGTTTCGCCGGCATGCTCGGCGATCAGGACCTTGTCGCCGCCCTCGGTCACGAACGCCCTGGCCTGATGGCCCAGGCACAGCTCGATGCCCTCGGCCCGAAAGCGCTGCATCACCAGCCCGGACACGTCCGCATCCTCGCGCGGCAACAGGCGCGCGCCGCGCTGAAGCAGCGTGACCTGCGCGCCAAAACGCGCGAACGCCTGGGCCAGCTCGCAGCCGATCGGCCCGCCCCCCAGAACCAGCAGCCGGCGCGGCAGTTCGCGCAGCGCCCACACGGTGTCGGAGGTGAGGTAGCCGACCTCCTCCAGCCCCGGCAGATCGGGCACCGTGGGCCGCGCCCCGGTGGCGATGACGATGGCGCGCGTGGAGAGGCGCCGGCGTTCGCCCCCGGCGCTCTCGATCTCCACCGCCCACGGCGACACGATGCGCGCCGCCCCCTGCACCACGTCGACGCCCAGCGCGCTATAGCGCGCGGCCGAGTCGTGTGGCTCGACCTGGCCGATGATGCGCTGCACGCGCGCCATGACCTCGGCGAAGTCAAAGCGCGCCTCGGCCGACGCGATGCCGAACTCGTTCGCACGCGACACGTGCGACAGGAACTTCGCCGAGCGGATCAGCGCCTTCGAGGGCACGCAGCCGGTGTTGAGGCAGTCGCCGCCGAGCTTGTTGCGCTCGACCAGCGTCACCCTGGCCTTGACCGCGGCGGCGATGTAGGACGTCACCAGCCCGGCGCTGCCGCCGCCGATGACCACCAGGTTGCGGTCGAAACGCGCCGGCCGCGGCCACTGCGCCGTGACCCGCCGGCGCTGCACGTGCGCCACCAGCCTGCGCGCGAGCAGCGGAAACACGCCCAGGATGGCGAACGAGCCCAGCACGGCCGGCGACAGGATGCCGCCCAGGCCGTCGATGCGGGCGAGTTGCGTGCCGGCATTCACATATACGATGGTGCCGGCGAGCATGCCGAGCTGGCTCACCCAGAAGAAGGTCCGGGTGCGCATCGCGGTCAGCCCGAGCAGCAGGTTCACCAGGAAGAACGGGAACACCGGCACCAGGCGCAGCGTAAACAGGTAGAAGGCCCCTTCACGCTTCACGCCCTCGTCGATGGCGGCGAGGCGCGGGCCGAAGCGCGCGCTCACCCAGTCGCGCAGCAGGAAGCGCGCGATCAGGAAGGCAGCGGTGGCGCCGAGGGTGGATGCGAAGGACACCACCACCGTGCCCCACAGCAGGCCGAAAACGGCGCCGCCGGCCAGGGTCAGCAGTGCAGCCCCGGGAATGGACAGCGCCGTCACGACGACGTAGAGCACGAAGTAGAGTACAAGGCTCGCCACCGGGTTGCGGTCGCGAAAACCCTCGATCGCGGCCTGCTGCGACTTGAGCACCTGCAGCTCGAGGTACTGGCCGAGGTCGAAGACGAAAAAGCTGCCGATCGCGACGGCGATCGCCGTGAGCAGCAGGAGCTTGCGTGGATTCATCGTGCGATCACCGTGAAACGCCGCACCGGAACTGGCGCGGCCATGAGGCTTGGTCGTCCGCGGCCGCGCTTGCTTACAGTCGCCCGCCAACAATGCTAACCCCGAAGACTACCCTGCCCGATCGGCAGACAGCGCGGTCATCGAGCCGCCGGGGCCAGATCCTCGCGCTCGCGCGGATTGCCTTGTTTTCCCGCATCGGGCTCTTACAATCCTCAGGCTCATGAGGATCCCATGCACCCGGCGTGCCGCCGGTGCGTGAGCGCGCGGCGGGACGATGCTGTGCGACGAACGCTTCAAGGCGCTGCAAGGCCAGGGGTGTGCGTCGCGCACGACGTGCTGGCCGGGCCCGCGCCAGTGAGGGCCGTCCCACACCGGTCCCCACCATGGCCCATGATGTGCAGCGCAGCCGCAGCCCGCGGTGAACAGCCCCCCAGATCCGGAACCATGCGCCACACCGCCTCTCCCGCCCTCCTCCCCCCCGGCTTCATCGCCCTCCACGGCAACCGCACCGAGACCCTGCTCGACACCATCGCCGGCTGGCTCGCGCAGCATCCGCTCGCCCCGCTCGAAGCCGAGATCATCCTGGTGCAGAGCAACGGCATGGCCGAGTGGGTGAAGATGGCGCTCGCCCGCCAGGCCGGCGTTTGTGCGGCGGCGGCGGTGCAACTGCCAGGGCGCTTCCTGTGGCAGATCTACCGCCAGGTGCTCGGGCGCAGCCGGGTGCCGGCGCGCTCGCCGCTCGACAAGACGGCGCTCGCCTGGCGCCTGATGCGGCTGCTGCCCGGCGTGCTGAGCGCGCCGGGGTTCGAGCCGATCGCGGGCTACCTGACCACGGACGACCCCGGGCGCCGCTTCCAGCTCGCGCTGCGCATCGCCGACCTCTACGACCAGTATCAGGTGCACCGCCCGGACTGGCTGGAGGCGTGGGCCACAGAGCGCGAGCTGCTGCTCGACGCCGGCCGCGGCGAAACGCCCCTGCCGCCCGAGCAGCGCTGGCAGGCACGCCTGTGGCAACGGCTGCTGGCCGAACTCGAGCCCGAGCGGCGCGCGCTGACCCGCCCGCAACTGCACGAGCGCGTGCTCGATGCGCTCGAGGCCCGGGCCGGGCATGGCGGGCCTGAAGGCGCCGCGGGCGAGGGCCACGTGGACGGCGATGCCGACCGGCCGGCCTTCGCCCTCCCCCGCCGCATCGTCCTCTTCGGCATGACCCACGTGCCGCTGCCAACGCTGCAGCTGCTCGCCGCGCTGTCGCGCCACAGCCAGGTGATCCTCGCCATCCCCAACCCCTGCCGCTTTCACTGGGCCGACATCATGGACGGGCGCGAGTGGCTGCGCAGCGCGCGCCGCCGCCAGCCGCTGCGCGAGGGGCGCGAACTGCACGCGGTGGCGCTCGAAACCATGCACCTGCACGCCCACCCGCTGCTCGCCGCGTGGGGCCGGCAGGCGCGCGACTTCGTGCGCCAGCTCGACGCCTTCGACGATGCCGAAACCACCCGGCAGCGCTTCCCGCTCGCCCGCATCGATCTCTTCGACGAAGAAACGCCCGCCGCTGCACCCCTGCTGCGTCAGGTGCAGGACCACATCCGCGACCTGCTGCCGCTCACCGAGCACCCGAAACCCACGATCCCGCCCACCGACCGCTCGATCGTGTTCCACATCGCCCACAGCGCGGTGCGCGAGCTCGAGATCCTGCACGACCAGCTCCTCGCGCTGCTCGCCCACCCGCCCGGCGGCCAGCCGCTGCGCCCGCGCGACATCGTGGTGATGGTGCCGGCGATCGACGCGCTCGCGCCGGCGATCCGCGCCGTGTTCGGCCAGTACGGCCGCCACGACCCGCGCCACATTCCCTTCGACATCGCCGACCTGTCGGCGCGCGCGAGCAGCCCGCTGATGACCGCGGTGGAGTGGCTGCTGCGCATCGCGCACGACCGCTGCCGGCTGTCGGAGCTCGGCGCGTTGCTCGATGTACCGGCGATCGCCGCGCGCTTCGGCATCGCCGCAGACGGCCTGCCGCGCCTCACGCGCTGGATGAGCGGCGCCGGCATCCGCTGGGGGCTGGACGCCGCGCACCGCGCCGGCCTCGCGCTCGAGGCCTGCGGCGAGCAGAACACCGCGCTGTTCGGCGTGCAGCGGATGCTGATGGGCTACGCGGTGGGCGAGTCGGAGCGCGGGCTCGACGCCCCCTTTGCCGGCATCGAGCCCTATGAGGAGGTCGGCGGGCTCGATGCCGGACTCGCCGGCGCCTTCGCCCGCCTGGTCGAGCGCCTGATCCGCTGGCAGGCCGACAGCCGCCACCCCGCCGCACCCGCGGTGTGGGCCGGGCGTCTGCGCGCCCTGCTCGCCGACCTGGTGCACGCCAGCGACGACACCGAGCGCCAGACCCTGGCCGCGCTCGAGGCCGCCATCGCGCGCTGGCTCGACGCCTGCGACGATGCCGGCTTCGACGCCGAGCTCCCGCTCGACGTGGTCGCCGAAGCCTGGCTCAGCGCGCTCGAGACCCCCGCCCTCGACAAGCGCTTCCGCGCCGGCGGCGTCACCTTCTGCACCCTGATGCCGATGCGCGCCATCCCCTTCGAGGTGGTGTGCCTGCTCGGCATGAACGACGGCGACTACCCGCGCCGCAGCCCGCGCAGCGACTTCGACCTGATGGCCCTGCCCGGCCAGCAGCGCCCGGGCGACCGCGCCCGCCGCGACGACGACCGCCAGTTGATGCTCGAGGCGCTGCTGTCGGCGCGCCGCGTCCTCCATGTGAGCTGGTGCGGGCGCAACGTGCGCGACAACAGCGAGCAGCCACCCTCGGTGCTGGTCGCCCAGCTGCGCGACTACCTCGCCGCCGGCTGGTCGAGCGCGGTGGTCGCCGAGCGCAGCATCGAGCACCCGCTGCAGCCCTTCAGCCGGCGCTACTTCGAGCCGGGCACGAGCCTCCTGACCCATGCGCGCGAATGGCGGGCCGCACACACCGCCGCGGAAGCGGGCCAGGCGCTTGCGAGCACCGCCGCGCCGACCGTCGCACAGCACGCGAAAGGCCCGGGCGGGTGCGTCGAGCGCGACGACGCGAGGTCCGCGACGCGCTCGGCAGACGCCATCCCGCCACTCACCGCCTTCGTGCCCGACCCCGCCGTACCCCTCACCATCGCCCAGCTCGCCCGCTTCCTGCGCAACCCGGTCAAGGCCTTCTTCCGCCAGCGCCTCGGGGTGATCTTCGACGACGAGGCCGAAGCCCTGCCCGACGCGGAGTCCTTCGGCCTCGATGCGCTGGCGCAGCACGGCCTGATCGACGAACTCGCTGACGCGCTGATGGCCGACATGGCCGCGCTGCCGGCAACCGCGCTGCCCCGCTTCGTGCTCGACGACGCCATCGCGCGCCACCTGCGCCGCGTCGAGCGCGCCGGCCGGCTGCCGATCGGCGGGCTGGGCGCACGCGCGCAGGCCGAGCTCGGCGAAGCCCTGGTGCCGATGATGCAGGCCTGGCGTGCGGAGCGCGCCGCGCATCCGGTCGCGCTGCAGCGCCTGCCGCTGCGCTTCGCGCACGCCGGCGCGGTGATGGAGGACTGGCTCGACCACCGCGTCGCCGCCGCGGCCGACTCCGCCGCGCCGGTCTGGCTCGCGCTCGACCCCGGGCGCCTGCTCGAAGGGACGAAGCAGGACAGCGTGCGCCCGTACAAGCTGCTGCAGGCCTGGGTGAAGTGCCTGCTCGCCGCCGCCTGCGGCGCCCCCAGCGCCGGCCTGGTGATCGGTCGTGACGGCACCCTGCGGATCGCCGCAACGGATCGCGACACCGCCCGCGCGACGCTGACGACCCTGATCGACGGCTGGCAGCACGGCCTGAGCACCCCACTGCCGCTCGCCGCCAGAACCGCGCTGGCCTTCGTCGGCGCGCGCAACCCGGCCGACACCTACGAAGGCAACGAGCGCATCGCCGGCGAAGGCGAGGAGGCCAGCCTCGCGCGCTGCTACCCGGACTTCGCGGCGCTGGTCGCCGACGGCCGCTTCGAGCCCCTGGCCCAGTCCTTGTACGGACCGCTCGCGCAATGGGTCGCCACCCATGTCGATCCCACCCCGTACGGCAAACCCGAAACGCTGCCAGACAGCGAGGAGTCGGCATGATGACCGCCCACACCTCACCAAGCCTGGGCGCGGGCCCCCGCGCCCAGGTCGAAGCCAGCGCCGCAACGGCCACCCACGGCGACCCTCACGCCCACACCCTCGATGCCCTGCGCTTCCCGCTTCACGGCAGCCGCCTGATCGAAGCCAGCGCCGGCACCGGCAAGACGTGGACGATCGCCGCGCTCTACCTGCGCCTGGTGCTCGGCCACGGCCGCGGCGCGCATGACGCGGACACCGCCGGCGATGGCGCCAATGGCGCTGAAGCCGTGCCGCCGAGCGCCTTCCACCGCGCGCTGCTGCCCGCCGAGATCCTGGTGATGACCTTCACCCGCGCCGCCACCCGGGAGCTGTCCGAGCGCATCCGCGCCCGCCTCATCGAAGCCGCGCGCTGCTTCCGTGGCGACACCGCGCCGGCGGCGCACGACACCCTGCTCGCCGGCCTGCTCGCCGACTACCCGGACGCGGCCGCGCGCACCCAGGCCGCCTGGCGCCTGGCGATGGCAGCCGAGGCGATGGACGACGCGGCGGTGTTCACCATCGATGCCTGGTGCCAGCGCATGCTGCGCGAGCACGCCTTCGACAGCGGCACCCCCTTCGACGAGGCGCTCGCCGCCGACGAGCATACCCTGCTCCTCGAGGCCGCGCAGGACTACTGGCGCCAGCAGTGCTATCCGCTCTCGGGGGCGCAGCTCGACTGTGCGCTCGGGCTGTGGCCGGACGTCCATGCGCTGTACGCGGACGTGCGCGCGCTGGTCGGCCAGCCGCTGCAGGCAGACGACGTCGACGCCACGCTCGCCGAGTGCATCGAGCACGTCACCGCCACCCGCAGGCAGACGCTGGTCGCGCTCGGCACGGGCTGGACCCGGCGCGCGCAGGCGATGAAGGCCTGGATCGACGAGCAACTGGCCAGCAACGCCGGGGCCTGGAACGGTCGCAAGCTGCACAGCCGCCATTACACGCCGTGGTTCGACGCGCTCCAGGCCTGGGCGCGCAACCCGCTCGAGCACGCCCTCGCGCTCAGCGCCAGCGCCCGCAACCGCCTCAGCCCGGACGGCATGCTCGACGCGCGCAAGGACGGCGCGCCGGCACCCGGGCTGCCCGCGGACTTCGCCGCCCTCGCCCAGCTCCTGGCGGCGCTCGACGCGCTCCCCGACCCCCGGGTCGCGCTGCGCATCCACGCCGCCACCCGCGTCGCCGCGCGCCTCGCCCAGCTCAAGCGGCAGGCGCGCAGCTTCGGTTTCGCCGACATGCTCGAGCGGCTCGATGGGGCGCTCTCCGGTGTGCATGGCGCGCGCCTGCGCGAGCGCATCCTCGCTCAGTACCCGGTGGCGCTGATCGACGAATTCCAGGACACCTCGCCGCTGCAGTACCGCCTCTTCGATGCGCTCTACCGTACGGCGGCCAACGATGCGCGCACCGCGCTGCTGCTGATCGGCGACCCCAAGCAGTCGATCTACGGCTTTCGCGGCGCCGACATCTACAGCTACCTGCAGGCCCGCCGCGCGACCGCCGGCCGGCACTATGCGCTCGGCACCAATTACCGTTCGACACGGGCGCTGGTGGCAGCGGTCAACCACTGGTTCGGGCAGGCCGAGGCGCGCGCCGAGGCCGCCGACGACGGCAAGCGCGGCGGCGGCGCCTTCCTGTTCCGCACGGAGGGGGACAACGACCTGCCCTTCGAGGCGGTCGAAGCCAGCGGCCGCCAGGAGGTTTTCCATACGGCGACCGGCCCGGCGCCGGCGCTGAGCATCGAGCACGACCTCGCGCTGCGCAGCGCGGGCGAGATGCGCCGTCTGTTCGCCGCGCGCTGCGCGGAACGGATCGTCGCCTGGCTCAACGACGAGGCGGCCGGGTTCCGCACCGCCGACGGGACCTTCACCCGCCTGCGCCCGGCCGACATCGCGGTGCTGGTGCGCACCGGCACGGAGGCCGCCGCCGTGCGCGCGCAGCTGCGCCGCCGCGGCGTGGCCTCGGTGTATCTGTCGGACAAGGACTCGGTGTTCGCCAGCGCCGAGGCACGCGACCTGCTGCGCTGGCTGCGCGCGGTTGCCGCGCCGCTCGACGCCGGCCTGGTGCGCGCCGCGCTCGCCACGCGCACGGTGGGGCTGTCGATCGAGGCGCTGGCCTGGCTAGCGAGCGACGACGAGGCCTTCGACGCGCGCAGCGAGCAGGTGCGCCAGTTGCACGCGGTGTGGCGCGATCTTGGCGTGCTGACCATGCTGCGCCGCACGCTGCACCTGCTCGAGCTGCCCGCGCGCTGGCTGGCCGAGGCGGACGGCGAGCGCCGGCTCACCAACTTCCTCCACCTCGCCGAGTTGCTGCAGCAGGCCAGCGCCGGGCTCGACGGCGAGCAGGCGCTGATCCGCTGGCTGGCGATGCAGATCGAGGACGGCGCCAGCGGCAGCGAGGAACAGGTGGTGCGCCTGGAAAGCGACGCCGACCTGGTCAAGGTGGTCACGGTGCACAAGAGCAAGGGCCTGGAGTACCCGCTGGTCTGCCTGCCGTTCGCCTGCAGCTTCCGCAAGGTGGAGCGCCGGCATGCGCGCTACCTCAAGCTGGCGGACGCCGCAGGCACGCGCACGGTCAAGCTCGACTACGACGACGAGGATCTCGAGCGCGCCGAACACGAACGCCTGCGCGAGGACCTGCGCCTGTTCTACGTCGCCCTCACGCGCGCGCGCCACGCGCTGTGGATGGGTTTCGCCGCGCTCAGGATCGGCAACGGCAAGGACTGCGTCACCCACCGCAGCGCCCCCGGCTACCTCCTCGGCGGGCTTGCGCCGCGCGCCGAGGGAGCCTGGCTGGGCGCGCTCGAAGCGCTCGCCGCACGCGCATGCGCGCCCGAGGGGGCGGATGCGCGCGGCGCCTGCATCACGCTCGCAGGCGCACGCGACGAGCTCGTGCTCACGCGCCTGTTGCGTCGCGCGCACCTGCCGCCCCTGCAGGACAGCCCGGTCTATGCCGCCGACTTCGAGCGCCGCTGGTCACTGGGCAGCTTCTCGGCGCTGGTGCGCGACCTCGACGCCACGGCGCTGACGCCCGGCGCGTCGGCCGGCGAGCGGGTGGGCGCACAGGCGGCCGAGCGCGCATCGACCGCGCCCGATGACGGTGCCGCGGCGCCCCCAGTGCCATTCGAGGCACTCGACGACCCGTCCGGGCTCACCGTGCTCGAAGCCAGCGCCCTCTCACCCACGCGGATCCACCGCCCGGCCGCGGACGAAGGCACGGCCGAGCCCGCCTTCGTCCTCCCGGTCGCGCCACCGCCACCACCGACGCTGCCGCCCTGGCACCGCTTCCCGCGCGGCGCCTTCGCTGGCGACTTCCTGCACGACCTGCTCGAATGGCTCGCCGCCGAGGGCTTCGCGCTCGGCGCCAACCCGGCGCTGGAGGCGGCGCTGCGCCGCCGCTGCGAACGTGCCGGGCGCGGCGACTGGGCCGCCGAGGCGCTGCGCTGGATGCAGGCGCTGCTCGCCACCCCGCTGCCCAGCCTGGGCGTGGCACTGCAGGACCTGCGCACCCATCTGACCGAGATGGAGTTCTGGATGCCGTCGGCGCACCTGCAGGCCGGCGCGGTCGACGTGCTGTGCGGTCGCCACCTGCTCGCCGGCCAGCCGCGCCCGGCGCTGCGGCAACGCGCGCTGCACGGCATGCTGATGGGTTTTGCCGACCTGGTCTTCGAACACGAGGGGCGCTACTGGGTGCTGGACTACAAGTCGAACAGCCTCGGCGCCGCCGGCGCCGCCTACGACCACGCGGCGCTGCAGGCGGCGATGGCACATCACCGCTACGACGTGCAGGCGGCGCTCTACCTGCTCGCGCTGCACCGCCTGCTGCGCACGCGCCTGGGCGCCGCCTACGACCCGGCGCGCCAGCTCGGCGGCGCGCTGTACCTCTTCCTGCGGGGCATCGACGGCCCCGAGAAGGGCGAATATGCGATCTCCGCCACGCCCGAAGTCCTTGCGCTGATCGACGCCCTCGATCGACTGCTGACCGACGAGGCTGCGCTGGCATGAGCGCATCGATCCTTTGTACCCCGGCACTCGACACCCTGCGCGCCTGGAGCGACGCCGGCCTGCTGCGCCAGCTCGACAGCGCCTTCGCCGCCTTCATCGCCGACCTTGATCCCGCGGCCGATGCCGCCCTGCTGGTGGCGGCGGCGATGCTGAGCCACATGGAAGGTCGCGGCCACAGTTGCCTGCCGCTTGCCGCGCTACCCGGCGCCGACCCGGCCCTGTTCGCGTGGCCGGCCGACGCCCAGCCTGCGGTGGGCGCGCTGTGGCAGACGCTGCCGGCGAGCACGGAGACCTGGCTGGCCGCCCTCGCGCGCAGCCCGGCCGTGCAGCGCATCGGCCGCGATGCCGGCCGCGGTCAACCGCTCGTGCTCGACGGCCCCGACACGACGCCCCGTCTCTACCTTCGCCGTTACTGGCATTACGAACACACCGTGGCCGACGCCGTGGCCAGGCGCTGCGCCACGGTCGAGGCGGTCGACGAAGCGGGCGTGCGTGGCTGGCTCGATCGCCTGTTCGCCCCCACCGCGCACGCCCCCGCCCGCACATCGCCGACCGACTGGCAAAAGCTCGCCTGCGCGCTTGCGCTGCGTGGCCGGCTGACGATCATCACCGGCGGCCCCGGCACCGGCAAGACCTACACCGCCGCCCGCCTGCTCGCGCTGCTGCTCGCCACCAGCGCCGACCCGCAGCGCCTGCGCATCGCGCTCGCCGCACCCACCGGCAAGGCTGCGGCCCGCCTCAAGCAGTCGATCGACGGCTCGCTGCAGACGCTGCAGGCCAGCCTGGGCAATGCGCTCGAGCTCGCCGCACTTACCCGGCGCATCGGCGCGGCGCGCACCCTGCACGCGCTGCTCGGCGCGCGCCCGGACACCCGGCGCCTGCGCCACCACGCCGGCAACCCGCTCGACGCCGACGTGGTGATCGTCGACGAGGCCTCGATGGTGCATCTCGAGATGATGGCCGCGCTGCTCGACGCCTTGCCGCCCACCGCGCGCCTGATCCTGCTCGGCGACAAGGACCAGCTCGCCTCGGTGGAAGCCGGCGCGGTGCTCGGCGACCTGTGCCGCGACGCGCAGGCCGGGCGCTACAGCGCCGACACCGCGCGCTATCTGCAGGCGAGCACCGGCGAGCCCGTGCCCGATGCCTTTCGCGCCGCGGAGCTGGCGCCGCCCGCGCTCGCCCAGCAGACCGTGATGCTGCGCGAAAGCCGGCGTTTCGACGGCCCGATCGGCGCCCTCGCGCTTGCCGTCAACACCGCCACCGACCCCGCCCTGCCCGCCGCGCTGCTGCACACCGACGCCACCGGCGCGCTGTTCGGCGCCGAGGGCGGGCCGCTTTCGGCGCTGATCGATGTCGCCGTCGGCGGCCGCCCGGGCGCCCCCGCCTCGTACCGCGACTACCTGCTGCGGCTCGCCCAGGGCCCGGCCGATGCGAGCGCCGACGCGCACGCCACCTGGGTCGTGCAGGTCCTCACGGCCTTCGACCGCTTCCGCATCCTGTGCGCGGTGCGCGAAGGCGACTGGGGCGTGAGCGGACTCAACCGCGCGCTCGAGCGCGCGCTCGAGCGCGCCGGCCTGCTCAAACCGCAGGGCTCCTGGTATCGCGGCCGGCCGGTGATGGTCACCCGCAACGACGCGGCGCTCGGCGTCTTCAACGGCGACATCGGCATCACGCTGCCGACCGCCGAACACGCGAGCCTGCGGGTGTACTTTCTCGACGGCGAGCGCTTGCGCTCGGTTGCAGTGAGCCGGCTTGCGCAGGTCGACACCGCCTTCGCGATGACGGTGCACAAGAGCCAGGGCTCGGAGTTCGAGCACACCGCCCTGGTGCTGTCGGCACACAGCGGCAGCGTGTTGACGCGCGAGCTGATCTACACCGGCATCACCCGCGCACGAAAGGCCTTCAGCCTGTTTGCGGAGCGTCCCGGGCTGCTCGAGCAGGGCGTGATGCAGGCGACGCGGCGCGAGAGCGGCCTGGCCCGCATCGCCCAGGATCAGATCTCCGGCATCAGATAGATCCGCTCCCCCGCTTCCACGGCCGGTCGCGGCATCACCGGCGCGCTGCGCGCCGGCAATGCCGGCAGGGGCACGACCGCGACCGCGCCCTGCACGCCCCACTTGACCACCTCGATGCGCCCGTCGTGATGCTCGACCACCGCGCTGCAGGTATCGACCCAGTCGCCGCAGTTGAGGTAGCGGATGCCGCCGATCCGCCGGTCCGCGGCCCAGTGGATGTGCCCGCACACCACCCCATCGACGCCGCGCTGCTGCGCGGCATGCGCCACCGCATCCTCGAAGTCGAAAATGAAGCTCACCGCCTTCTTCACCTTCTGCTTCGCATAGCCCGCGAGCGACCAGTAGCCCGGAATGCCCAGCATCCGCCGCCCGCGCGACAGCAACAGGTTCACCCGCACCAGCGCGTTGTAGCCGACATCGCCGAGCAAGGCCACCCAGCGGTGGTGGCGCGTCACCTCGTCGTACTCGTCGCCATGGACCAGCCAGTAGCGACTGCCATCGGCCGTCTGGTGAATCCACTCCGACTCCACCCGGATGTCACCGAAGGCGATCCCCGCGTACTCGCGCAGCGCCTCGTCGTGATTCCCGGGAATGAAGAACACCTGGCAGCCGTGGCGCGCCCGCCGCAACACCTTCTGCACCACGGTGTTGTGCGCCGTCGCCCATTGCACGCTGCGGTTCATCGCCCAGAAATCGATGATGTCGCCGAGCAGGTAAAGGTAATCGGATTCGTAATCGCGCAGGAAGTCGAGCAGGCGCTCGGCCTGGCAGGCGCGGGTGCCGAGATGGACATCGGAAATGAAGATCGCGCGCACGCTCGTCATCGGTTCAGGCCTCCCCGGGTTGTGGCATGCCGAGCGCGGCGACGGTGCTGGTATCGGCACGCCAGACGCGCAGCAAGGCGGCGGCAAAGCCGTCGTTGACGCGCTCCCAGTCGATCGCCTCGGCGCTGCGACGGGCCGCCTGCGCGAGCTCGGCGCGCAGCGCATCGGCCCCGGCGAGCTGCACCGCACGGGCGATGAAACCCTCCTCATCGCCGCAGGCCACGCTCGCGCCGTTGCCAAGGTCGCGGATGACCTCGGCGGCCGCGGCGTAGTCGTAGGCCACCGGGCACACCCCGCTCGCCATCGCCTCCAGGGTGACGTTGCCGAAGGTCTCGGTCAGGCTGGAAAACAGGAACAGGTCGGCGGTGGCGTAATGCGCGGCCAGATCCTCGCCGTGGCGCATGCCGGCAAACACCGCGCCCGGGCAGCTGCGCTCGAGCGCCGCGCGCTGCGGTCCGTCACCGACCAGAACCAGGCGCGCATCCGGGCGCAGCCGGCGGATGGCGGCAAAGGCGCGCAACACCAGGCCGAGATTCTTCTCCGGCGCCAGCCGACCCACGCTCACCACCGCGAGCCCGCCCGGCGGCACGCCCCAGGTGCGGCGCAGCACCTCGCTGCGGCGCGTGGGCGAGTAAAGCGTGGTATCGACCCCGCGCGAGATCACCTCGACGCGCCGGTAGCCCTCGGCGGAGAGCCGGGCGGCGAGCGCTGCAGTGGGCACATAGGTCGCTGCCGTACGGTTGTGGAAGCGGCGCAGGTAGGCCGCGACCGGCTGGCGCAGCCAGCCGATGCCGTAGTGGCTGCTGTAATGGTCGAAATTGGTGTGGAAGTCGGAGGTTGCCGGGATGCGCAGCTTGTTCGCCGCGGTCACCGCAGTCCATCCGAGCGGCCCTTCGGTGGCCACATGCACAAGGTCGGGGCGCTGGCGTGACCATTCGCGCACCAGCCGCACGCGCGCTGGCAGGCCGAGCTTGAGGCCATCGTAGCGCGGCAGGCGCAGCCCGCGCGACAACACTTCCTCCAACCCCTCGGCGTGCGTCGCAATGTCTCCGCGCGCCTGACGGGGGCGGATCAGCTGCACGCTGTGGCCGCGCCGGATCAGGCCGTCGACCATGCGCCCGAGCGTCATCGCCACGCCGTTGACCTCCGGCGCCCAGGTCTCGGTCACCAGTGCGATGCGCAGGCGCGGAGCCACACAGAGCTCTTCGGTGGTGTAGTCGAGCGTTCTCATGGTCTCGCAGACTAGGGTGGCTGCGAGACAGCAATGTGAAGCGCCGGTTGCCGCCAGGTTACGGCGGTGGCGTCGCGCTCAGCGCGCCGGGGTGTCGAGCGCGGCGACGATGGCGCGGTCGTAGTCGTAGATGTCGTTGCGCAGCTGAAGACGCCCGCTCTCGTCGAGCGCCGCGGTGGCGTAGTGCAGCAGCACCTTGACCTCACGCCCCACGCCGACGGTGCGCGTGCGCCCACCGTCGAGCGCCGCCTGCAGCGCCTGCGCACCCCACGCCGCGGCGTCGTCAAGCAGCACCACGGCGAGCGACTCGGGGTTCTGCACGCGCACACAGCCCGAGCTCAAGGCACGCTCGGCGCGCTTGAACAGCGCGCGCGAATTGGTGTCGTGCAGGTAGATCGAATAGCCGTTGGAGAGCGAGAACTTGATCCGGCCGAGCGAGCCGGCAGAACCCGACTGCTGCACGACCCGGTAGGGGAAGCCGCCCTGGCGCGCGCCCCCCCAGTCGATCGCCCCCGGGTCGACCGCCTGGCCGCTGCGGTCGACGACACGCAGGCGGTGGCGAGCAAGATAGGCCGGGTTGCGCGCCATGCCGGGGATCACGTCCTCGCGCAGGATGGTGGGCGGCACCACCCACTTCGGGTTCAGCACCAGGTGGGTGACGTGATCGAGCAGCGACGGCGTCCTGCGCGTCGGGCGGCCGACGATCACCGGTTCGGCCCACACCCTGGCGCCATCGAGCACCAGATCGGCTTGGTAGCCGACGATGTCGACCAGCAGCCGGTCGCCCTGCAGGTCGGCGGCGACCCAGCGCAGGCGCTCGAGGTTGGCGCGGATCTGCGCCACACGCTGCGTCGGGCTGGCGTTGAGCGCCTGCACGGTCTGCGCGCCGATCACGCCGTCGGCCTGCAGGCCGTGGCGGGCCTGGAAGCGCTCGACCGCGGCGACGAGGGCGGGGTCGTAGAGCCTGGCGTCCGCCGCGTCCAGTCCGCTCTCGCCGCCGGCGGCCAGGCGTGCGCGGAGCGCGGGAATACGCTCGCTGCGGACACCCGGACGCAGGGTGGGGCCGGCAGCGACCCTGGGACGTTCGGCGGCGGCCAGCAGCGCCCGCTGCTCGGCGAGCCCCGCACGCAGGGCCCGGTAGAGCGGCAGGTCGGGCGCCTGCGCCTCGATCGCGGCACGCAGGTCGGATGTCTCCAGCACGCGCGTCAGCTCAGCGGCGCCTTCGTAGGGGTTGGGCCGGGGGGTGAAGTTCCACTCGCGGTAGAGCGTGCGTGGGTCGACCTTGCCGTAGCGGATCTGGCGCAGCAGCTCGACCAGGGTGTCGGTGAACAAGAGCTCGCGCTCGGCCTGCGCCTCGAGCTCGGGCCCCGGGGTGAGCGCGGCGCGCAGGCGGGCGGGCGCAAAGTCGGCTGGATCGAGCCCGTGCCCGCGCACCGCCTCGACCGCGGCGAGCAGCGACTCGGCAAGTGCCGGTTCGCTCCACACCGGACGAAAGCCACGACCAAGATAGAGCAGCGCCGCGGTCTCGTCGGCCGTGGCTTCGCGTCCGCGCAGGCGCTGTTCGATATGCAGCGGCAACCCCGCTTCGGCCGCCGCGGCGTCCTCGAGGGCGAGCAGCGCCTGTGCGGTCGGGGCCGCAAGCGCACAGGGCGTGCCCAGTCCGGCAAGTGTCAGCGCCACGACCGTTACAAAACTTTTGCCCAGAAACAGTTTGCTTTCGATTAGGATTCCGGGCTCAAGTGATTGTTCAGATTGGTTATTGTCCATGTCGAAGATCATCCGGAATCAAATCGTCCCCCATCGCCGCCTGCTCCTGAAGGGCCTCGCGGCGCTTCCGCTGGGGTTTTCGGCGGTGTCCGCGCAGGCCGCCCCGCGCGACCTGCATCTCGCTTTCCGCCACACGCACACCGACGAACGCCTGCACCTGGCCTTCCGCAACCGCCACGGTTACATCCAGCCCGCGCTCAATCGGATCGACTGGCTGCTGCGCGACTTCCGCACCGGCGAGTCTACACGGATGGATCCCCAGCTCTATGACATGCTTCACGCATTGGGCGTGGCATGCGGCGGTGACACCTTCGAGATCATCTCGGGCTACCGTTCTCCGGTGACCAACACGATGCTGCGCAAGACGCGCGGCGGCGGCGTGGCCAAGCGCAGCCTGCACATGGACGGCAAGGCGATGGACATCCGCCTGGTCGGCGTTGACACCATCCGCCTGCGCGACGCGGCGCTGGCGCTCGGCGTCGGCGGCGTCGGCTATTACCCCGACTCCGACTTCCTGCACATCGACACCGGTCCGGTTCGCAGCTGGGGACCGAAGTCCGCCTGAGCAGGGCGCGTCCAGACGGGCGCGGCCGGACAATCAGCCGAACAGCAGCAGACCCCACACCACGGCAGCGTTGAGTAGCGCGACCAGCACCGCCGCGCTGCCGACGTCCTTTGCGCGCTTGGCCAGCTCGTGACGCTCCAGCGATACACGGTCGACCGTCGCCTCCACCGCCGAGTTCAACAGCTCGACCACCAGCACCAGCACCACGCTGGCGATCATCAGCGCGCGCTCGACCGCGGTGTCGCCGAGCCACAGGGCGAGCGGAACCGCGACCAGGGTGAGCCATATTTCCTGGCGGAAGGCATCCTCGTGCCGGTAGGCTGCGCGCAATCCGTCCGCCGAGTAATGCGCGGCGTTCAAGATCCGGCGCAATCCGGTCTTGCCTTTGAAGGGGCTCTCCATCCTGGCCGATCCATCGATGCTCGAAAGGTGCGCGATCATGACACGAAACGGCGACTGCACCGTTATCACCGGCGCGCGCCCTTGTCATGCGGGCCGCGCGCGCGCGGCGGAGGCCGCGCAGTGACGAAGACGATCGGCCGTTTCGAGGTCCGGCGCGAACTTGGCCGCGGCGCACAGAGTGTGGTTCATCTGGCGTGGGATCCGCAGCTCGAGCGCGAGGTCGCGCTCAAGGCCCTGCACCTCGGCCGCGCCCCCGGCCACGACAACGCCTCGCTGCTCGCCGAAGCGCGCGCGGTGAGCCGGCTGCGCCACGCCGGGATCGTCCCGGTGTTCGAAGCCGGCGAGGACGCCGGCGACCCCTATCTGGTGTTCGAGTACGTGCCGGGCGAGAGCCTGGCGGCGATGATCCGGCGGCGCGGCGCCCTGCCCGCGGCGGAAGCCGCCGACCTGGCGCTCGAGATCCTCGCTGCGCTCGCGCAGGCGCACGCGCAGGGCATCGTCCATCGCGACCTCAAGCCGAACAACGTGCTGATCGACACCGCCGGGCGGGCGCGGGTGATGGACTTCGGCATCGCCCGCAGCGTAGCCGACGCCGGCGCCCACGGCGGGCTGTCAGGCACGCCCGGCTACATGGCGCCCGAGTACATCGCGCGCCGCGAGATCGGTCCGCGCAATGATGTCTATGCGGCCGGCGTGATGCTGCTCGAATTGCTCGCGGGCCGCGCGCTGCACCGTGACAAGGATCTGCGGCAGACGCTCGAGCGCACGCGCACGACAGCGGTGAGCCTGCCCGAGGGCTGCGGCCCGATCGACGAGGCGCTGGCGGCGATCGCGCTGCGCGCGGCCGCCCTCGACCCCCTGGCGCGCTACGCCGACGCCGCTGAATTCCGTGCCGCACTCGAAGCCTGGCGCAAGCCAGCCGAAGAGGAGACCGACGGCGCCGGCGATGGCGAGGCCCGCCCCGGCGCCGTGGACTTCCTGCTGCGCCGCATCCGCCACCGTGGCGACTTTCCGGCGCTGTCCGAATCGGTGGTGGCGATCAACCGCATCGCGTCAAGCGAGTCGGAGAGCGTGGGCGCGCTGTCGGCGCTGATCCTGCGCGACTTCTCGCTCACCAACAAGCTGCTGCGCGTGGTCAATTCAGCCCACTTCCGCCCCGCCGGCGGGGGACGGATCAGCACGATCTCGCGCGCCGTGGTGGTGCTCGGCTTCGATGCGGTGCGCAACCTCGCGATCACCGTGCTGCTGTTCGAGCACCTGCAGGGCAGGGCCAATGCCGGCCAGCTCAAGGAGGAGTTTCTCCACGCCTGCCTCGCCGGCCTGTTCGCGCGCGAACTGGCCGCACGCATGCGCCTGCGCGACACCGAGCAGAGCTACATCTGCGCGGTGTTCCACAACCTCGGCCGGCTGCTGTGCGAGTTCTATTTTCCGGAAGAGAGCGAGGACATCCGCCGCGTCGCCCAGCAGCAGGGCTGCAGCGCGGACAGCGCCGCACAGCGCGTGCTGGGCGCCCGCTACGAGGAGCTCGGCGTCGCGCTCGCGCGCAGCTGGGGCTTCCCGGAGGTCATCCAGAACAGCATGCGCAAGCTGCCCGATGGTCCGGCGCGTGCCCCGGTCGACGCGGATGAGCGCCAGCGCGTGCTGGCGGCCTGCGCCAACGCCTACTGCGACGCGGTGGCGCGACTGGCACCGGCCGAACGCGAGCGCGCCCTCGAATCGATCGCCAGCCAGTTCGGCGACGCGGTTCCGGTGCCGGTGCGCGAGGCGCGCGAACTGATGTGCAAGGCGGTCGCCGAAATCGGCGAGTTCGCCCGCGTCGTCAAGGTCGGCCTCGCCCACACCCGGCTCGGTCGCCACCTGCGCCATTTCGTCGACGGCACCGAACCGCCGCCAAGTGCGCAGCGGGTCGACAACGAGATGCCGCTGTCGGCCCTGCTCGAACAATCAACCCAGATCGACGGCGGCGCCGGCAACACCGCCGCCGATCCGCAGGCGGTGCTGAGCGCCGGCATCCAGGACATCAGCAACACCCTGGTCGAGGACTTCCGCCTCAACGACGTGCTGCGCATCATCCTCGAGACCATGTACCGCGCGATGGGCTTCAAGCGCGTGCTGCTGTGCGTGCGCGAGGCGCGCAGCAATTCGATGTGCGGGCGCTTCGGCTTCGGTCCGGAGGCCGGCGAGCTCGCGAAGCAACTGCGCTTCAGCCTCGCCGCACAGCCCGACAACGTCTTCAACGTGGCGACTGCGCGTGGCGTGGACGTGCTGATCAGCGACGTGGATGACCCCAGGATCGCGGCCCGCATCCCGCCCTGGTATCGCAAGTCGGTGGCGGCGCGCACCTTCGTGCTGTTTCCGCTCATGATCAAGAGCCGCGCGGTGGCGATGATCTACGCCGACAAGGACCTCCCCGGCGAGCTGCACGTCAGCGAGCAGGAGCTCGCGATGCTGCGCACGCTGCGCAACCAGGCCGTGCTCGCGATCAAGCACACCGGCTGACCATCGCCGGAGGTCGTGCCTGGATCACGGCGGGTCCAGGCGCAGGATGCGGCCCTCGCTCTCGTCGAGCAGCCACAGCCGCCCGTCCGGCCCCTCGCGCACGTCGCGGATGCGGCGGCCGAGCTCGCCGAGCAGGCGCTCCTCGTGCACCACGCGATCGCCGTCGAGCACGAGGCGGACGAGCAGCTGGAACTTCAGCGCGCCGACGAAGAGATTGCCCTTCCAGTGCGGGAAGGCGTCGCCGGTGTAGAAGGCCATCCCCGAAGGCGCGATCGACGGCGTCCATTGCAGCACCGGCGGCTCGACGTCGGCGCGTGTCGTGCCCTCGCCGATCTTGCGTCCGGTGACGTATTCGCGGCCGTAACTGACCTCGGGCCAGCCGTAGTTGAGCCCGGCGCGCGTGCGGTTCACCTCGTCACCGCCCTGCGGGCCGTGCTCGTGCGTCCACAGCTCGCCGCTGTTCGGGTGCAGCGCCGCACCCTGCACGTTGCGATGGCCCCAGGACCAGATCTCCGACCTGGCCCCAGCCCGGCCAACCAAGGGGTTGTCTGCCGGCACACTGCCGTCGAGCGCGATGCGGACCACCTTGCCGAGGTGGCTGTCGAGCGCTTGCGCGCGCGCGCGGTGATGAAAGCGGTCGCCCAGGGTCACGAACAGCGTGCCGTCGGCGCCCAGCACCAGGCGCGAACCCCAGTGGTGGGCGCCGGACGGATCCTCGTCCTGCGCGAAGATGCGTTGCACCGCATCCAGGCGCAGCGCGTCCACATCCAGCCGTGCACGCGCGACCGCGGTGCGCGCGCCGCCGGCGGTGGGCTCGGCATACGAGAACACGATCAGCCCATCCTCGGCGAAGCGCGGGCCGAGCACCACATCGAGCAGGCCACCCTGCCCGCGCGCATGCACCGCGGGGACGCCGGCGACGGGTTCCGAAACGCGGCCGTCCGGATGTACGATGCGCATCCGCCCGGGACGCTCGGTGACCAGCATGCGGCCATCGGGCAAGAAGGCGAGCGACCAGGGGTTGTCGAGACCACTGGCGATTTCGGTCACGCGCAGCGGACCCGCCTCGCTCGAGGCGTCCATGTCGCGCGCAGCGACCGGACCGACCGCCGCAGCGCCGACAAGCGCGAGGGCAAGCAGCGTGCGGCGCAAGCGGGTGTTCGGCCAGGTGCGACGCAGCGCCGTTGCGGTGGGGGGGCGGGGTGCCTGCATGGCGGGTTCTCCTCGTCGATCGGCGCACGAATCCGGCGCACCGCGTGTGCTCCGCCGCATGGCGCGCACTTCATCGATTCTTCGGACTATCCATGCCCACATACGTTCGCACGCTGTTGCGCATGCTCTTCATCGTCGCCCTGGTGAGTGCGTTCTGGCTCGCCGTGATGCCGGCCCCGCCGATGGCGAAGCTGTTCTCATGGCAGGACAAGGTTGAGCACGCGCTGCTCTTCGCCAGCCTCGCGCTGCTGGCGATCGCGGCCTGGCCCGGACGCGCGCTGGCGATCACGATCGGCTTGCTGGCCTATGGAGCCGCGATGGAACTCGCGCAATCGACCACCGGCTATCGCCACGGCGACCCCTGGGACTGGGCGGCAGACGCGGCCGGCCTGCTGGTGCTGGTGCCGTTCGCGCTGCGCCATCGCGCATGGTCCTGACCGGGCGGGCGGCCGGCTTCCGGCCCGGATCACGGCTTCAGTCGCCGATGACCGCAACCGCCTTGATCTCGACCAGATAACCCGGCGAACCACCGAGCTGGGCGGCGCCGATCGCGGTCCAGGCCGGGTAGTCGGCGCTGAAGTAGCGGTCGCGCACCTGCATGAAGGTCTTCAGGTCGCGCATGTCGGTATGGTAGGAGGTCAGGTCCACGATGTCGGCCATGGTGCCGCCCGCGGCCTCGACCACATTTTTCAGGTTATCGAAGGCCTGCACGATCTGTGCCTCGGTGCCCTCGACAAGCTGCATGGCCGCGTTGCGTCCGATCTGGCCGGACACATACAGGGTGTTGCCGACCAGCACGCCGGGGGCGTAGTGGATCTGCTCGTAAACCGCTTCCATGCCTGCGGGGATGATCGCGCGGCGCTTGCTCATGGCGTTGTCTCCTGTGAGGTTCTGTTGTTGGGGCCTTGCAGCCGGCCGCATTATTGCCCGAGCCCACTGCTTTGCCGCAAGCGCGGCGCCGCACCTGCACGACCCTCGGCCCTCCACCGCGCGCACCTGCATCGGGGGCTGGCATGTCGCCGACGAGCGTCGCACCGGCGGGCCTTCGCCCTGCACCGGGAAGGCCTTCATCCGGGGGCCTGCTTTGCTATCATCGCGCCTTTCCGATCAAGCGCTTGCGCGCAGCCGCCCGATGACGCCCTCCCGTCACTCCCTCGAACTCCTCGCCCCGGCCAAGACCGCCGACTTCGGCATCGAAGCCATCAACCACGGCGCGGACGCGGTGTACATCGGCGGCCCGGCCTTCGGCGCGCGCTCGTCCGCAGACAACTCGGTCGCGGACATCGCCCGCCTGGTGCAGCACGCCCATCGCTACCACGCCGAAGTCTTCGTCGCCACCAACACCATCCTGTTCGACCATGAGATCGAGCCGGCGCGCAAACTCATCTGGGAGCTTTTTGATGCCGGCGTCGATGCGCTGATCGTGCAGGACATGGGCCTGCTCGAGCTCGACCTGCCGCCGATCCAGCTCCACGCCAGCACCCAGACAGACATCCGCGACGCCAGCAAGGCGCGCTTCCTGCAGGACGTGGGCTTCTCGCAGATCGTGCTCGCGCGCGAGCTTTCGCTCGCCGAGGTACGGAAGATCGCCGCCGCAACCACCTGCCAGCTCGAATACTTCGTGCATGGCGCGCTGTGCGTGGCCTTCTCCGGCCAGTGCTACATCAGCCACGCCCACACCGGGCGCAGCGCCAACCGCGGCGAATGCTCGCAGGCCTGCCGCCTGCCCTACGACCTCAAGGACCAGGCGGGCAACACCCTCGCCAGCAACCAGCACATGCTGTCGATGAAGGACAACAACCAGAGCGCCAACCTGCGCGCGCTCGCCGCCGCGGGCGTGAGCTCGTTCAAGATCGAGGGCCGCTACAAGGATCTCTCCTACGTCAAGAACATCACCGCGCACTACCGCACGCTGCTCGACGAGATCATCGAGCACCCCGATGCCGACGGCCCTTCGTTCCGCCGCGCCTCGAGCGGACGCACCACCTTCCTGTTCACCCCGCAGGCCGACAAGACCTTCAACCGCGGCTACACGGATTACTTCGCCAACGAGCGCCGCCACGGCATTGAGGCCTTCGAGTCGCCCAAGTTCGTCGGCGAGCCGATCGGCCGGGTGACGAAGATCGACGCCAAGGGGCGCAAGTTCTTCGACATCGAGCGCGCCGCGCCCCTCCACAACGCCGACGGCCTGACCTGGTACACGCCGAAGGGCGAGCTCACCGGGCTGCGCGTCAACCGCGCCGAGGCCAACGGCGGCGGCGAGGGCATCGACCGCATCTTCCCCGCCGACCCGCTACCGCCCGAGCTGGTGCCGGGCACCTCGCTTTTCCGCAACCACGACCATGAATTCGAGCGCGCGCTGGAGAAAAAGTCCGCCGAGCGCCGCATCCGTGTCGATGCGCACTTCGCCACCGCCGCCGACGGCTTTGCGCTGACGCTGACCGACGAGGACGGCGTCACTGCAAGCGCCACGCTCGCCGCCGCCTGCGAGCCGGCACAGAACGCCGAGCGCGCGCTCGCCACCCTGCGCGAGCACCTCGCCAAGCTCGGCAACACCATCTTCACCCTCGGCGAGATCGTGCTCGAGCTGCCCGCCGCCCCCTTCCTGCCCGCCAGCCAGCTCAACGCGCTGCGCCGCGAGGCGGTCGAACAGCTCGAGGCCGCACGCCTCAAGGCCCACGCCCGCCCGCCGCGCGCCGCCGCGGTCGAGCCTCCGGTGCCCTACCCGCAGGACGCGCTCAGCTACCTCGCCAACGTGTCGAACGACCAGGCGCGCGCCTTCTACGCGAAGCACGGTGTCAAGCTGATCGACGCCGCTTACGAGGCCAACGAGGAGCGCGGCGAGGTCTCGCTGATGATCACCAAACACTGCCTTCGCTACAGCTTCAACCTGTGCCCGAAGGAAGTGAAAGGCATCCGCCCCGACCCGATGCAGCTCGTCAATGGCGACGAGACGCTGACCCTGAAGTTCGACTGCAAGCGCTGCGAGATGCACGTGATCGGCGCGCTGCGCCCGCACGTGGCCAAGATGCGCGACACAGTGGTGGCGCACAAGGTGAGCTTCGTGCCGCGCACGACGTTGCAGCGCTGACACGCTCCCCGGTTGCCGGGCCGTGCGAGCGTGACCCTGATCACAAGGGGTTCACTTTTCGCCCTCGGGGAACTGTGGATCGGCGTAGCGTGGCCGTCGACAAGGACAGGAAGGTCGTCTCCAGTCCCGGCAACAGAGGTCGCCATGAACACCCAGTCGCTCACCCTCGTCGATGGAATGTGCCCCCGCTCGCACGCTCACCCGCACCGCGATCTGGTCGGACGGTCGATTCACCGCGCGATCGACGCCGGCTTCCGGATCGGTCGCAGGGTTCGCATCGGGCGTGTGCCGGGCGCCGTGATCGGCTATAACATCTCGAACGCTGGCCGCTTCGGCGGCGCCACCTACCCGCTGCTGGTCGAAACCGAATTTGGCATCACCAAATGCAGCATGCTGGAACTCTCCCCGGCCTGAGCCTCGAGCGCGGCCGGCCAAGCCCGACCGATGAACTCGACGCCCACCCGCCTCGCCCCCATTCAGCAGCTTGCCGCGCAAGCACCGGCCCACGACGCGCCGCTCCAGGTCATCGCCCTGTGCGCGGAATGGTGCGGCACCTGCCGCGAATTCCGCCCGATGTTGCAGCGCCTGGCCGATGCGCGGCCCGACACCGTGTTCGCGTGGGCCGACGTCGAGGACGACGCCGAACTGGTGGGTGATCTCGATGTGGAAAATTTTCCCACGCTGGCTGTGTTCCGCGCCGGCGTGGTGCTGCACTTCGGCGTCAGCCTCCCGCAGGAGGGCGTCGTCGCACGCATGATCGACGCACTCGCCGCGGCACCGCTGAAGCCGGCGCCGGGCGTGCCGGCCGCGGTCGCGGCGCTCGCGCACCGGCTCGCGCGCGGCCCCGGCGCCTGAGGCCCCGCAGGCGCCAGGCGCCGACACCACCGCCAGCAGGAGCGCGGCCGGCTGCTCGACCGCGATGCCCAGCGTGTGCGCCGCGGCGAGGCCGAAGATGCCGAGCGGCGCGAAGCGGATCACCACGCGCACGATAAAAGAAAAAAAACGCGCGCGCCACCGCAGGCGGAGCAGCACGCGCGGGGGCGGCGCCGGATCAGCGCAGCGGGATGGGGAGCGCGCTCGGGACCGGCACCGCGGTCACATTGTTCTGCGGGCTGCCCTCGATCAGTTTGTCGCTGTAGACGAGATACACCAGCGTATTGCGCTTCGCGTCGACCATGCGCACGATGCGCACCTTCTTGAACAGGATCGAAGCGCTCTGTGAGAACACCTCCTCCTGCTCGCGCAGCGGGCCGCTGAAGGTGATCTCGCCAACCTGACGGCAGGCGACCGAGGCGTCGGCGGTGTCTTCGGCCAGCCCGAGCGAGCCCTTGATGCCGCCGGTGCGGGCGCGCGATACGTAGCACGCCACCCCCTTGACCCTGGGGTCATCGAAGGCCTCGACCACCACCTGGTGGTTGCGGCCGATGAACTTGAACGCGGTGTCGACGTGGCCGACCGTCTCCGCCTGAACGAGCGCGGGCGTCGCGATGGCCAGCGCGAGCAGCAGACGGGAAGAAATCCTGCGCATTTGAGCCTCCTGTACTCGGGGGCGCGGATTATCGCACTGCTTGGTGCCGGCGGGGTCGTGCCAGCGCCGGGAGCGGACGCCGCCGGCCCCTTGCGTCGTGCAGTTTCTGAGCAGAATCAAGGGAAAATTCGCCATCCGATGGCAGCATCAAGTGCCGTGACCCTCGACGCTGCACCCCACAGCCAGCCGCCGTGACCCTCTCCGTGCCATTCCCCCTGCCCGCCCCCACATCCGTGCCGGCCCCTGCGCCAAAGCCAGCGCGGGCCGGTCGCATTCCCGGCAGCAAGGCGATGTGGGTGGGCATCTTCTGCGAGATCACCGAGTTCGCGTTGCTGTTTGCGGTGTTCTTCGTCGCCCGCGCCCACCATCCCGAGGCCTTCCACAGCGGGCCGGAACGGCTCTCGCTGCTGGCGGGCACCGGCTACACGCTGATGCTGCTCACCAGCGGCTGGTGCGTGGCGCGTGCGCTCCATGCGATGCGCCGCGGCCAGCGCGCCGCCTGCGTGCGCTGGATGCTGGCGGGCTTCGTGTTCGGGCTCGGCTATCCGGCGATCAAGATCTTCGAGCTGCAGCGCAACTTCGCACTCGGGCTGGATGGCAGCGCCGGAGTGTTCATCGTCAGCTACTACTACCTGACCTTCACCCACCTGGTGCATGTGTTCTGGGGTCTGCTCGGCATGCTGTGGGTGATCACGCGCACCGGCCTCGGCGCCTACACGGTCGAGGAGCACAGCGGGCTCGAGGCCTTCGCCTGCTACTGGCACGTCACCGACATGATCTGGCTGATGATCTTCCCGCTGTTTTACCTGCTCGGATGAGGAGTCGCACATGAGCCCCGAACGCAAGATCGACCTCGCCTGGCTGATGCTCGTGCTGCTCAGCGTGGGCGGCGCCGGAATCGGCAGCGCGGACGGCGCCGGCGTGGGCGTCGCCGTGCTGGTATCGCTGGTGATGGCGGTGAAGCTGCGCCTCGTGTGCACATACTTCCTCGAACTGCACGAGGCCCACCCGCGCATCCGCAGCGCAGTGCTCGCGTTCTGCTACGGCATGCCGATCCTGGTGATCCTGACCACCGCGTTCGGCGACACCCTCTCCAGCCTGACCGGGGCGCTGATCGGTTAAGTGGCCCACCCCGGCCGCGGGCAGCGCCACCGTGGTCGCCATGCGCGGTCGAGGGCAGGCGCCGCAGGCAGTGCGCGCACGCGAAACGGTGATTCGATCGGTTATCATTGCGCGCTTATGCAAGCACGACTCCCTTCCCGATGATCCGCAAGCTGCTGCGCAAGGTCTTCAAGCGCCCGGCGACCGCTGCACGCCACGAACCCGCCCTCATTCCCGTCGAACGTCACGGCATCCGCTGCGAGCAACTCTCGCCAGCCGCGCGCAAGGTGTGCGCGGTGCTGCAGGAGAAGGGCTTCAAGGCCTTCGTGGTCGGCGGCGCGGTGCGCGACCTGCTGATCGGCCAACCCCCCAAGGACTACGACGTCGCCACCAGCGCCACGCCCGAAGAGGTGCGCGCCGCCTTCCGCCGCTCGCGCATCATCGGCCGCCGCTTCAAGATCGTGCATGTGATGAGCGGACCGGAGACCATCGAGGTCTCCACCTTTCGCGCCAGCCAGGACGCCGAGACCGCCGACACCGACGAGCACGGCCGCGTGCTGCGCGACAACGTGTTCGGCAACCAGCAGGAAGACGCCACCCGGCGCGACTTCACCGTAAACGCGCTGTACTACGACCCCGGCACCGAGACCATCGTCGACTACCACCACGGCGTCGCCGACATCCAGCAAAAGACGCTGCGCATGATCGGCGACCCGCGCACGCGCTACCGCGAGGACCCGGTACGCATGCTGCGTGCGGTGCGGCTGGCGGCCAAGCTCGGGCTCACCATCGACCCGGCGGCGCGCACGCCGATCCGTGAGATGGCCACGCTGCTCGAGAACGTGCCGGCTGCGCGCCTGTTCGACGAGATGCTCAAGCTGCTGTTCTCCGGCCATTCGCTGAAGTGCCTGCAGCAACTCCGTGCCGAGGGCCTGCACCACGGCCTCTTGCCGCTGCTCGACGTGATCCTCGAGCAGCCGATGGGTGAGCGCTTCGTCACCCTGGCGCTGGAGAACACCGACGAGCGCGTGCGCGAGGACAAATCCGTATCGCCCGGCTTCCTGTTTTCGACCCTGCTGTGGCACGAGGTCCTCAAGACCTGGGACCGCAAGAAGGCCACCGGTGACCACAGCCAGCCGGCGCTCTTCGAGGCGATGGACGAGGTGCTCGACGCCCAGGCCGGCAAGCTCGCGATCACGCGCCGCATCGCCGGCGACATCAAGGACATCTGGGCGCTTCAGCCACGCTTCGACAAGCGCAGTGGCAAGACGCCCTTCCGCGTGATCGAACAGCCGCGCTACCGCGCGGGCTGGGACTTCCTGCGCCTGCGCGCGCAGGCCGGCGAGATCCCCATGGAGATCGTCGACTGGTGGGACGACTTCGCCCACGCCGGCCATGACGAGCGCGAGGTGCTGCTGCGCCAGGCGCCGGCCGAGACCACCCCGGCCGCCAAGAAGCGCCGCCGCCGCAAGCGCAAGCCGGCCGCAGACGGTGGCGCGGGTCCGGTCACCGCAGACCTCTCCTGAGCGCCACCGAGTGACCCGCGCCTACATCGCCTTCGGCGCCAACCTCGGCGACCCGGCCTCCGCCTTCGCACGCGCGCAAAAGCGCCTTGGCGAACTTCCCGGCACCCGGGTGATCGCCCGTTCCTCGCTTTACCGCAGCGCGCCGGTGGGTGTGAGCGGCCAGCCCGACTTCATCAACGCGGTGATCGCGGTGGACACCACGCTCGCGCCGCGGCCCCTGCTCGACGCGCTGCTTGCGATCGAGCACGACTGTGGACGCACCCGCGACTTTCCGCTCGCACCGCGCACGATGGATCTCGACCTGCTGCTGCACGGCGACGCGGTGATCGACGAACCCGGCCTGCAGGTGCCACATCCGCGCATGCATGAGCGCGCCTTCACCCTGCAGCCGCTGGCCGAGATCGCTCCCGCGGCAAGCATTCCCGGTCGCGGTCGCGTCGCCGAGCTGCTGCCGGCAGTCGCCGGGCAGGCGATCGAGCGGGTGGCGCCGGCACCGGCCGCTCGCACCTGACCCCCACCTGCCATGCCCGCCTTGCTGCAGTCTCTCGGCAACATGCCCGTCTGGCTGCAGACGGCACTGCTGCTGACCGCCTCCAACGTGTTCATGACCTTCGCCTGGTACGGCCACCTGAAGAACATGCACGCCAGGGCCTGGTACGTGGCCGCGCTGGTGAGCTGGGGCATCGCCCTTTTCGAATACCTGCTGCAGGTGCCGGCCAACCGCATCGGCGCCACCGAGCTGAGCCTCGCCCAGCTCAAGATCATGCAGGAGGTGATCACGCTGCTGGTGTTCGTGCCCTTCGTCGTGCTGTACATGAAGCAGCCGCTCAAGCTTGACTATCTGTGGGCGGCCTTGTGTATGCTCGGCGCGGTCTACTTCATCTTCCGCAACTGACGCGCGCTCAGGGGATCGCAACGCATGCTCGACAAGGCCCGCTACATCGTCGTCGAAGGCCCGATCGGCGCCGGCAAGACCTCCCTCGCCCGCCGCCTGGCCAACCGCCTGCAGGCCGAAGCGGTGTTCGAGCAGGCCGAGCTCAACCCCTTCCTCACCCGCTTCTACCAGCAGTCGGAGCGCTGGGGACTGGCGACCCAGCTCTCCTTCCTGTTCCAGCGCATCGACCAGCTCGCCAGTCTCGGCGCGCTCGATGGCGAACGCCGGGTGGTGGCCGATTTCCTGTTCGACAAGGACCGCCTGTTCGCCGAGCAGAACCTCTCTGCGGACGAGCTCGCGCTCTACCTCCGGGTACATGACAGCCTGCAGCCAGTAAATGCGCCACGCCCCGACCTGGTGATCTACCTGCAGGCACGCCCCGACACGCTGATGGAGCGCATCCGCAAGCGCGGCCTCGACGCCGAGCGCCGCATCACCGAGCTCTACCTGCAGCAGGTCGCAGACCGCTACACGCGCTATTTCTACCAGTACGACGCCGCGCCGCTGTTCATCGTCGACGCCGGCAAGCTCAACCCGGTCGATCGCGACGAGGACTTCGAGCTCCTGCTCGAGCGCCTGCGCGAGATGCGCAGCTACCGCGAATTCTTCGGTTACGCCGATTGATCGCAGGCGCGCATACCGTCGGCGTGCGGACTTGTGCAATGCACCAGTTTGGTGAACACTGCCGCCTCCCACAGGAGCGATGAATGAGCTATCTACAGGACCAGAAGCCCGTCACCCTCTTCGAGCTCGGCAAGATGCGCGCCGAAGCCAACAAGATCGCGATGCTCACCGCCTACGACGCCAGCTTCGCCGCACTGCTCGGGCGCGCCGGTGTCGACGCCATCCTGATCGGCGATTCGCTCGGCAACGTGCTGCAGGGCCAGAAATCCACGCTGCCGGTCACGCTCGAGCAGATGGCTTATCACACCGAGTGCGTCGCGCGTGCCGGTGCGCGTCCGCTGATCCTCACCGACATGCCCTTCGGCACCTACCACGAGAGTCGCGAGCAGGCGATGCGCAATGCCGCACGCCTGATGGCGGCCGGGGCGCAGATGGTCAAGCTCGAGGGCGGCGAATTCATGGCCGGGACGGTGCGCTTCCTCGTCGAGCGCGGCGTGCCGGTGTGCGCGCACATCGGCCTCACCCCGCAGTCGGTGCACCAGCTCGGCGGTTACCGCGTGCAGGGTCGCAGCGACGAGGGCGCGGCGCGCCTGAAAGCCGATGCGCTCGCACTCGAGCAGGCGGGGGCAGCGCTGATGGTGATGGAGATGGTGCCGGCGGCGCTCGCCGGCGAGATCACCACCAGCCTGAAGAGCATGGCCACGATCGGCATCGGCGCTGGCGCAGCCTGCGACGGCCAGGTGCTGGTGCTGCACGACCTGCTGGGCATTTTCCCCGGCAGGACCGCGCGCTTCGTACGCAACTTCATGGACGGCGCAGCGAGCATCGAGGACGCGGTGGCGCGCTATGTCACCGCGGTCAAGGACGGCAGCTTCCCTGCCGCCGAACACTGTTACTGAACACGCACATGCAGATCCACGAAACCATCGACAGCCTGCGCGCCGCACGTGCGCGCGGGGGCCGCGTCGCCTTCGTCCCCACCATGGGCAACCTGCACGAAGGCCATATCGCGCTGATGCACCAGGCGCGCACGCACGCCGACTGCGTGATCGCCAGCATCTTCGTCAACCGCCTGCAGTTCGGCGCAGGCGAGGACTTCGAGCGCTATCCGCGCACCTTCGCCGCCGACTGCGAGAAGCTCGCCGCCGCGGGGGTGAGCCACCTGTTCGCACCCGACGAGTCGGTGATGTACCCGCAGCCGCAGCGCTACCACGTCGATCCGCCCGCCGAGCACGTCGCGATCCTTGAGGGCGCGTTCCGTGCCGGGCATTTCCGTGGCGTCGCCACCGTGGTCGCCAAGCTGCTCAACATCGTGCAGCCCGAGGTCGCACTGTTCGGCAAGAAGGATTACCAGCAGCTCATGGTGCTGTCGAACATGGTGCGCGAGCTGGCGATGCCGATTGAGGTGGTGCCCGGCGAGACGGTGCGCGCCGACGACGGCCTCGCCTTGTCCTCGCGCAACGGCTATCTGAGTGCCGAAGAGCGCGCACGTGCGCCGCTGCTGCATCGCCTGCTGGCGGGCATCCGCGACGCGGTGCGCGGGGGCAGCCATGATCTGCGCGCGCTCGAGTCCGCGGCGATGGCCGAACTCGCCGCTGCCGGCTGGGAGCCCGACTACATCGCGGTGCGCCGCCGCGTCGACCTGCAGCCACCGGCACAGGCGGGCGAGGCGCTGGTCGTGCTCGCTGCGGCCAGGCTGGGTCGCACGCGCCTGATCGACAACCTCGAGATCTGAGCGCGCGGCCCGGGTCAAGCACGCACGGCTTGGTGCCGGAGCGGCGCAAGGCGCGGGCCTCTGAACCGGACTGGCACAGCAATTCCGCCAGGAAAAACGGCGTTTCGGGCGATTGCCCCGCCGGTCATGCTTGCATCAGCCGGCCGATGTGGTTAAAACCCCTACAGGCCGCGAATAAAAACCCGCCCGCGTAGAGCGGCGCGCATGTCAACGAAGAAGGGGGAGTAGGAAGATGATGACGACCGTGAAACAGATCCTGGACGCCAAGGGCGGCACCTTTCACGCGGTTCGCCCGACCGATTCGGTCTTCGACGCACTGTCGCTGATGGCTCAGTTCGACATCGGATGCGTACTGGTCACCGACGCCGATCGCCTGGTGGGGATCTTCACCGAGCGCGACTACGCGCGCAAGGTCGTGCTCAAGGGCTTGGTGTCGCGCGACGTCAAGGTCGGTGACCTGATGACGCCGAATCCCTATACCGTCGGCCTTTCGGGCACTGCCGACGACCTGATGGCCACCATGACCACCAAGCGCTTCCGCCACATCCCGGTGGTCGAGGATGGCAAGCTGCTTGGCATCGTCACCATTGGCGACATGGTCAAGTCGATCGTCACCCAGCAGGAAAAGACGATCAAGCAGCTCGAGAGCTACATCGCGGGCGACCTCGCCGCCGAGTGAGCCGCGCGGCGCCCCCGCCGCCCGATACGACGACGCCGGAACCGACACGAGTCGGCTCCGGCGTCGTCGTTTGCGGGGTACGGCGCAGCCAGGCCCGCGCCTGCCGGCGCCCGCGCAGCCGCGCGGCAGGAGCGGCGGCAGCCGCGAACATTCTGCGATGGTGCCCTCGCCGGCGTTGGTCGCATTTCGCAGCGCGCGGTTCGCGCCGTCCGGCGCTCCTACAAAAACCCGCGTGTCGGCCTTCGGCGCTGCGTTCGCGCCGTCCGGCGCTCCTACAAAAACCCGTGTGCCCATCGCGCCGGCTTGCCCCTGTAGGAGCGGCGGCAGCCGCGAACGGGGCGGTACAGCGATCGACGCGCGTGCCGGCCTTCGGCGCTGCGTTCGCGCCTGCCAGCGCTCCTACAGGATGCGCCGCGCTTCCGATTCCGTGCAGGAGCGGCAGCAGCCGCGAACATTCGGCGATGGTGCCCTCGCCGGCGTTGGCCGCATTTCGTAGCGCGCGGTTCCCGCCTTACACCTCATCCACCGCCTTGCCGACGATTTCCGCGACGTCAGCAGACAGCCCGGGCGCGGCGAGCACGCGCTCGAGCTGCGGGCGGATGCTCGCCTGCAGCGCCGGGGTGAAGTGGCGCCAGTTCTCCAGCGCGCGCGCCATGCGTGCCGCCACCTGCGGATTCCTGGCGTCGAGCGCGATCACCTGCTCCGCCCAGAACGCATGCCCGCTGCCGTCGGCGGCGTGGAACTCACCCGGGTTGGCACGGAAGAAGGTGCCGAGCAGCGCGTAGACCTTGTTCGGGTTCGACAGGCTGAACGCGGAATCGCTGAGCAGCACGCGCACACGCGCCAGCGCCGGTTCGACCGCCTCGTCCCAGCGCCAGGCGCCGGCCTGGAGCGCGAACCACTTGTCGAGCACCAGCGCATCGCCGCGATGGCGCGCATGGAAGGTCTGCAAGGCATTGGTACGCGCCGGGCTGGCGCTCTGCACCAGCGCGGCGAGCGCGCCGAAACGCTCGGTCATGTTGGTGGCGCTGGCGAAGCGTGCCTCGGCACGGCGCAAGCCTTCGACGTCGCCCGCCGCGGCGAGGTAGCGCAGCGCGAGGTTGGCAAGCGCGCGGCGACCCGCGTCACCCGGGTGGTAGCGATACTCACCCGCCACCTGCATCGCATCGACCACACGCAACCAGTCGGCGGCGAGCGAGCGGCCGAGCGCGCGCATCAGCCCGATCAGCGCAGCACGCAGCGCGCCGGGTTTGGCCGGCGACATGCGTTCGAGCAGGTAGGCCTCGCCCGGCAGCGCGAGCGCCTGGGCGCGGAAGGCGGGGTCGAGCGTGGCGTCGTTCAGCAAGGTCCGGAAGGCGGCAACAAAATCGTCCGGCACCCCGGTCGCCGGTTCGGCGGCGAGCGCCAGCGCGACGCGCTCGGCGTAGCGCTGCGCGGCGTCCCAGCGGTTGAAGGGGTCGGCGTCGTGCGCCATGCGGAAGGCCAGACGCGCGTCGTCCTCGTCAAGCTCCAGGATGACCGGCGCCGAGAAGCCGCGCAGCAACGAAGGCACTGGCGCGTGGGCGAGGCCGACGAAGCGGAAGCTGTGCGCGTCCTCGACCAGCCTGAGCACGCGGGTGGTGGCGCCGGGCTGCAGTTCGCCCTCGAGTTGCAGCGGCAGGTCGCGCCCGTCTGCGCCGATCAGGCCCACCGCGACCGGAATCACCAGCGGCAGCTTGGCGTGCTGGCCGGGTGTGGCCGGCGTCGATTGCGCCAGCGTCAGCGTGTAGCTGCCATCGGCCGCGTTCCACTCCCCGCTCGCCTTCACCCGCGGGGTGCCGGCCTGTTCGTACCAGCGCATGAACTGGTCGAGGTCGAAGCCGTTGTTGGCCTCGGACATCACCTCGACGAAGTCGTCGCAGGTCACCGCCTGACCGTCGAAGTAGCTGAAGTAGAGGTCCATGCCGTTGCGGAAGCCCTCCTGCCCGAGCAGGGTGTGCAGCATGCGGATGACCTCGGCGCCCTTCTCATACACCGTGGCGGTGTAGAAGTTGTTGATCTCCTGGTAGCTGTCGGGGCGGATCGGGTGCGCCATCGGCCCGCCGTCTTCCGGGAACTGCGCCGCGCGCAGCACGCGCACGTCGTCGATGCGCTTGACCGCGCGCGCCGAGGCCGCGCCCTCGGGGCCGGCCGCGCGCGCCAGCATGTCGGCGGAGAACTGCTGGTCGCGGAAGACGGTGA
>Ga0209573_1001413_pt1 | contig 37370 bp, 37 predicted proteins | sample TNRBio252014_DNA_FD_185870 | JGI IMG/M metagenome (GOLD analysis project Ga0209573, IMG submission 185870) | Wastewater treatment Type I Accumulibacter community from EBPR Bioreactor in Madison, WI, USA - TNR Reactor_6/25/2014_ DNA (SPAdes)... | ecosystem: Engineered > Bioreactor > EBPR >...
AGGTAACTGTTTAAGCGGCTTGACAGCCTATCAGGGGAAACTATACGGCACAACCAATGCCGGCGGCGCCAATTTTCGGGGCGTTTTATTTGAATTCGAACCCAATAGTCAGGCGTTCACAACAAAAGTAGATTTCGCAGGGCCCAACGGCGCGGTGCCCCAGTATTCAACGTTGTTAGCATTGGAGCAACCCCTTTCCGGCGGCTTGTTTTACGCCGATACGGATGGCGATGGCTACGGCAACCCCAATGTGGTATCAACCGCCTGCCCCATGCCTGCCGGCTACGTAACCGACAATACCGACTGCGACGACGGCGACCCGGACATCAACCCCGCCACTATCTGGTACCGGGATCAGGATGCCGACGGGTATTCTTCCGGCCAAACCCAGGTGCAATGCACGCAGCCCTCAGGTTATTACCCCGCCTCCGGCCTGACGGCCACCACCGGCGACTGCAACGACAACAACGCAGCTATCCATCCCGGCGTCGCGGAAGTCTGCGACGGCCAGGACAATAACTGCAATGGCCTGTACGACGAGATGCAGCCGGTGGCTGCGCCGTGGACGGGCGCCAATGTGGGCGCTTTCTATGGATACTCCAACCAATATTGCATCGGCGGCGGTAGCACCGGCTTTGTCGCCGGAGCAGCCGGAGTTGGCTCCCCCACCATTGATAGAGTTCATTTTGTTTATCAACAGCTTTGTGCCAATAGCGAGATTACGACCAAAGTTGCTGCTATTTCCAACGGCTGGGCCGGCGTGATGATGCGCGAAAGCCTCGACCCCGGCGCTAAAAAAGTGGCGTTAAAAACACAGTTGTCAATATTCCTGCGCAGCGAAGTGAGAAGTATGACCAATGGTTCGGCTTCAATATCACAAGTAAATAGACCCTCGCATACCTGGCTTCGAATAGTAAGGTCGGGAAATACGTTTACAGGTTATAGTTCTGCTAATGGCACAAGCTGGTCCCCGGTTTTTTCTACTATGATCAGTATGAACAGTTGTATCTACGTGGGGCTATTTGTCGAGTCAGTAAGCAACTCTATTGTAGCATCTGCCCAATTCAGCAACATGAATATTATCGATCTGTGGACGCCCCCGACGGGTAATCCGGATCTTCTATTGGGTACGGGAAATGGGAATAACGGTAGTTCCGCCGAATTAGAATTATATCCCAATCCGACCGCAGGCATAGTCAGATTCCGCATGACACAAGGCGTGCCTTTACCGGAACAACCCCTGTCAATAGTGGTTTGGAATGCGCTTGGCGAGTGTTTACTGCGAAGACAAACGGGGGTTCCTGAACTGTTGGCTGACGGGCTTGATCTTTCGGGTCATCCCAACGGCATTTACCTGGTTCAGATACACAGGCCCGGTCAAATGCCTTATACAGAACGGGTGATTTTGCATCAATAAAAGGCCAAAAATAAATCAGCCCGAATTCTGGTTTTCACCAAAGTTCGGGCTGACCCATTTTCACGCTAAAGCCCGGTCAAATATGACTTTCGAGGGCCGTAGCCTTGCTGTAGTTGAGTACGCGGCGAATAGCATTGTCGGAAGGGCGGAAAGTGACTTTCGGCAATTGCTGGAAAGCGCTGAAAAGCGCCTTGAATTCGAAGCGCATCTCAAGGTCTTCGGTCAATACGGCCCGAAGTGCAAGGGTTTCGGAGACAGACGTCTCGCGGTACAAAAGACGAACTAAATCATTAGGTGTAAAGTTTTGGTGCATATAAGCATTTTTAGTTTCAGAATGAAGTCCCAGAACATTTTTATTAACTAAAAAGGCTTTCGGCTTATTGCTTTGGGTGTGAACTTTTTGAGCTATTTAACACGATACCAGGTTTGGGTGCGGTAAAGGCCGGTCCAATGCTTGCCCCTTACCTTCAATTCTTCGGTTTTCCCGTTTTCAAACCACATGCTGCAGCCATACACATTGCCGCTGACAGGGTCGAGTATGGAGCCGCTTTTCCAATAGTCCTTGTATTTTTCAAGGTGCTCTACGATGACCATGCCGAGTACCAGTTTGTTTTTTTTGCTGCCGGGGCATTTGTCGCAAACGGTGTCGGGGCCTTTTTGAAGCAGCTTGACAACTTTGCCGTAGTATTTGCCGCCTTGCTCGTAAATTTCTACGTGCGACTTGGCTTGTCCTGTTTCATCGTCTATTGTTTTCCAAACGCCCACCAACGAGTTTTGAGCGGCCAACGGGGTGATTCCCAACGCAAATAGAACCAACAGGCTTAACAAGTATTTTGTCATATAGTGATATAATTTGGTTAAAAAATGCTAACTCAATCATCCAGGTCCTGGGCTGGATGCCAGAACAATTGTTTGAAACCCACTATTTTGTTGTCAACAACTTCGATGCCTTCTTGTTCGAGCAATTGTTGCATCATCGTAGGCGTCGGAAAATGGATGCGCCCGCTTAGCTCGCCCAGGCGGTTTACTACGCGATGCGCGGGCACGCCATAACCCGAAAAGCTTTTATTTAAAGCCCAACCCACCATACGCGCCGAGCCCAATGCCAGGAAATCGGCAATGGCCCCGTAGGTAGTGATGCGGCCCCTCGGAATTTGCCTGACTACTTCGTAAACCAGATCGTAATAGGTAGGTTCTTCCATAATGCGTATTTTTACCGCGTTTGGTATGCCAATATACGCATCTCTCCCAAAATACAATTGATAAAGCAGCATAGCGCATGAAAAAGACCATAGTAAAAGCAGCCGGCGTCACCACGCTTACCGATGCGAGGTATTTTGCCGCAAGGGGCGTCGACTGGCTGGGCCTTTCGCTCGATTCTTCGCAAGATGACTATCTGAATGTCACCGCCGCATTAGCTATCAAAGAATGGGTGGAGGGGGTCAAAATCGTAGGCGAATTCGGCTGGGCCAACCTCGAAGAAATCGACTACGCCATACAAACGCTGGCCCTCGATGCCATACAGGTAGGGCCTTTCGCCGATGAAGAAGCGCTAAACAAACTCAGCGAACGCTGCGTTTTATTCAGAGAAGTGGTAGTAGAACCTGACATGAACGCCGGAGTTCTGTCTGCCGCTATCGAAGAAGGCGCCACGCTGGTCTACGCCACGGTTGTCAACCTGGCCAAAAACGGCTTAAGCTGGTCAGACCTCGCACAGGGAAACGCAGCCCTGACAATTGATGAACTGAAAGAGCTATGCGGCCAATATGCGCTGGTACTGCGAATGGATATAGAACCGGGCGAGCTCGAAAACTGCCTCCAAACGCTTAGCCCGTGGGGAATAGAAGTGAGAGGCGGCGAAGAAGAAAAAACAGGCTTTAAATCTTTTGACGAGCTGGACGACTGGCTCGATACCCTCGAAAATATCAATTCCTAAGAAAATGAGACACTACCTCTTTACTCCCCTATTATCCGGCTTTCTGATATTACTGCCTTTTGTGGTTGTGGGCCAATGGCAATGGATGCAAAGCATCGGAGGGAACGGCATTGATAACAGCGGAGGCCTGGTAGTGGCCGGAGAAAACCCCAATGTGTTTGTGGCCGGCGTATTTGCTGGGGGCGCCTGGGGTGGGAATGATATCTTTTTGACCAGCCTGGACAATAATGGCGCCACAGCCTGGTCGTTTAACGGCGGCGGGCCGCTCGATGACGAAGTGACGGCCGTGGCAAGCGATGCCGCAGGCAACATCCTGGTGGCAGGCGCTTATTGGTTGAATGCCACTTTTGCCGGCGTCACCCTAGAAGCCGAGCAAAGTTCGCGTTCGCTGTTTATCCTCAATGTATCGCCTGAAGGTACACTGCGATGGGCGAAAAACCTGCACGGCACGGCGATCAAAAAAATTGGCGCGGTAGGCGCCGATACGGCAGGCAATATCTATATCTCCGGGTATTTTCAGGGGCAGCTTTCGCTCGATGAATGGGTGCTGGAAGCCAACGGCGCCACCGACTTCTTTATCGCCAGACTCAACGAAGACGGCATAGTGACCTGGGCCGTTCATGCCGGGCAAACCGGCGATACGCGCATTACCGCAATGGCCGTTAAACCCGAAGGAGGTTTCGTAGCCGGCGGCTATTTTAATGCTATCACGCAGATCGGCGATTACCAATTTACCGCAAATACCTACGATCGCGACGTATTTATCGCTTCTTATGACGCAGACGGCGCCCTCCTTTGGGCCCGAAAAGCAGGCGGCGTGCACAACGACGAACTCACCGGCATTGCACTCGACGAAGAAGGAACCGTCTACGCTACCGGCTATTTGGTGGGCGTGATGAATTTGGGCGAAGGTATTACCATTCAAAGCGCTAATGGGAATCCCGATTTTTTTGTACTCAAATACAATAACGAGGGTCTGCCGCTCCAGGCGCGCGCCATGGGCGGTGCTTTGCGCGACCAAAGTATGGCTATAGCGCACAATGAAAACGGAGTAGCCCTCACGGGCTTTTTTTTGGATGAAATGTATATAGACGGGCAAACGCTGACAAACCATGGACAAACTGCGGGTTTTATCCTGCGGTTTGATGAATCACTGGCACTTTTGCAGGCAGAGACCATGCATTCGGATGAAGGCCCTGTATATGCCATGCAACTCGCGATAGACCATGCCGGCAAATTGGTGGTAGCCGGCAGTTTCGAAGGCACGCTGCAATACGGCAATGCCGACTTGACCGCAGCGGGCGCCGCCGATGTTTTTGTCGGAAAATGGTCGCCTTTGAGCACCTCGACGATTACACCCACAAGCGCTTCACCCTACCTCAGCGTTTTTCCCAATCCTGCAAGGGGGCAGTTTGAAATAACGTCTCCATTGACGCTGCAAAACATACGGGTATTTGACCAACAGGGGAAACTGATATACAAGACTGCAAGGCCCGAATTAATCACGGCGGATAACTGGCCCGCCGGCGCTTATCGCATCATAGCGCACACATCAGATGGCCGGATATTGGAAACCGGATTGCTGATACAGCGTTGATAGCCCCGGCGCTTAGGGTTTGTAATGAATGCGGTAAATCACATCGGCAAAGTCGTCGGAGACGAGCATAGAGCCATCGGGTAATATCTCGAAATCAACCGGGCGGCCCCATACATCGTCTTTATCTACCATCAGCCATCCTTCGGCAAAAGGCTTAAAGCTGGTCACCTTGTTGTTCTCCAGCGTGACCATAGAGATGCGGTATCCCGACTTTTTGCTGCGGTTCCAGGATCCGTGTTCAGCTATAAACAATTGTTTCTGATAGGATGCGGGAAATTGCTTGCCGGTGTAAAATTCGAGTCCGAGCGGAGCTACGTGAGGACCCACCAGTTGCGCCGGCGGAGTGAATTTCTCGCAGGGAAACTTGCTGCCGAATTCGGGATCGGGCGTATCGCCCTGGTGGCAATAGGGGTATCCGAAGTGCATATTATCGGTGGGCGCGTGGTTGAGTTCGCAGGAAGGCATATCGTCGCCCATCCAGTCGCGGCCGTTATCGGTAAACCAAAGTTCTTTATTATCCGGATGCCAGGTAAAACCTACCGTATTGCGAATGCCCTTTTGCACAATTTCTAGGCCGCTGCCGTCGGGATTGATGCGGGTAAGGGCGGCATATATCTCTTTATCTGGTTCGCAGATATTACAGGGGGCGCCCACCGGCACGTAGAGCTTGCCATCGGGCCCAAAGGCGATGTATTTCCAGCCGTGGTGCGTTTCGGTGGGGTATTTGTCATATACAACCACCGGGGCGGGCGGATTATCGAGTCGGGATTCAATTTGTTCGTATCTGAGGATGCGGCTCACTTCAGCCACGTATAAGTCGCCATCGCGGAAAGCTACGCCGTTGGGCATATTAAGGCCCGAAGCGAGTATAAATACCTGGTCGGCCACATAGTCGCCATCGGTATCTTTAACGGCATACACGCTGCCCAAATCGCGTGTGCCGACGAACAGCGTGCCATTGGGCGAGAGGTCCATCGAACGTGCATTTTTGACGTCGTTGGCATACACGTCAATGACAAAACCCGGAGGCAGCTTAATTCTGTCGAGTGGCAGGGACGACGGGTTACTGGTGGCGGTCTTCTCCTTGGGAGCAGACGGCGGATTGATATTGCCACAGGCGGAAAGCAGGGCTGTAAAGGCGGCTAGCGTAAAGAAAATCCTCATATGAGATCAAATTTTTTCACTTACCAATACAAACGCAGGCGGCAGGTTGAGCGGCACGAAGCAGACATCTACATTGCCAAAAATCTTTTTGTATAGTCTTTTGGTAAAAAGGGAATAGTGCATTTGCACAAACAGGCCTCCTTTCTTGAGGTGATGATAGCATTGTTTTACTATATTGATACCCAATGTCTTGGGAAGAGAAGTAAATGGCAGGGCAGAAATAACGTAATCGATATGGTCGATATGGAGTTGATTCAGGTAGTCCTCCAATTTTTCGGCGGTATCGTCAACGAGAATAAACCGTGGGTCGTGGATCTGGCGCAGTGTACGGCAAAATTTTTCGTTGACTTCAAAAACAATAAGGCGGGAATCAACAGGCATTTTGCTGAGCAACTGATGCGTAATAACGCCGTCTCCGGCGCCCAGCTCTACGATAGTAATACCGTTTTCAAAATCAATATGCCTGATCATGCTTTCGCATAAATGGCGGGAACTGGGCGTGAGCGTACCCACTGTTTTGATATCGCGAAGGCTTTCTCTCAAAAACTCAAGTCGCTTTATTGGTTCTGTTTTCATGTTGTAAAGTTACCAACCATTTAATCAACTAACCGGTAAAAAGCGAAATAGTTATTATCGTCGTCTACTGGCCGAGGTAGTTTTGTAAATCGGGAAAAAGACTTACCGCTTGTTTGACCTTATTTTTATCGGCTCTTACGCCATTAAGGAAGGGCACTATAAATGCGCCGGAGAAGCCTTTGGCCAGCAATTGGTTTTTGAATTGCACAGCATCGGCATGCCGTTCGAAGGCGCCGAGGGTATAGCGGTAGAATTCAAAGTGGGGCGTTTTTTCGGTCATTATGTCGGGAAGCGAGGCTGCCTGGGGGTTGGCGTATTCGCCTTTGGAGGAGGCTACCTGCACTTTATAAAACAAGTCTTTGTTGGTGGTTAGTCCAGGCGCTACAGAGTTGTAGTAATCGCCGATAACGGGCACTTTTCCTTTGATGGGTAGATCGGCGGCGCCTTTGAAGGCAAATTCCACGACAGCCGATTTGCTTTGCGAAGCCGGTTTGCCTATTCCCCGCATGTAAATGGCCTCAGGAGAAACGCCTTTTTTCAGTAAGAAATCGGATACTTTTTCAGCGTGCTGTACAGCAAGGTAGGCGCCTTTTCCGCCTGTAGAACCCTGGGGAGGATAGGCGGTAATAACAAGTGTAAGCGAAGGATATTGCAGCAGGAGTTGGGCTATCTGATCGAGCGTATTGGTTTCTTTATCAGAAAAAGCATCGTTCAGTCCCAAATAAACAGGTGGGAAAGCCGGCTGTGTATAGGCAGGCGGGTCAACCTTTGCAGGGGTAGCAGGGGCAACTTGCACGGCTACTACCGGCGGAGGATCCATTTCGGGCAGATAATTGGGGAAATACACCATATAAATGTCGCGCATGCCCATTCCATCACGGCGCGACGACGACAAAAAGGCAGTAAACCCGTCTTTGGCCACTCTGAAATAAGCGTCGTCGCCGGCAGAATTGACGGGCAAACCCAAGCTGACGGGGTCTGTCCAGGTTTTACTGCGGGCATTATACACCGACTTAAAGATGTCGAGCCCGCCGATACTTTTTTTGCTGTCGTTAGAGCTAAAATATAAGGTGCGGCCATCGGCGGCCATAAAAGGAGTAGTTTCGTCGAAAGGCGTATTCACTCCGGGGCCCAGGTTTTCGGGGGTGCTCCAGCGGCCTTTGCGAAAAATCGATTTGTAGATATCGAGCCCGCCTTGGCCACCCTGGCGGCGACTAGTAAATAAAAGAGTAGTATCGTTGTAGAAATACAACTGTCCGTCGCCCGCCACCGAATTCACTTGTGATTGGAAGGGAGTAGAACTGAGCGTGCGATCTTCCAGGCGTTTAAACGTGTCGACAATGACTTCGCCGTTATTGTAGTCCCAGCCTTTGGCATAATACAACACGTTGCCATCTTTATTAAAATCGAGCAAGACTTCGTGCCGGGGGCTGTTGAGCAGGTAATGCAGTTGCTCTACATTGCCCCAATTGCCTTCGTTGAGCATGCAGCCGAACATATCGCTAAAATAATGGCCCAGTTTTTCATCCGTAGCGCCAAAGCGGTTGCGCAGTCCGCCCATATTACCTTGTCGTGCGGAGGAAAAGTAAAGCCTGTCGCTGTTATTTGGGCTTGGAATAGGGGCAAATTCGTCGTAAGCGGTATTTACCTGGCGGCCCAGGTTTTCTACTACGATTTGACTGGTTTGGTATTGCCATTCGAGGCCGTTGGCGCAGCGGCGAATTTCTTCAATCACCATTTTTCGATGGGCGTGGTCTTTGCGAATTTGCCGTAGGTATAATTTGTAATAATTAGAAGCTTCCGCAAACTGGTGTTGACTATGGTACAATTTAGCCATATAAAGCAAACATTCCGGCAGTTCGGGTCTTTCACTGCTGGCCAGTGGTTTTAATATTTCGGAGGCTTTGTCGAGTTCATTTAGCTGAAAATAACAGATAGCCAGCAGGAGTTGAGCCTCTTTGTCGTCACGGATAGCCTGGCGCGAAGCCGTCAATACGGCCAAAGCATCAGCATACCTGTCGTGGAATATGTATTCTTTGGCTTGTTTCTTTTTATCAGATACGCTACCTTGTGCATACAAGCCTTGTAGCGTCAGTGAAAACACAATCAACATCCAATACTTCATCTTGCAGCGTGTAATTAGGTCGTCTGATGGGGAGCCGGGTGGTAGGCGTTAAGAATTTTAACTTTATCTTTGTTTTATTGGAAAATAATCTATTGCTTTGCAAAGTATAATATTTTCCGGGCTTTTCGTAATTTTGCCTTGAAAATTTGGCTAAAAGCACGCTACTGCTGGATATCATTAATTAATCAAATTTAAACGAATATGCGTCTGATAGTAAGACTATTGATTTTCTGCCTGGCTATAGGTTCGCTTCAATCTTGCGTATCCAAGAAGAAGTACGACGAGCTGGAAGCTTCTAAGATGGCTACCGACAAAGCGTTGGCCGAAACTCAGGCATCACTCAAATCGTTGCAAGACGAAAAGAACAAACTGGCTGCCGATTTTGAAGCAGAGAAGACCCGTCTTAATGGCGAAATTAGCTCAGTAAGATCTGAGCTCAACGCACAGAAGGGCCAAATCGCTCAGGTTCAGGAAAAGCTGACCATGACGGAAGCCGAACTGAAAAAGCTGAAAGACGAAATCAACGGCATTTTTGCTACGTATAAAGACAGCGGTCTTTCCCTCGAGGAAAGAAACGGCCGTTTGTACGTTCTCACTTCAGAAGCAGTAAACTACAAATCGGGTTCTGCCAAATTGAGCAAATCACAGCGCATCGCTATCGATGCATTGGCTGAGACACTCAAGAAAAATCCGAATGTAAAGATCCTGGTAGAAGGTCATACCGATAACAAGCAGTTCCCTGCCGGTTCTGGATATAACAACTGGGATCTCAGCATATCTCGCGCTAAAGAAGTTGTTAACCGCCTGATCAAGAGAGGCGTTGACGAAGCTCAACTGTCAGTTGTAGGCCGCGGCGAATTTGTGCCCGAAGGCGACAACAAAACGACGGAAGGCCGCAAGAAGAACAGGAGAACGGTTGTATTGCCGAATCCTGATCTCGGCATCTTGAACGACAATTAATCGCTTACTGGTACTGATAAAGCCGGGCCGATCGACGATCGAGCCCGGCTTTTTTTGTTGACGAGCCGCCGAAGGTGAGGGGGGGAGTGTGAGAGGGAGAGAGGGAGAGATTGTAGCGTAACGTTTGCCGTTCACTAATTGTGACAGTCCTCAATCGCGGCCAAAATCACCTGGCAGGAGGTTTTGATTTCTTCGTTCGTGATGATCAGCGGCGGCGCGATGCGCAGAGAGCGATTGTTAAACAAAAACCAGTCTATGATGACGCCTTGCTGCAGGCAGCGTTGAATTACCGCCTGTACGACGTCAAATCCGGCCAATTCTACGGCCATCAGGAGCCCTGCGCTGCGTACTTCTTTGATAGCGGGGTGTTGCAAATAGCTTCTAAATAAGGCTTCTTTTTCCGGAACGGCATCAATCAGGTCTCCTTCGAGCAGGGTATCGAGCGTGGCTAACGAAGCGGCGCAGCTCACCGGGTGGCCGCCAAAGGTGGTAATATGCCCCAATATGGGGTTGTGCGACAGGCAGGACATGAGTTGCTGATCTGCAATAAATGCGCCGATGGGCATACCGCCGCCCATTCCTTTGGCCAGCAGCAGGATATCGGGGACGATGCCGTAGTGTTCAAATGCAAACAGCGAACCCGTGCGCCCAAAGCCGGTTTGAATTTCGTCGAGTACGAGCAGGGCGCCCGTCTCATCGCAACGCCGGCGAAGGGCCATGATGAAAGCGGGCAAGGGTTTTCTGACGCCCCATTCGGCTTGTATAGTTTCCACGATGACACAAGCCGTATGTTCGGTGATCGACTCGAGGCTTTTTTCGTCGTTGAAATCGAGGTGCACGATACCGGGCAGCAAAGGGTGATAACCCTGGGTAAAGTCTTTGGGCCACATCAGGCTGGCGGCGCCCTGCGTGCTGCCGTGGTAGGCGTATTTAAATGCTGCAATCTCATACCGGCCGGTGTGCCGTTTGGCCAGTTTCATAGCGCCTTCGGTGGCTTCGGCGCCCGAATTGACAAAATAAACCGAATTGAGCGAAGCGGGCAGGTTGCCGCTCAGGCGTTGGGCAAGAGTTACCTGCGGCCCCAGCACATATTCGCCGTAAACCATCGTATGCAGGTATTTGTCGGCCTGCGCTTTGATAGCCGCTACTACATTCGGATGGCGGTGCCCCAGGCTACTCACGCCTATGCCCGCTATGAGGTCAATATATGCTTTGCCATCTTTATCATAAAGGAATACGCCCTCGCCGCGCTCAATTTCCAGCATCAGCGGGAAAGCGCTGGTTTGGGCCATATGTTGGAGAAAAAATTGTCGTAAATGCATGTTGTGGTGATGTGTATGCGGTCAATTGGCGGCAAAATTACCAATATTGGTTTTTATGGTGAAAAATGGACTGGTTTGAATCCTTTTTCAAAAAGAAGCGTTAGATATAGATTAGTAAACGGCCTGAAACAACAAACGAACGGTAAATCGAAGTAAATCTGACTCGGCCAACCTTGTTTTTCTACAAAAGTGCGGCTAGTTATCCCTTATTCGTCATTCAAATGACGTTATAATAGTATTAAACTCAACAGATAAAGCGGTTTTGAACATCTTTTTTTGCAAATTTGTAATAATGTTTAATTCCCATAGCATTAAAGAACATACACGAAACATGTATCCAGTACCATGAAACACTTGCTGGTGGTAATTAGTGTGGCGGCGTTTGTGGCGGGTTGCCGGCAGGAAACTTCCCGAATGCCAAATTATGAGGTGCAGGGCATTGATGTGTCACACCACCAGTCGTACGTCAATTGGGATTCCGTGGCGAGCGAAGCCATCACGTTTGCCTTTGTCAAAGCTACCGAAGGCGCTACGCTCAACGACTCTTTGTACTGCCACAACTGGGCGGAAATGAAAAGAGTGGGGTTGAAACGAGGCGCCTATCACTTCTTCCGCCCTACGATTGCTCCGGTGGAACAAGCGCGCAATTTTGCCCGCCTCGTGGAACTGGATTACGGCGATTTGCCCCCCGTCCTGGATGTGGAAGTCATGGACGGCGTATCCAAGTTTGCCCTGATTAGCCGCATGCGCACCTGGCTGGCTTTTGTGGAAGCCCGATACGGTATCAAACCCGTCATTTATACCAACCTGAAATTTTACAACCGCTATCTCGCCGGCCATTTTGAGGAATATCCCGTGTGGATTGCCCGCTACAATACCCGCGAACCCCGTATGGCTTGCGGCCGGGAGTGGCAGTTTTGGCAATACGGCAACCGCGGCCAGCTCAAAGGCGTAAATGGCAACGTGGACCTCAACGTATTCAACGGCACCGCCGGCGACCTCGAAATGATGTGCCTTCGGCCTTCGCCGGCGTTGAGCGATGTAGCTGTTGAAACAGAACTTGAAAACAGTCCCGCCCGATAACAGGTTTATTCTCGATTATGCACTAATTTTGCCGCAAAAAACACCATGAAGCAATTACTTGGTATAAGCATTGTGCTCCTCCTCTTTGCAGCCTGCAGCCCCAACGCCGATAAATCAAAAGCAGAGATCGAAGGATTGCGCCAACAATTGGCGACAGCCACTACTTTCCCGCTCGATACGGTGACAGCGGGCCAACTCATTGAAAAAAGCCGGGCTTATGCCGATCGCTTTCCCGAAGATACAGCCTCCGCGCGTCTGCTGTTTCAAGCTGCCGAAGTTTCGAAGGCTATCGCCAAACACCCGCAGGCGATCGAGCTTTGGCGCCGGGTGGCAGATAAGTACCCCGCTTATGCCAAAGCGCCCGAATCGCTCTTCCTTATCGCTTTTACTTACGATAACGACGTAGCCGACAAAGAAAATGCCGTGGAGAGCTACCAGGCTTTTATCGACAAATACCCGCAACACGAGCTCGCGGACGATGCACAACAACTACTCGGCTACCTGAAAAGTGGTAAAACAATTGAAGATATCATGAAGGAATTTGAGCAGGCCGCCAAAGACTCCCTGCAATAATATGCAAGAACAAAAACAGTCCTTTTTGGACCAACTCAGCGAAAGCGCCGCAAAAGGCACTTTTGTCAAACTGACTTTGAGCAAACCGGCATCAAAAAGCAGCGAGCTCCACAATATCTACGCCCGGCTGGTAGAAATCAAAGGGCAACTCCACTTGTCTTTTACGCTTCGCTATGCCCGCCGCGACGAAACCAAAAATTACCTGCCCGCCGAAGCTGTCAAAACGGTAAGCGACTGGTTAGGCAAGGATTTCCTGCAGGGCGATTTGTATACGACCGAAAAGGATTATTTTTTTCAATACAATAAAAAAAGAGAAGCTAGCCTGCGCACTGCCTCGCCTAGCCATGCTTCCACCCCGAATGCCGGCCATGACAAGGCCAAAAAGCGGCTGATTACCGCTGATACGGCTAATTATCTGCACTTGCTCGGCGTGGCCAATGCAGACGGTACGATTAAAAAAGAAGGGCAGAAGAAATTCAAGCAGATTAATAAATACATCGAAATTATCGATAACCTGCTGGTGCAACAAGCCCTGCCCCCCAAAGCGCATATCGTGGATATGGGCTCTGGCAAGGGGTATCTTACTTTCGCCTTGTACGACTACCTTACCCGAAAATTGGGGCTGGATATAGAAATGACGGGCATAGAACTGCGCCCCGCGCTGGTGGATCTGTGCAACGATATCGCCTCAAAATGCGGTTTTGAACACCTTCGTTTTGCCGCGCAGGATATCCGAGATTACCAGCCCGGCCATATCGACATGCTGATCGCCCTGCATGCCTGCGATACGGCCACCGACGAGGCTATCGCCAAAGGCATCCTCTCCGACTCGGCCATAATCGTGGTAGCGCCCTGCTGCCACAAACAAATCCGCAAAGAAATGCACGGCCATGGCGATATGCAGGCCATCCTCAAACACGGCATACTGGAAGAAAGACAAGCCGAGTTGATCACCGACGGACTGCGCGCTTTATTGATGGAAGCCAACGGCTACGCCACCAAGGTATTTGAGTTTATCTCTACCGAGCACACCAGCAAAAACCTCATGATCACCGGTTTGAGGGCCAAGCCGCAGCCCGAAGCGCTGGCCAAAGTGGAAGCCATCAAACAAGCTTACGGCATCAAGCACCACTTCCTGGAGCAGCTGCTAGCAACTCCTTCATAATCAGGCTCATCTTTGGCTCGGCGCTTGCCGCCACATTGATCACGTCTTCTACCGAGGTTTCTTTGATGTGTTCCAGCGGATAACACTGGTTGGTGATCACCGACACCACAAAAAGGCGAATATCCATGTGGCGGGCTACGAGCACTTCGGGTACCGTTGACATGCCCACCATATCGCCGCCGATACGGTGCAGGAATTCGTATTCCGCCGGCGTCTCCAGGTTGGGACCGGGCAGTGCTACGTAAACCCCTTGGTGGGCCCTGATGCCGTGTTTTTTAGCCAAAGTGAGCGCCCGTGCAATCAATTCACGGTCGTAAGCCTGCGACATATCCGGAAAGCGGGGGCCGAGGCGCTCGTCGTTGGGGCCCCGGAGCGGATTGTCGGGGTGCTTGTTGATATGATCGCGCACAAAAACCAGGTCGCCGGCATGGATATGGGGGTTGGTGCCGCCCGCAGCATTGGAAATAAACAACTGTTGGATGCCCAGAAACTTCATTACCCGCACGGGAAAAGTAATCTGCTGCATCGTATAACCTTCGTAATAGTGAAAGCGACCGGCCATCACCACTACAGGCGTTTTTCCGAGATGCCCGAAAACCAGTTTACCTTTGTGGCTTTGCACCGTGGATACAGGGAAGTGCGGGATATCCTGATAGGGGATTTCCGTTTCCACTTGAATTTCATCGGTGAGGTTGCCAAGTCCCGTGCCCAAAATGATACCCGTATGGGGTTGCAGTTGCGTTTTTGTGCGCAGATGGGCTACTGCTTCCTGAATTTGTTCGTATAGCATGAAAAAAAGCTTCTTTATGTCATTAATAAAACCCGAATTATCATCACAAAGCCAAAAATGATCAGCGAAGCGCCCGACAAGCGCCGCAGCCACAAAAAGTGGACGGGGCGGAAGTGGCGGCTGATTTTTTTGGCTCCCAGTACTTTTAAAAGGTCCGTACACATAATAGTAGCCATAATTCCGCCAAAAAACAAGACGGCTTCCCGCGTATCCATGTTGTTTTCTACGATAGAAATGCCCGATACGCCGATCCAGAAGAAAAAAGTAAAAGGATTCACTGTATTGATCAGAAATCCTTTGCCCCAAAGGGTGAGGTGCAGGTTTGCCGGTTTTGAAATGTGCAGGGTGTCTTCCGAAAGAAGGGGCGGTTTCGACATCAGTGCGCCCAGGCCGAACGCGGCTAGCGTAATACTGCCGCTTACGCCGAGGTAAAGCGTGAAAGCCGGAGAGTTAGCAATTTGCTTAATTTGGGCAAGTCCAAGGTATACGGCAATGATAAACAGGATATCGCTTATCCAAATACCCAGGCCCACCAGCGTGCCGCCTCTGACGCCGAATTCGGCGCCCGACTGGACCAGCGCAAAAAAAAGAGGCCCTACCAAACAACTCAGCATCAGTCCTAGTTTGACCCCCTCCCATAGTGGAAACATGCCCATTCGAATTAAATTATTGCTGTGTTTGGTAGCCCTAAAAATACAAAATAATGCCCGGTTTGGCCCAATGAGTTTAATCAATAGGAAAAAGCAAGCATAAAATGCATCCAGACAAAGCAGAGCTTGTTATTTTTGCGCGCAACTGCGACGGCTGAAACTTATTGATCAATAAAGCCGTTAACCTATGAACCATCCAAACCCACTTGGTGATGAACAACGAACTTTACATATACAATAGCTTTACCAGAGAACGCGAAAAGTTTGAACCCCTGCACGAAGGACACATAGGATTGTACGTATGCGGCCCTACCGTATACAGCGACGTCCACCTCGGCAATTGCCGTACCTTCGTGTCGTTTGATATCGTATATCGCTACCTGACTTATTTAGGTTATAAGGTTCGTTACGTAAGGAATATCACCGATGTGGGCCACCTCGAAGGCGATATAGACAGCGACGCAGAGGATAAGATCTCCAAAAAGGCGCGTCTGGAGCAGCTCGAACCTATGGAGATCGTACACAAGTACACCTTGGGTTTTCGCGATATCATGCATTTGCTCAATGCGCTTCCGCCCAATATCGAGCCCACTGCTACCGGCCATATCATCGAACAGATCGAAATGGTAAGTAAGATCCTGGAAAATGGTTTTGGGTATATAAAAAACGGCTCGGTGTACTTCGATACGCCCAAATTTGTGAAAGAATACGGCGTATACGGCAAATTGTCGGGCAAACAGATAGAAGAGCTGTTTACCGAAACCAGGGAGGCCCTCAAAAAGCAGGACGAGAAAAACCATCCTTCCGATTTTGCCATTTGGATCAAAGCCGACGAGCGCCACCTTATGCGCTGGCCTTCGCCCTGGTCGGTCGGTTTTCCGGGCTGGCACCTCGAATGCTCGGCCATGAGCACCAAATACCTCGGCGCGCAATTTGACATACACGGTGGCGGCATGGACCTCCAGTTTCCGCACCATGAAAACGAAATCGCGCAAAACTACGGCGCCTGCGGCAGTATGCCCGTGCGCTACTGGATGCACGGCAATATGTTATTGCTGAACGGCCGCAAAATGTCGAAAACTCCCGACCCCATTACCGGCAAGTCGAATTCGATTTTGCCGCTGGAGCTTTTTACCGGGCAAAACGAGATATTCAGCAAGGCGTATTCGCCCATGACGATGCGCTTTTTTATGCTGCAATGCCACTACCGCAGTACCCTCGATCTCACTGATGCAGCTCTGCTGGCCGCCGAAAAAGGCTATCGCCGCTTGATGGACGCCTACAAAGCGCTGCAGCAATTACAGGCGCCTGCCAATGCTGAAGCTGCTCAGCTCGACCAGGAGATAAACGGGTTGATAGACCAGGCATTCGAAGATATGAACGACGACTTCAATACGCCGAAAGCTTTGTCGCGCTTGTTTGAACTCGTAGCCACCATCAACGGCATCAAAGACGGGCATCTGCCCGCCGACCGGGTTTCTGCGGCCACTTTGCAGCGGTTGAAAGAGGTATTCCAACACTTTATCTTCGATATCTTCGGCTTACTCGACGAACACGACGGCGGCCAGGACGGCCAAACAGTGGACGGCTTGATGCAATTGATTATCAATATCCGCAAAGAAGCCCGCGAACGCAAGGACTGGGGTACTTCCGACCAAATACGCGATGCGTTGAAAGATCTTGAGATTCAGCTCAAGGACAGCAAAGAGGGCACCTCCTGGGCAAAAGGCAGCTAAAACCGGGCTATTTTGTCATAAACCGGTACATCGTGAGTTGGTGATACGTGCGCTTGGGGCGCAATATCGTGGAGGGAAAAGACGGTTGGTTGGGGCTGTCGGGAAAGTGCTGCGCTTCGAGGCACAAACCGCCGTGTTTCACATAAGTTTGCCCGTTTTTGCCCTGTAGGCTTCCATCCAGAAAATTGCCCGAATAAAACTGCACGCCCGGTTCGGTTGTATACATCTCCATTAATCGCCCGCTCCCAGGGTCATATAGCGTAGCTACCAGACTAAATTCCTTGTAAGGTTTTCGCAACACGTAATTGTGGTCATAACCGCCGGCCACCTGGTCGAGGTCGCGGCCTATAGGCTTATGAGAGGAGAAATCCATAGGGCCGTTTTTGACTTTGAGTTGCTTGCCTGTGGGAATTAACCATTGGTCAACTCCGGTATACCGTATTGCATTGATCATCAGCACGTGGTCTTTTATGGTAGGGCTTTTCCCGGCACTGAGGTTGAAATAGGTATGATTAGTGAGGTTGACTGGCGTGGGGTGGTCGGTATTAGCTTTATAAGTAATCGTGAGATCGTTGCGTTTGTGGAGGGCGTATGTCACCGTCACATCCAGGTTGCCGGGAAATCCCTGCTCGCCGTCCTTGCTGAGGTAGTGCAATTGAAGGGCGGCGGAAGAATCGGAGATCATTTCCTGTCCTTCCCATACCACTTTATCGAAACCTCTCACTCCTCCATGCAGGGTATGGCCGTTGTTGTTGAGGGGCAGTTGGTAGGTTTTTTTATTTAAAATAAAACGTCCTTGGCCAATGCGATTGGCATAACGGCCCACCAGACAACCAAAATATGGGTTGCCTGGCTGGAGATATCCACCCAAAGAATCGAAGCCCAGCGCTACATCGCCAGCCTCGCCGTTGCGGTCGGGCACGATCAAATGGGTAATGGCGCCCCCGTAATTGGTGATATGCACTTCCATGCCGTTGGCATTGGCCAGCTTATACAGCCAAATAGTGGTATCGTTGATTTCTCCGTAGGGCTCTTTGCTGATGGAAAAGCCGCTGGCTGTTAAAACCGCAGAGGGCGCATTTTGGGATGATCTATTGCCACATGCCGAAAAAATCAGCAAAATTGGAAATACCCCAAAGAATATTTGGAATAAACTTGTCGCTTTCATACATACAGGAATCTTTGGTCAAGATAGTGACTTCTATCGAAGAAGTTAGCTTTAGAACGGCTACCTTTGTCGTCAAAATATACATTATGAATGTCCTGTTGCTTGGAAGCGGCGGCCGGGAACACGCCTTGGCCTGGAAAATAAGCCAAAGTCCCCTTTGTTCATCGCTTTTTATTGCCCCCGGCAATGCAGGTACGGCTTCGCTTGGCACAAATGTGGCGGTAAATCCCAACGACTTTGAAGCCGTCGCGCAATTGGTGAGCCGCGAACACATTGATATGATCGTCGTCGGACCCGAAGAGCCCTTGGTCAACGGCATTTATGATTATTTTAAAAACCACGATTCGTTGGGGCATATTCCGGTGATAGGCCCTTCCCAACAAGGGGCTATGCTAGAGGGAAGCAAAGCTTTTGCCAAGGCATTCATGCAGGAATTCGGCATTCCCACCGCAGCTTTCCGCGAATTTACGGTAGACAATCTGGCAGAAGGTATCGACTATATCAGCCGCCAAACGCCGCCGATCGTGCTCAAAGCCGACGGACTGGCAGCCGGGAAAGGCGTGCTCATCTGTCAAACAGTAGATGAAGCAGTGACAGAATTCAACGCCATGTTGGGCGGAAAATTCGGGAGTGCAGGCAGCAGGGTGGTTGTGGAACAATTTCTGAAAGGCATCGAGTTTTCGGTTTTTGTGCTTACCGATGGCAAAGACTACAAAATTCTGCCGGTGGCCAAAGATTACAAGCGAATAGGTGAAAGCGATACCGGATTAAATACAGGGGGCATGGGCGCCGTGTCGCCGGTGTCTTTTGTTGATGCCTCGTTGATGGCAAAAGTAGAAGAGCGGATCATCAAACCCACCATCGAAGGAATAGGTAAGCGGGGATTTGCCTACGAGGGGTTCGTTTTTGCGGGATTGATACTGGTAGAAGGCAATCCTTACGTGATAGAATACAACTGCCGTCTTGGCGACCCCGAAACGGAAGCCGTTTTGCCCCGCTTGCAAAACGACCTGCTTTCGCTATTTCATGCGCTTGCTGAGGGTAGGCTGTCAGAGGCGGTCATCGAAGAAGACCCGCGTGCCGCATCTACGGTAATTCTGGTTTCAGGAGGGTATCCCGGCGATTACGAAAAAGGCAGACCCATTTCCGGGCTTGAAGGCGATGGAGAAAGCCTTGTATTTCACTCGGGCACCCGGCTGAATGATGCAGGCGAACTCGTTAGCAACGGAGGCAGGGTGCTGGCCATCACCTCTTACGGGGAGACTTTCCGAGAGGCCCTTGCAAAAAGCAACGGAAAAGCGCAACAGATCCAATTTGAAGGCAAATACTATCGACGCGATATCGGCTTTGATTTATGAATTATACAACCGAAACTATCGCCCAAATACTTGGCGTGGAGGTGTTACAGACAGCCCCGGCGGGAGATAAGATCACTCACTTGCTCACCGACAGTCGCCATGTGATGTTTCCAGATAGTGCGGTGTTTTTTGCGCTAAGCGGTCAGCGGCATAATGGGCACAGGTTTTTGGCAGAATTATACGCCGCCGGCGTGCGCTGTTTTGTCGTATCGGAAGAAGTTAACCCGGAAGCCTATCCCGGGGCAGCCATCTTACGGGTGGCTGATACGCTCGATGCCCTGCAATTGCTGGCTTCCCACCACCGCAGCCAATTTGATCTGCCCGTCATCGGCATTACAGGCAGCAACGGCAAAACCATCATTAAAGAATGGCTGTACCAATTGCTGCACGAATCCTTCCGCATAGTGCGCAGTCCGCGCAGTTATAATTCGCAGATGGGCGTACCCTTGTCGGTGTGGCAGATCAGTGAAGAACACCAGTTGGGCATCTTTGAAGCGGGTATTTCGCGGGTAGGCGAAATGAAAAAACTAGCGCCCATTATTCGGTGCAGCCTGGGCGTTTTTACCAATATTGGCGAAGCGCATAGCGAGGGATTTGCATCCATCGAGGAAAAACTAGTTCAAAAACTCGATCTTTTTCAATACGCCGAGGTTGTGGTGTATTGCCGGGACAACGAATTGGTGGATCGGCACATGCAACAGTTGAAAAAACGCACCTTTTCCTGGTCGCGCCACCAGGATGCCGACCTACGCATCATGCAGGTCAATACAGGAGATAAACACGAAGCCCGGATAGAAGCCAATTACGGAGGGCAATCGGTGCGTATTGCCATTCCCTTTGCCGATCCCGCCTCCATAGAAAACGCCATTCATTGTTGGGCCGTCATGTTGTGGTTGGGAATTCCACAGCCGGTAATCGAAGCGCGCATGCGCCAATTGGAGCCTGTGGCCATGCGTCTTGAGTTAAAAGAGGGCATCAACGGCGCCACTCTGATAAATGATAGTTATAATTCCGATTTGACCTCTTTGGCTATTGCGCTGCAATTTTTGGCGCAGCAAAGCGGTAAGCAAAAGCGGACGCTTATTCTGAGCGATATCTTGCAGAGCGGACAAGACCCCGCCCAGTTATATGCCGAGGTAGCGCAATTGCTCAAAGCGCAAAAAGTAAACCGGTTTATCGGCATTGGTTACTTGGTTGCCCACGTCAAATTGTTTATACCTCCCCAAATCGAAGCCTCCTTTTTTGCTTCTACAGAAGAATTCATAGAGGCGATGGATACGCTGTCATTTCGGCAGGAGTTTATTTTGCTCAAAGGCGCCAGGAAATTTGCTTTTGAACGCATTGCAGCCCGCCTTTCGCGCAAAGTACATCGCACTACACTCGAGGTAGACCTCAATGCCATGGCCCACAACCTCAATGCCTACCACTGCTTGTTGCGCCCCGGCACCAGGCTGATGGCTATGGTCAAAGCGGCGGCCTACGGCAGTGGCAGCGTAGAGGTAGCGCGCCTGCTCGAATTCCATAAAGTGGACTATCTCACCGTAGCTTATACTGACGAAGGCGCCGAACTTCGCCAGGGTGGCATACAGTTGCCGATAATGGTGCTAAACCCGGAAGAAGAAGCCTTCGACAGCCTGCTGAGATATAATCTGGAGCCGGAAGTATATAGTCTAGGGCAATTAAAGCAACTAGCCCGTTATGTACCCGAGCGCGAGACGCCGCTGCCCATTCACGTCAAATTTGACACAGGTATGCACCGCCTCGGATTCGAGCCTTCGCATTTTGAAGAATTGGCCGCGCTGTTGCAGTCCAATCCGCATTTGCGCGTCCAATCCATGTTTTCTCACCTGGCAGCCAGCGAAGCGCCCGAGCACGACGCCTTTACGCTAGCTCAGATCAACACTTTCGAATCGTATTGCCAATGGCTTTGCGATAGCATAGGATACAAGCCGCTGCGCCACATTTTGAATACCAGCGGAATCTCCCGGTTTGCCGACTACCAGATGGACATGGTGCGGGTGGGCATAGGCTTGTACGGTATCGATGCTAACCCAACGATGCAGGCCCGGCTCAAGACAGTTCTTACGCTAAAAGCATCGATTTCACAGATAAAAACACTGGCGCCCGGTGAAACGGTGGGTTATGGCCGGAGGGGAATTATATCGGCGCCAACCCGTATTGCTACCATTAGCATCGGTTATGCAGACGGCTTATTGCGTCTGGCCGGCAATCAGCGATTTAGCGTGTCGGTGTGCGGCAGGCGAGCGCCCATCGTAGGCGGAGTATGTATGGATATGTGCATGGTGGATGTGACCCATATCCCCCAGGCTCAGGAAGGCGATGAAGTTGTTATTTTTGGACAAGAACCAAAAGTAGAAGAACTGGCAACGGCTTTGCAGACCATTCCCTATGAAGTGCTTACCGGCATATCGCCCCGCGTGCGGCGGGTATACGTGCAAGAGTAAAGACAAACGATCATCTGTCTCTACGGTTTTACCGGAAACATACCCAAGCGTTCCCCTACACATTGAATAGCTTGTTTGACCTCAGCTTGTTGCTTCCCCGATAAGGTGATCGTGCGGCGTTGCTTTTTATATTCGATTCGAATTTTTTCGATATTATAAAAAACGAGTTTGCTAAACAGATCGAGCGATGCCACGCAGGTATGCTGATACAGGCGCATATTGGTTTTCTTGTCGAAAGTGCCGCTATCCGGCACATTATACAAGCCGATTACTTCACCGTTGGACAGTTTGAGCAGCACATTGAACCCCACGTCGATATACTCGTAGTTGTATTCGGCTATCGCCAGCGTGATGAAAAAGCAGTTAATGCTGTCGTTTTCAGTATAACTAAACAGCAATTTGCCTTCCTCGATCAATTTCGGTCCATCCAGCGTCTCAAATTTACTGGGAATCATATAGCCGATATTCACGGCTTTGGCGCTTATCAAGCGGGTGCTGTCAAAATCGTCCACCACATCGACAGCCAGGTCGCATTGCGCCGAAAGGCGGAGAGCAGCAAAAGCAAAAAGAATACACAACGACACTAACTTTTTCATTCAGCCACAATTTTTTATTCGATTAGAGATGATCTGTTTACTGCAAAAATAGGACAAAAAAGGATTGAGTGTTTTATTTAAACGCTTAACCTTGGCCGTCAATTATGAGGGAGATGGAGGTCTTTCGCGAATTTTGGGCTTATAAATATTCCCAATTCAGGGCAGAAAGTATAACTTCACGCTTCTTTTTCAACAACCTCATTGTCTAACATTTATAAACTATAAATCCATGAAACGCAACATCCTTTTTATACTCCTGCTTTCGGGGGTTCTATTTATTGGTTGTAAAAGAGACGCGGGCGATGCCGGCGCCGATACTACCGGTAGCGGTGCTGATTCCACAGGCGTATCGGTTAGTTCCAGTACGAACAGCACAGATCCGGAGGGGCCGCGGTACGAACCTGCAGATCCCAAGAAATTTAATGAAAAAGCGCCTCGTTTGATTGGCAAAGGCATGGCTGACGCACCTACGACTGAAAATCCGCAGCTTGCCGCTTTTCTGCGCGTATTTGCAAAAGACGCAAAAGGCGACGATTCAAAATATGCCTACAATACTATCGACCTCAACGGCGATAGAAGTCTGGAGTTTGTGGTTGCACTTACCGGCCCAAAATTCTGCAAAGACGGCATGTGCCGCTCCCTCGTGTTGAGCCCCCAGGCAGACGGCACATTCTCTATCCTTGCCGATCTGGGTCAGGTCGTATTCCCCGTGAGCGTCCCCGAAGACCGTACAAATGGATGGAATCACCTGATTACGCAAGTTGCCGAGGGGCCGTTTACTATCCATACCTATCAGGACGGCAAATACGTGGCCAGCCCGGATACTTGGAGCGGCGAAAAAAATGTGACCGTATGCCTGGTAACGGCTATGGCTAGTAAATTGACTTTTGCGAAATAGATTACGAAAGGGTTATGAGGGGTTATGAGGGGTTACGTAAGTAAATTATACACCCTCATCACCCCTCATCACCCCTCATACACCTTCATAACATGCCCACTCGCCGCCGTTTTTTCACCCAGGCTTTCATTTCTTCCTTAGTAATAGGAGGAGGATTATCGGGATGTAGTACAGACCCCGGATCAGTAGGAAATAAGGGCCGCAAAAAAGCCGACCCCGCTGACCTGCCTGCCGTGATCGCCACCTGGAAAACTGAGGCGGCCGTGACTAAAGCTGCGGAGACCCTGCAGCAGACAGGCAGCGCCCTGGATGCCGTGGAAGCCGGCGCCCGCGTAGAAGAAGCCGACCCGAAAAATATGACCGTGGGTTACGGCGGATTGCCCGACCGCGACGGCTTTGTCACCCTCGATGCCTGCATCATGGACCACCAGGGCCGTGCCGGCAGCGTGACCTTTCTCCAGGATATCATGCATCCTGTCTCGGTGGCGCGCAAAGTAATGGAAACGACGCCCCACGTCATATTGAGTGGCGACGGCGCCCTCCAATTTGCCCTCGAAAACGGCTTTGAGCGAATCAATCTGCTCACGCCCGAAGCCGAGGCGGCCTGGAAAAAGTGGTTGGAAACAGAACAATACAAGCCGGTGGTCAACATAGAGCGCCACGACACTATCGGTCTGCTGGCCATAGACAAAAATGGCAACATCTCCGGCGCCTGCACCACGAGCGGAATGGCCTACAAAATGCACGGCCGCGTGGGCGATTCGCCCATCATTGGCGCAGGGCTTTTTGTAGATAACGAAGTCGGCGGCGCCGTGGGCACCGGCCTCGGCGAGCTGGTACTCAAAACCCTCGGCTCTTTTCTCATCGTAGAATTCATGCGCCAGGGCAAGTCGCCCCAGGAGGCTTGCGAAGCTGCCATCCAGCGCATCATCGACAAATACCCGGAAGTAAGAAAAGAAGAAATCCAGGTGGGCTTCGTCGCCATCGACAAAACGGGGGCCACGGGTGCTGCCGCCATTCTGCCCGGTTTTCAGTACACCCTCCACCAGCGTGGGAAGTTGACTACGGCCGATAATTTGCCGGGGGTGATGAAGTAGAAAGGGACCGTGGAGGTGATCATTGCACTACTTCCTGGACTCAATCCCGTTATAAAACCTAGTCAACCGTGTATTCAGCGACTTAATTTGCTTTTGGCGGGTAGATTCTTTGTTTAACCCCAGCATTACACTTTGAGCGTTGTATCTAATGGCAGAGGGGAAAGGCGCCGCTATTTGCGTTAAGGAAAGGTCGGTCAGGATCAATGCTTCCGACCGTTGGGTAGTAGCCGGGTCGGTATAGCCGATATGTACGAGCAGGAAATTGCCATTGGGCAGGCTTATTTGGGGGGCAGGGCTTAAGTCGTCGTTTAGGAATATACCCAGGTAGTCGCCGCTTCTTAATTTGGTGATACTCGTATCATAGGTGAAATAAACAGTAGAAAAGTTATAGAATTTGCGGAATGACCTAATAATGCGCAGATTTTCCTCCCGGGCTTCCTTTTGAGTTTTGGCCAGTAACTTTTTGGATCGACGCACAGCGGATTGGTCATTGTTTGTGGCGATAATTTCTTCTAATGCAGCTATTTTCTGGGCGTAAGCGGGAAGGCGCATGATAAGCGCGCCGTTTTTCAACCGGCGGATGGCATCTTCAGCGTCAGGTTGCGCTTGTAGGGCCGCAGTTGTCAATAGTATGAGAATAAATAGTATAGCGCGTTGCATTGTCTGTTCTCTCATGCTCTCAGTGGATTTTTTACTAGGTCTGCTGGAAAGAAAACCCGTTTTCCGCAATATAGGATTCTATTTGAAACCTCAATCTCATTACATCTGATAGAATTCGGTCTTCTTCGGTCATTTCCCGCAATTTCTGCATCCTGATTGCCTTCATTTCTTCAGCCAGTGTTTGCTTCTCTTTCTCCGTCAGGTCTGCGGGAATCAACATCGAATCGGCTATTTCCTGATCCGAGTATTGTTCTTTCAACTTTTGATAAATTTCTTCGGATTTCATGTTACAGCTAAGCTTAATTTCTTGACGAAGTCATAATTCGCGAAGAGAAACCTAAAGATTAAAAATACTACTTTTTCTTCAAAACCTTCCCATTATCAAACGTTTCCTGGTATTCCACCTGATCCTGTCTGTTATAGGGAATCCAGTATCCGTGTTTTTGGCCGGTTTTTTAGTTAGCGACTTGCCAAGTAGTAACCGTTCCGACGCGGAATAGGATTTTATACTTGTTGGCGTCATATTTTGGCTTAGCCTGAAATTAGGCGCTCCCCCATAAGCTAGATGCTAAGCCGGAAAAGTTATGCCTATTACATGACGGCGTGAAGTATACCCTCTCCCTTGTGTCCTTCTATTCCAATCCCTATCTTTGTTGTTGACTTGTGCGCCTTTCAAATGTCAAACCGGCGACGGTACAAAATTGTTATTACTATAAACAAAAAATTTATGACCATTCCCAAAGCAAACTACGTCATTGACAGCCAGGGGCAAAGAATGTTCGTCCAGCTGAGTATACAAGAGTGGGAGAACTTTGTTGCTGAGTTTAAGCGAATGGAGAGTATACTATTGCTAAAAAGTAAACTAAAAAATGCTTTTCGCGAAGTTCGCCAAATCCAGAGTGGAGAAAAACAAGGCACACCCCTAAATGAATTTTTAAATGAATTGTAAAATTATTGCTATTGAGGAATTCAAAAGGGATGCAAAAAAGTTATTAAAAAAATATGTCTCGCTTAAAAACGAGTTAGCCCAATTGCAAACCGATTTACAGGCAAATCCCCGAATGGGCACGCTTATTCAAGAGAATACGTATAAGATCCGCTTGGCAGTTAAAAGTAAGGGCAAGGGCAAAAGTGGAGGAATGAGAATTATTACGCATGTAGTTGAATTAGAAATACTTGTTACAGAAAGCATCATAGAACATGAAATAACGGTCTTTTTACTTACTATTTATGACAAATCTGAGCTGGAGAATATATCGGACAGCGAATTAACTCATCTTATTAAAGAAGTAAATAATGACCTTGATAGTGAGGAAAAGAGGGAAGAATAAATTACACCCATAATGGTTTTTCCACACTCTCCCACTCTCCCACTCTCCTATCTCTCCAATCTCCAGCCATCAAGTTCCTCTCTGAATCCTCCAAAAAAAACCACGCCAACAAATAAAAATTTTTGAAATTTGCAAACCCAATTATTAATGTTTTGGCGTTCAATAGCTTGAAAGACCAATTTACAACCCGTACTGCGTATGCATTCAATAGACATAGAACTCCTCAATCAACAGATCTATATCGATAGCGCTTTTGTGGAGCGACTGAACGCGGAAACCGCAAAGGTGATCGTGGGACAGCAATACATGATCGATCGGCTAATGATCGGACTGCTCACCAAAGGGCACGTGCTGCTGGAAGGCCTGCCCGGATTGGCTAAGACGCTGGCTATCAAAACACTGGCAAAAGCGATACATGCCAATTTTAGCCGCATCCAGTTTACGCCCGACCTGCTGCCCGCCGATATTATCGGTACGATGATATTCAATCCCAGCCAAAATGAGTTCTCTGTAAGAAAGGGGCCCATCTTTGCCAATTTTATTTTGGCAGACGAGATCAACCGCGCCCCGGCCAAAGTACAGAGCGCCCTGCTGGAGGCAATGCAGGAACGCCAGGTGACTATTGGCAACGAAACCTTCCTGCTGCAGGAGCCTTTCCTGGTACTGGCCACCCAGAACCCTATCGAGCAGGAAGGTACCTACCCACTGCCCGAAGCACAGGTGGACCGCTTTATGCTGAAGGTGAAAATCGGCTACCCCAGCAAAGACGAAGAACGCGAGATTATACGTCGTAATTTGATTGGCGACGACTACGGCCAGGTTTCGCCCGTGGTGCACCCCTCCGATATCATCAAAGCCCGTGAATCGGTGCGCAAGGTGTATATGGACGAAAAGATCGAGCGCTATATTATCGATATCGTGTTTGCTACCCGTAATCCGGCCGACTACCAACTGCGCAACCTGCAGCCGTTGATCCAATACGGCGGTTCGCCGCGCGCCAGCATCAACCTGGCCCTGGCGGCCAAGGCGCAGGCTTTCCTCAAGCGCCGGGGTTATGTGATACCCGAGGATGTGCGCCAGATATGCCACGACGTGCTGCGACACCGCATCGGCCTCACCTACGAGGCGGAAGCCGAAAACGTCACCTGCGAGGATATTATCGACAAAATATTGAATGTGGTAGAAGTGCCCTAACGCATATACCGGAGATGGAGACCAGCGAACTGCTCAAGAAGGTCAGGAAAATTGAGATCAAAACGCGCGGGCTGAGTAAACACCTGTTTTCAGGCGAATATCACAGCGCGTTTAAGGGCAGGGGTATGTCGTTTAGCGAGGTGCGCAGCTACCAGTACGGCGACGATGTGCGCAATATCGACTGGAACGTGACCGCCCGCACAGGAGAGCCCTACGTGAAGGTCTTCGAGGAAGAACGCGAACTCACGGTGATGCTGCTGGTTGATATGAGCCGCTCCTTGTCGTTTGGCGCCGTCAGCCAGGTTAAACAGGAAATCCTGGCGGAAATCTGCGCCGTCATTGCCTTTTCAGCTATCAACAATAACGACAAGGTTGGCGTGCTGTTTTTTTCCGACCGGATCGAGTTATTTATCCCACCCAAAAAGGGCAAGCAACATATCCTGCGCATTATCCGGGAGTTGATCGACTTTGAACCTAAAGGATCGGGTACCAATATCGCCGTGGCGCTGGAGTATTTCAACAATGCGATCAAGAAGCGGAGCATCTGCTTTTTGCTGTCCGACTTCATGACCAAATCGTACGAAGTACCTCTTCGCATCGCCAGTCAGCGGCACGACCTCGTAGGCGTACAATTGACCGACCCCCGCGAGCGCGAACTGCCCGATGTCGGCCTGATCTACGCCGAAGACGCCGAAACCGGCGAATGGCGCTGGATAGATACATCATCGGCCAGGGTGCGCAAGCAGTACGCCCGGAATTATCTCGAATTCAGCGCCTATTGCCGCACCGTTTTTCTTAAAACGGGCGCCGACATACTCTCCATCAGCACCAATGAATCGTATGTCAACGCGCTGTTGAAATTTTTTCAAAAACGGATACGGCCATGAAGCAATGCAGCATCGTGAAATGGATGGTGGGCTGCCTGGCTGTCTTTTTGCTGCAACCGGCTGCTGCACAATCCAGTGCGAAGGCCGAACTACATAATCCTTCCATACTTATCGGCGATCAGGTGACGCTGAGGTTGCACGCTGGTTTTCACAGTGAAAGCCAGGTGCGCGGCTTCGATTTTTCAGTGCTGGATACGGTAAAAGGGATTGAAGTACTAAAAGTCACCCCTCCGGTAAGCGCCACGCCGGGACAGATAGACCAGGAGGTAGTGATCACCTCTTTTGAGGCGGGCGTCTATACCATTCCGGCCTTGCTGTTCAGCAGCGCCGTTGGCGGTCAGGCCGATTCGGTTTATACAGATAGTCTGGTGCTGGAAGTTAAAACAGTGCCTATCGCAAATGATTCTACTCAGCTGCAGCCTATAAAACATATCATTGCGGAGCCCCAAAACCTGAGCGATTGGGCGCCATTTATGGCTTTGGGCCTTGGTTTAATTGTTTTGGGCATTCTATTATATTTTGTGTTTAGAAAACCGCGCAAAGAGCTGGAAATATACAAGCGAGCCGTACCCAAGCTCCCCCCTCACGAAATAGCCATTCAGAAACTCGACGAGTTGCGTGCCGAGGCTTTGTGGCAAAAAGGAGAGCTCAAAGCGTATTACAGCAGGCTCACCTATATCATTCGCGAATACCTGGAGCATCGCTTTCACCTAAAAGCCCTTGAATCTACCAGTGACGAGATCGTGGATAGCCTTGGCCCGCTTCCCGTAGATGAAGAAAAGAAGGCGGCCACTACCCGTTTGTTGTATGCGGCTGATTTGGTTAAATTTGCCAAAGCGACGCCGGAAGAAGACGCGCACGACCGGCATTGGGAAAACGTACGTCAATTTGTGCTGGCTACCCAACCCCTGACCACGCCTGAAGACGGCGATACAACAAAACCATGATGTTGCTTTTTATCGATCATATTCGGTTTTTACATCCTTACTTTCTGTTGTTGCTATTGCTGTTGCCCTTATTTGCCAGGTGGTATATACGGCAGCGCAAGCGGCAAAACGTCGCCATGCGTTTATCCAGTCTGCAGACTGCCGGCAATTACGATACCCTGCGCAGCCGCCTCATCGCCTGGCTGCCTTTGCTAAGAGGACTAGCTTATGTGCTGTTGGTCATTGCCCTGGCCCGCCCCCAAAAGACGCTGAAACTGGAAAACGTAAAAGCCGAAGGCATCGATATTATGTTGGTAATGGACTTGTCGAGCAGCATGTTGGCCCGCGATTTTGAGCCCAACAGGCTTGAGGTGAGTAAAACAGTAGCCGCCGATTTTGTGGATAAAAGGCCTTACGACCGCATCGGGCTGGCAGTATTTGCAGGCGAAGCGTATACCCAATGTCCGCTTACAACCGACCATCGAGTGGTAAAAGAATATTTGGTAAACCTGGAATGCGGCCTGCTCGAAGACGGAACCGCCATAGGCATGGGCCTGGCAACAGCGGTGAATCGCTTAAAAGACGAAAAAGCTAAAAGTAAAACGGCCATCTTGCTCACTGACGGCGTCAACAACGCCGGCTACCAGTCGCCCGAACTAGCTGCCCAGGTAGCCCGCGAATTTGGGGTGAAAGTATACACCATAGGTATCGGCACTACGGGCGAGGCGCTCACACCGGTGAGCCGGCGCAGCGACGGTGAGTATATGTACGGGGTGGCCAGGGTGGAAATTGACGAAGAATTGCTGCGCAAAGTGGCCGACCTCACCGGTGGCAAGTACTACCGGGCCACGACGGCAGAAGACCTCGTCCAAATTTACAGCGAAATTGACCGGCTGGAAAAAACGGAGATGGACGTAACGTCGTTCCGGCGTTATAGCGAGGAGTTTTATGCCTTTGTATTGGGGGCCTTTATATGCATATTGCTCGAATTGTTGTTGCGCTACGGGTGGTTGCGAAATATACCGTAGGGAAACGGTAAACGTTTCCCCCACGTAATTTTATAAAAACAGATCGCTTGTTTAGATTCGAACATACCGACTACTTTTATTTACTTCTGGCTTTGCCCGTTGTAGCGCTTGTTTTTTTGTGGGCGCTGAGGTGGAAGCGCAGGGCGATAGCGCGTTTTGGCAATCCCGAACTTGTGGGCAGATTGATGCCGGGCCTTTCGCAATTTCGGGTATTTGCCAAGGTTGGGTTATTGCTATTTGCGACGGCCTTGCTTACCATTGCGCTGGCCAACCCCCAGTGGGGCGTAAAACGGGAAAAAGTAAAACGCAGGGGCATCGACATATTCCTGGCCATCGACCTATCGCGCAGCATGCTGGCACAAGACCTGCAGCCTAGCAGGCTGGCCAGGGCGCAGCTTTTTGCCGGTGAACTGCTGGAACGGCTGAAAGGAGAACAGGTGGGCGTCGTTGCTTTTGCTTGTAACGCCCAATTGCAGGTACCGTTGACTACAGACTATTCGTTTGCCCAATTATTTCTCAACAGCGCAAGTACCGATATGGTAGCCTCGCAAGGCACGGCTATTGGCGAAGCCATTGACCTGGCGCAAAAAGCGTTTCCCGAAGACAATGAGCGGCACAAGGCATTAGTAATCCTTTCCGACGGGGAAGATCATGTGGGGGCAGCAGGTGATATGGCTTCCCAGGCAAAAGATGACGGCATCATCATCTTTACAATAGGCGTGGGCACCTCTGATGGAGAATTCATACCGATACAGCGGGTCACAGGAGAAGATTATCTGCGCGATCAGACCGGCAATCCCGTGCGCAGCAGGCTTGAACCGGCTACATTAAAAGAAGTGGCGGAAAAGGGCGGCGGCGCCTATTTTGACTTGTCGGCAGGCACAGATGCTGTGATGGCCGCGTTGACCGAGCGCATCGACCGAATTGAAAAAAGGGAATACGAAGCGAGGGCATTTAGCGAATACGAAAGTTACTTCCAATATTTTGTGGGACTGGCGTTGCTATTTTTGGTCGCCGAGTTTTTTATCAGCTACCGCAAACGTTCGAGCACATTAAAAGTATAGTTAAACTCATTTTTTTCGTCGGCGTCGTGTTTTTCTGCACTTACCAGGCGCCATTCCGAGTTATCTAAATCAGGAAAAAATACATCGCCTTCGGCGATAAGCTCCACTTCCGTAAGGTAAATCTTATCCCAATACGGCATACTCTGCTGATAAATCTGGCCACCGCCGATGATAAAAACCTCTGACTCGCCATTTTGGCGCGCGATATCGAGTGCTTCCTTGACGGAATGGGCAACGAGGCAACCCGAAGCTGCAAAAAAGGGGTCGCGGGATACGACGATATTGGTGCGTTGAGGCAGGGGTTTGCCGATAGATTCAAAGCAGTTGCGACCCATAATCAGGTGGTGGCCCAACGTAGTGCGTTTGAAATACTTCAGGTCGGCGGGCAGGTACCAGGGAATTTGGTTATTGTGGCCGATAACGCCGTTTTTGGCTACGGCCACGATAGCGGAAATAATCATAGTTGTATGGGCTAAGGTTTGCTAGCCGGGATGAGGTTGGCATCCAGCATGCGCTTTTGGAGGAACTCTCTTTCCTTGCGAATCGTGCCCGTAAGGTATTTTTCGATCATCAGGCTGGCGATGGGCGCGGCATAAGACCCGCCCCAGCCGCTGTTTTCCACATAAACGGCTATAGCGATCCTGGGGTTGTCTTTGGGGGCAAAAGCGAAGAAAACGGAGTGGTCCTTGCCCGAGCCCTGGTTATTTTCGGCGGTGCCGGTTTTACCACAAATGGGAATATCGGAAATATAAGCCGAGCGGGCAGTACCCGAAATGACCACTTTTTCCATGCCATCGACTACGGGCGTAAAATACCTGTTTTCGATACCCACTTCGTGTTTCTCCTTGAACTCGGCGATGCGTTCCACGTTTCCATGAAGATCGCGCAGTTCTTTCACCAGATGGGGCGTGTAATAATAACCCCGGTTGGCTATAATAGCGGCGAGGTTAGCCAATTGGAGGTTGGTAACCAGCAATTCGCCCTGGCCGATGCCCAGCGACCGCACCCAGATAGATTTCCAGCGGCCCTGTTCGGGTTTGTAGATTCCGTTATAATATTTAGATGTAGGGTAATAACCGTTGCGTTCTCCCGGCACATCCACGCCGAGGGCAGAGCCCAGGCCGAAGCGGTCGAGGTAAGTGTTCAGTACGTCAAGGCCTTTTTGGGGGTTTGTATAGCCGTAGCGGTCGATTAATTCCCGGAAAACGGTAACATAATAGGCATTACAGGAATACTGGATAGAAGTTTCAACGTTATGGCAGCCCGGGTGGGAGTGGCATCCGGTGAGCCGTTGGCCATTAAAAACATAAGCGCCGCCGCACGAAACGCCCCGATCGGGAGAAAGAGTACCTTCCTGCATGCCTACCAGGGCGACGACCGGTTTAAAGATAGACCCGGGGGGATATTGTGCCAGGATCGAGCGATCGAGCATGGGCTTCAGCGGGTCGCTGTTGAGCTGTGTAAAAGACTTGCTCCTGTTCTGGTTGTCGATGGTGAGCAGGTTGGGGTCGTAATAGGGGGCGCTCACCATGGCGAGGATTTCGCCGGTTTGGGGTTCGATAGCTACAATGCTGCCGATTTTATTCACCATGAGCGTTTCGCCATAAGCCTGCAGGTCGAGGTCGAGCGTAGTAATCAGGTCTTTGCCGGCTACAGGAGGCGTATCGCTTTTCCCGTCGTTAAAAGAACCCACCTGACGGCCGAGGTTATCTTTAAGGATCAGTTGCACGCCTTTTTCGCCCTTGATATAAGCCTCGTATTCCTTTTCGAGGCCGCTGGCGCCGATATAATCGCCGGGGGCGTATTCGTCGCCGGATCGTTCTATTTCGCGTTTATTTACCTCTCTGATGTAGCCCAGCACGTGGGCGCCGAATTTGTGCGGGTAGCCCCTTGCGTTGCGCAATTGCACGAAAAAGCCGGGAAATTCATAGAGGCTTTCTTCAAAGCGGGCAAAATCGTCGGCTGAGATTTTGCTTTTAAATACAAAAGGTACTGACTTAGAGAATCTTCCGCTCTTCCAGTCTTTTGCAAGGGCAGTGGTAAATTCTTCTTTGGTCATACCCGTGAGTGTACAAAAGCGGGTCGTATCCATTTGGGGGTCGAGCTGGTTGTAAGTGACCATGAGGTCGTACATCGGGTTGTTATACACCAGCAAATTGCCGTTTCTATCGTAAATAGTACCACGGGCCGGGTATTTAACATACCTGCCAATAGCGGCAATGTCAGCCTTGTCTTTGAAAGATGTATCGATCAGTTGTAGATGCATAGCCTTGAATATCAATGCAAGGGCAGCGGCGATAAAAACGCCCCTGATGACCATTTGTCTTTCCCTTATATTGGCGGCTACACTCATTGATAAAACGCGGTTGTGCTAGTCAAGCGGATTAAAAACAAAAACGAGCATTAGCATAAAAGCATATGAAGCAATAAAACTGAAAATCGTTTTGAGCAGAATATCGGCGATAAAGACCGGCGAAAATTCCAGCATAGAAAAATAAAAGACCAAATGCAATAATAGCATAATTGCGGCATATCGCCAAAACCAACTGAAGCCCAGTCGCGCTTTTGTAGGGCTATAGTTTACATTATAGCCTTCGCGGGGTTCTAACAATTTGATTACCATTGGACGAACGAACGCAGAAAATACGGCGGCGCTGGCATGCAAGCCGGGGGAGTCGTAAAAAATGTCGACAGCCAGGCCGAGTACAAAAGCGAGTAACATAACAACCGCGCGGGGTGTGCGGATAGGCAGCAGGAAAATAAACAGTGGAAATACAATGATGTGCATATAGATATTACCCTGCCATCCCAGCGAAATGCTTTTAAGGATGAAGACCTGAAACAGCAACAGGATCACAAATCGTATTGCCGAAATGACTATAATGCTACTGTTCATTTTCTCTCTGTTCCAATTGTTCCCATTCGTCCCCCATCAATCGATCGATGATATACACCTGTTGTACGGAAGTAATATCTGTAGCGAGTTTGACCCTGATATTGTAGTTGTTATCGCTCCCTTTTTGGGCTAATGAAATGACGCCTATTTTAATGCCTTTGGGGAATTTGTGTGAAAAGCCGCTGGTTTCGACAGTGTATCCCGGCTCAACATCTGCGTGAGTAGGGATGGCATCGAGCGACATCACCGTGAGGCTATCCCCCTTATAAACAAGGGATCCGTGTTGGTTGATTTTGGGAATGGACGCACTGATGCGGCAGGCCCGGTGGTAAATGGTCATGACCCTGGAGAAATGCCGGGTAGTATCCACCACAATACCCACAACGCCATCTTTAACGACAACTCCCTGGCCTGGTTTGACGCCGTGCATGCCACCCCGATCGAGTGTAATGGAATTGCTATTACCACCAAACATGCTTTTGCTGATCACATTGGCGGGGATATGCCTGTATGCCTGGATCAGCGAATCGCCGGGGAAAGTATCCTTGCGCATACTCGACATGTAGTAGGTATTGTCGAGTGAATCGCGCAGGAGGGCATTTTCGGCGTGCAATGCTTCCATTTGTTTGTATAGCGAAAAATAGCTTATGGTGTTGTTATACCGGTCGAGCGCCTTGCCTACGAAGTAGTTGGACGTGCTGAGATAGATTTGGTGCTGCTTTTGGTTAAATTGGACAATAAGATAGAAGCATATTCCTTCCAATAGAAAGAACAACAAAATACCTCCGTATCGTATGAATAACTGAAGGAGTCCACCCATTGCCTTTTATTGGCGATCAGACGCTTTTTCTATCGATGAGGAAAGTAAAGCGATCCGAATTTTTAAGCGCAATGCCTGTACCTCTGACCACTGCGCGCAAGGGGTCATCGGCGACCTGAACACTAAGCTTGGTTTTCAGGGCTATGCGCTTGTCGAGGCCCCTGAGCAAAGCTCCACCGCCGGTAAGATAAAGGCCTGTTTCTTTGATATCGGAAGCCAATTCGGGGGGCGTCATTTCCAATGCCTTGAGAATAGCGTCTTCTACTTTTGAAATAGATTTATCGAGGGCGTGAGCCACTTCGGCGTACGACACTTTGATTTGCTTAGGAATACCCGTCATCAGGTCGCGACCGTTCACGGCATAATCCTCTGGCGGGTTTTCGAGCTCATGAAGCGCGGAGCCAACATGTATCTTGATCTGCTCGGCGGTGCGTTCGCCTATCAGGATATTATGCTGGCGCTTCATATAGCTAATGATGTCGGTGGTGAATTCATCACCGGCAATACGGATAGACTGGTCGCAAACGATGCCTGAAAGCGCGATTACGGCAATTTCGGTAGTACCGCCACCGATATCAATGATCATATGGCCGATAGGTTCTTCTACATCCAGGCCGATGCCCAGTGCAGCTGCCATGGGTTCGTGGATGAGGTAAGTTTCCTTGGAGTCCATATGGTCGGCAGAGTCAAAAACAGCGCGTTTTTCCACTTCGGTAATGCCGGAGGGGATGCAGATCACCATCTTCATATGCGAGAAGAAACGGCGGCGGTTGCCCACCATCTTGATCATGCCCTCTATCATGCGCTCAGCGGCCTGATAGTCGGCAATAACGCCATCCTTTAACGGCCGGACGGTCATGATATTATCGTGGGTTTTCTCATGCATTTGCATAGCTTTTTTGCCCACGGCAATAGTTTCGTTGGTACGGCGATCGATAGCAACGATGGAGGGTTCGTCTACAACGACTTTGTCGTCTTGTATGATAAGCGTGTTGGCAGTTCCCAGATCTATTGCGAGTTCCTGCTTAAAAAGACTAAATAGTTTCATTCAATCTGGCCTCCGAATTTTTCAAATGTCTAACGTTAGGATAAGAACGATGTTGTAAAAGAACTTCTTGTTATCCTGGATTTTCTTAAAAAGATGCCGCAAAAGAACGGAAAATTTGCGAGAAAAAGAAAATTAATTGCGTTATAAAACCAACTATATCAATAGTTCGATAAAAAACCAGGCGCTAAATTTGCCAAAATTCAATAGTTTGTGAAAATCTGCCAAAAACCTACCAAAATATTGATTTCCAAAGATATGAAAAAGTACGGGAAGATATCCTGTTTTGTTTCATCTCACTTGTGTGCAACCACCAACTGTTCTGCCCTCACCAACCTGCCCGCGCTTAGCCATTGCAGGGTGTAAATGCCAGGTGGTAACCCAGTCAAGGGTAACACATAAGTCGTATTACCCAACGGCGCTTCAAAATTGAGCACAAGGCGCCCCTGCATATCTACTATGCGCAACTGCCCTTCGGCGCCGGCCTCGCCGAGGTGCACACTGAGCCAATCGGAGGCCGGGTTGGGGTATAGGAGCATGGCGGGAGGCTCCTGGGAAGCGGCCTCTTCCACTCGAACCAAGCCGCAGCCTGGCACAAGACAGCCTTGTGCATCCAGCTTGAGCAACCAGCCCTGCTGGGGAAAGGAGTCGGCGTAAAAATCAAATGATTCGCCGCAGAGAATAAACCCGCCATCGGGCGTTTCTTTGATGTCGTACAATTCGTGAAAAGGGAAATCGGTGCCGATGGGAAAAGCGTAGTGTCGATCCCAGATGCTGTCGCCCTGAGGGGATACTTTGGATACACGGCCCCAATATATGCCGTTGGTAGGCGTAGTGCCTATG
>Ga0209573_1001414_pt1 | contig 37360 bp, 32 predicted proteins | sample TNRBio252014_DNA_FD_185870 | JGI IMG/M metagenome (GOLD analysis project Ga0209573, IMG submission 185870) | Wastewater treatment Type I Accumulibacter community from EBPR Bioreactor in Madison, WI, USA - TNR Reactor_6/25/2014_ DNA (SPAdes)... | ecosystem: Engineered > Bioreactor > EBPR >...
GCGGACTGCTTGACTTCGAAGCGCGGCATGGTCGGTTGGGTGAAAGGCTCGGATGCGTAATTATACAATTACATCAATGCGTTAGGCTGGATTTCCGGCTAAGCGAACACGGATTCAGGATAATCAATGGCGGAACCGGCGCTGACACCATGCTTGGCGGTAGCGGCAACGACACCTACTACGTCGATAACACCGGTGATCGGGTCTACGAGACCACAACGACTTCCAGCACAACCGACGCCGGCGGCACAGATAGCGTTTACAGCTACTTGTCGTCCTACACCCTGGGCAACTTCGTCGAGAACGGCCGCATTATGAGCACCGGCGCCGCCAACCTCACCGGCAACGGCCTGAACAACGTGATTTACGCGGGCAAGGGCAGCAACGTCATGGCCGGCGGCAGCGGGACCGACACCCTTTCCTACGCCTACGGGGCCAACGGCACCACCGGCGTAAAGGTTAGCCTGGCCACGACCAGCGCACAAACCACTGGTGGCTCGGGCACCGACACGATATCGGGCTTCGAGCGCCTGACCGGCTCGGCCAACAGCGACAGCCTGACTGGCAACAGCAGCGCGAACCTGATCCGCGGCGGCAACGGCAACGACACCGTGATCGGCGGCAGCGGCAATGACACGCTCTACGGGGATGCGGGCAACGATCTGCTACGCGGCGGCACTGGGAACGACATCCTCTACGGCGGCGCCGGAAAGGACATCCTCCGCTTCGACACTGCTTTGGGCACGAGCACGACCCCCAACATCGACACGATCAAGGACTTCTCCGTCCTCGACAACACGATCCAGCTCGAGAACGCCATCTTCAAGAGCTTCGGCACCAAGACGGGCGTGATCGGCACCGGCAACTTCAAGGCCAACCTCACCGGACGCGCTACCGACAGCAACGACTACATCATCTACGAGACCGACACCGGTAAGGTGTTCTATGACGCCGACGGCAGCGGCGCGGCGGCCTCCGTCCAGATTGCGCTCGTCGGCACGGGCCTCGCCCTGAGCAGCGCCGATTTCGTCCTCGTCTAACTCATCAGTCACTGGTGTCAAGCTCCTCGAGGGGGTCTCTCTCGTCAGGGAATTGACACCACGCTGCGGCGCACACAACGCGAGCTCATCGATCGTTCCCAACTGCCCCGGCGAGCACTGCCCGCCGGGGCGTTTTCTTGATGAAGGCGTGAACGGAACCTTCAGCTTGGGCCTCTGACGAACTAGAATGTAGCAACGTACCTACTTCCAGGAGCGCACCATGATGAAGACCACCTTGTCGAGTCGCGAATTCAACCACGATGTCGGGCGCGCCAAGAAGGCCGCGCTTGAAGGGCCCGTTTTCATCACCGACCGCGGGCGCCCTTCCCACGTGCTGCTCTCCGTCGAGTCCTACCGCGCCTTGATCGCCAAGCAGCCGAGCATCGTCGACCTACTCGCCATGCCCGGCGTCGAGGACATCGATTTCGAGCCGGTGCGTGCGAGCGCTCCGCTCTTTCGCCCGGCGGATCTCTCCTGATGTATCTGCTCGATACCAACGTGGTTTCCGAGCTGCGCAAGGTCAGAACGGGAAAGGCCGATGCGCGGGTAACCGCATGGGCTCAGGTCACGCCGGCCAGCGAGATGTTCCTGTCGGCGATCTCCGTGCTGGAGCTTGAACTGGGTCTCCTGCTCGTCGAGCGACGGGATCACGCACAGGCCACGCTGTTGCGCATATGGCTCGATCAACACGTACTGCCTGCTTTTGACGGCCGAATCCTTCCTGTCGATACCGCAGTCGCGCGCCACTGCGCGAAGCTGCATGTTCCTGACCCGCGTGCAGAGCGCGACGCCCTGATCGCGGCAACCGCGCTCGTTCATGGCCTGACGGTGGTTACGCGAAACGTCAGTGACTTCGAGGCGACGAACGTAGGCTTGCTGAACCCTTGGGCATAACGGATCCGATTGAAACTTGCCCTGTTATCGTTCAATTCGATGGAGGATCAGTTGCCATGAGAGCGTTCACTCGATTCGCAACCGGCGACGACCGCCAGTCCCTGTCGATTCTGGCTGCCGAACAGACTCCGCCGGACATGTACCGTAGCGCCTTGTATTCACTGGGTCGCAGTCTGGGCGGATCGTTGCTGGCCGAACTTGGTAACGTGCTCCCGAACCGGATCTGTGTCGTCTGCAGCGTCGAAGACGCCGACTCTCTCGCTGCGGGGATTATTTCTCGGCTCGAGGATGAGGGTCTCGAGGAGCGCGTCCGGGTGGTTTGCTTCTGGAACGACCGCCTCGAGCTCGATGGGATATCGCTCGCGCCAATCCTCAAGGCATATCGCGAGCCCTGCAACGTTGACGACGCAGCCCTTGTCGTCGTCAAGTCCATCATTTCCAGCGCTTGCGTGGTCCGCACGAACCTGTCAAACCTCATCGCGAACGCAAACCCCCGGCGCATCTTCGTCGTCGCCCCCGTCATGTTCAAAGGTGTTGATCAATCGCTGCGCCATGACTTCGACCCGTCAATCTCGGAACGCTTCGAGTACATCGCATTGGCGATCGACGATGAGAAGCGCGACGGCAAATGGATTGCCCCGGGAGTCGGCGGTGACATCCACACCCGCTTGGGATATGGTGGTACCGAGAAAAAGAACGCCCATGTTCCGGCGCTGGTAAAGGCACGCCGCCGGCACGCCGCCTTGGCTGCGTAGCCCGCCGCGAGGGTCGTGACCTTACTGAGCCTTTGAGCCATCGGGATTACGAAGGAGCGAGAGCCGTGACCGAACGATTTTTGCGCTGGGACCCTGCCGATCATCTTCAATCCGAACAGGACGTGACGATGTATCTGGCCGCTTGTCTTGCAGAAGACCCCGGTGATGGACGCGTCGTCCGTGCTGGACTCGACGACATCGGGAGGGCTCAGGACGCGGTCCAGCTGGCCGCGCGTAACGGGAATCGGATCTGAAGTCCAGAAAGTAGACGAGGCACCTGCGGTCACACTCTGCGCCGGGGTGACACTAAGCGCCTTCCCTCTGGTGTCAATCTTGGCAAGGGGGTGTCTATCGTCGGGTAATTGACACCGGCCCGCGAGCGACTTCCACTGCATCCTTTCATCAAGCCTCCTGTTTTGCCTATAATCTCCATACTAGCTATTTCAGCCAGGAGGCTAATCATGCGTACCGTGACCTCCGTCGAGGCCCAGAATCGCTTCGGCGAATTGATCGACAGCGCCCAGCGCGAACCGGTCACCATCACCCGTCGAGGCCGCCCGGTGGCCTTTGTCCTGTCACCCGAAGACATGAAGGAGTTGCTGGCTGTGCGAGCGCAGCGCGAACGCGTTGTCAGCGATTTCGAGACCTTCTTCCGCTCAGCGGATGCGCGCCTGAAGCCTGAGGCGCTCGACCTGTCTGACAGTGATGTGCAGCGGATGGTGAATGAACTTCGTTAAACGGGTCGTCTTCGACACCAGCACGCTCGTCAGCGCAGCCCTAAGACCCACATCGATCCCGCGCCAGGCTTTTCTGAAGGCCATCGCGCAAGCCGAACTGTGCGTCTCCGATTCGACGCTTGCCGAGCTCGGCGAGGTCATGTCGCGGGAGAAGTTCGACCGATACCTCGACCGCGAGGTGCGCATGCAATTCGTCGAGCTCTACCGACGGCACGCACGCCTGTTCCACGTTTCCGAGGCCGACGAGACGATGCTTCAGGAGCCTTGCCGCGACCCGCGTGACAACAAGTTCCTGGCCTTGGCCCTTGCCTGCTCGGCCGATGTCGTGGTCAGCAGCGATGAGGATTTGCTGACGCTCAACCCCTATCGCCGAATTCCGGTTGTCCTGCCACGGGACTTTCTGGAACGCTGAGCTGGGATGTAAAAGAGGTCGCTACGTGTGCCCATCTGCAATTCGGCGACCATCAAACGCGACTCGCTCGTCGGGTCCTGCCGGTTCATCCCCGGCGCATCCACGCGTATCCCACGACCCGCTGGTCCGGGTCTGGTTGTGATGAAGTCAGACCTGAGGGGCGCCGGATCGCCCATCTTTTCATGAGTATTCTTGCCCGCGACCGACGCCCGGCAGGGCTTCTCGACGGACTGTTAATCCGTAGGCCCCTGGTGTAAGAGAGTTGCCTTTTCGTCAACTCCGGCAAAACGAATCGATCTGCCAACTCTGACGTTGGGCAGCGCAGCGGGCGGGCGCCATACTTGCGGCGCTTGGCCTCTGCAGCCGGAACACTCATTGAGGAGACGAGACATGGCACGCATCTACACGTTTTCCGTGCTGGGCAACGGTCAGCACCTGTCGTTCGACCCCGAGTCGGACAAGCTGACTTTCGATGGCGCGGCCTACGATGCGAGCAGCGTTCGTCTGAAGCTCTCCAGCGGCAACCTCACGCTTGCCCAGGCGGGGAAGTCCGTCTGGCTGGATGGCGTCGTCTTAGGCCGGCTATCCATGGAAAACATCACCTTTTCGAACGGCAGCCATCTTCTCCTCGGAGATGGGACCACCGCCTTGGTCGCAGACTGGTATGGACAACACTACGAACTCGCCACGTTTTCCGGGGGACATCAGGTCTGGGGGCTGGGCGGGGCCGATTTTGTCCAGACCGGCAGTGGGCAGGACTACATCGTGGGAAACGACGCGCTCACTCCACTCAACCATGTTTCGAGATCCGGCAGCACCGGCTCCCCAAACAGCAGCTTCAACCCGACGATCTCTGCCGATGGTCGTTTCGTCGCATTCCAGGGGGGGGGACCAGTTTTGGAAGCCAGTCGAACAGCAGCACCGACGTTTTCGTCAAGGACCTGTCGAGCGCCAGCATCACCAACGAGCACAAGACTGCGTCTGACGAGTTCGGCCTATCCGGCAGCGGAAGGCCGGTGATTTCTGCTGACGGCAGCTGGCTTGCCTTCTGGAGCGGCTCGGAATTGCAGCCCAAGGCGTGGGGGTCGATTTACCTGGCCAGCACGCAGAGCGCCGAGATCAAGGTGGTTTCCAGCACCTCTGCTGGCGTGCTCGCGAACGGCGCCAACGATTGGCCTGACCTTTCCGCTGACGGGCGCTACGTCGCCTTTCAAAGCCGTGCCACCAATCTTGCACCAGGCGGGAATGGCAATTACCAAGACGTTTTCGTCAAGGACATGCTCACAGGATCTCTTCAACGGGCTGCGAGCGTGGAGGCCAACCATGACTGCCGCGACGCGAAGATCTCCGGCGATGGGCGCTTCGTCGTGTTCTCAAGTGCGGCCACCAACCTCACCGCAACCGAGAGCGGTACTTACGCCGGCCAGACCACCGATATCTATGTCTGGGACCGCTCGGACGGCAGCCTCACGAACATCACTGGCGGCAAGGGGGGCAGATTCGACGCATTGAACCCGGATGTCGGCTACGACGAGGCTTACGGTGGCATTGTCGTGTTTCAGACTGAGAAAGCCCTGGTCGTGGGGGATACCAACAACGCGATTGACGTTTACGCCTTCAGCCTCGCTGACGAAAGCTTCGCGCGCGTATCGACCCGGGCCGACGGTGGTCAACACGCGGTCAGCAGTTACGGTCCATCGGTGTCGGGCGATGGGCGATGGGTGGTATTCCGCAGTGGAGACGCGAGTACGCCGCTGGTCGCGGGCGACCGCAACGGCTATGACGACATCTTTGTAAGGGATCTGCACACTGGCGCGATTACGCTGGTCTCGCGACCGCCGGGCGCCCAAGCCAACCAGGTCTCAGGCAACCCCGAGATCTCCGCGGGCGGCGACTGGATCGTATTCGAGAGCAGCGCCAGCAACCTGGCCGCAACCGACGGCAATGGCACCACGACCGATGTGTTCCGCGTCTCCAACCCCCTGCTCAGGGATACGCTGGAAGGGGGCTCCGGTGATGATGTCTATGTGATTGCGCGCAACGACGTCATCACCGAGATGGCAAACGGCGGCATCGATCTCGTTCAGAGCAGCATCAGTTACACGCTGGGAAGCAACCTCGAGAATCTGACGCTTTCCGGTACCAGAGCCATCAACGGAACCGGAAACGCCCTGAACAATGTACTCACCGGGAACACCGCCAACAACGTCCTCAGCGGCGGCGCGGGCGCGGACAAGCTGCTCGGTGGTGCGGGCGCCGACAAGATGCTCGGCGGCTCGGGCAACGACACCTACTACGTCGACCACACCGGCGACCGCGTCTACGAGACCACCACGACCACCAGCACGACGGACGCCGGTGGCAAAGACACGGTGCACGCCTATCTGTCCGCCTGCACCCTGGGCAACTTCATCGAGAACTGCCGCATCATGAGCACGGGCGTTGCCAGCCTCGCCGGCAACAGCCTGAACAATGTGATCCATGCCGGCAAGGGCAACAACTTCATGACCGGCGGCAGCGGCACCGACACCCTCTCCTACGCCTACGGCGCCAACGGCACCAGCGGCGTCAGCGTGAGCCTGGCCACCACCAGCGCCCAGGGCACCGGAGGCTCCGGCACCGACACGATCTCGGGTTTCGAGAACCTGACCGGCTCGGCCAACAGCGACAGCCTCACCGGCAACAGCGCTGCCAACCTCATCCGCGGCGGCAGCGGCAACGACACCGTGAGCGGCGGCGGCGACGATGACACGCTCTATGGCGATGCCGGCAACGATCTGCTGCGCGGGGGCGCCGGGAACGACATCCTCTACGGCGGCACGGGGAAGGATCTCTTCCGCTTCGATACGGCACTGGGCACAGGCACAACGCCCAACATCGACCGGATCAGGGACTTCTCGGTCGCCGACGACACCATTCAGTTCGAGAACTCGCTCTTCACCAGGTTCGGCACCGGCACGACCGGCGCGATCAACGCGGCCTACTTCAAGGCCAACACGACCGGCCTGGCGCAGGACAGCAACGACTACATCATTTACGAGAAGGACACGGGAGAACTCTTCTATGATGCAAATGGAAGCGCGGCAGGCGGATCGGTCCAGATCGCCCTCGTCGGCGTCGACTTGGCACTGACCAGCGCCGACTTCGTGCTCGTCTAGTGCGTCTTGGTGCGCAGTTCGGTGAAGGGGTATCTGAAGCGTGGCAATTGACCCGGGCTTGCGACACGGGTCCGCGTGGAGGCCCGGTTCGCTTGGCCGGCAACCAGATCATTGAAGGGAGGAAGCCGATTTCAGCCCGGTGCAGCTCAAATGCCCGACCGGAGCCTCGGCGCGATTGCGAAAACCTGCATCACTTCGTGATGCGCTGCGCGCCGGCCCTTTCGAACCGTTTGCCCACCCCGCCCGCGCCGTGTTGCGATGCACGTATTCGTGACACGCCTCCGTGGGTCGGCCTTTGACTCACCGACTGATCCTTCGAGAGAACGCCATCGTGGCAACCACCGGCACCAACAACCATGACACGCTCTCCGGCGGGACGGGCAACGACCTCCTGACGGGCTACCTCGGCAACGACACCTATCGATACGCCCTCGGCGGGGGAACCGACACCGTTCGCGACACTGGCGGGTCGGACACCCTGGACTTTCTCGATCCGCGCGGCCTTTATTCCGGGCTGGACATCTACCGCAGCGGCACGAACCTGGTGTTCGACTTCTTCAGCGCCGGGAAGCTGATCGTCGAGAAACAGTACGACGGCACAGCGAGCCGTATCGAGCGTCTTGGCGGCGACGAGGACTGGGGTCCGTTCACCTTCCAGAGCGGCCTCACCGGCACCGCGGCGGCCGACTTCATCGTCGGCACCGCTGCGGCCGAGTCGATTTCCGGCGCGGCGGGTGGCGACCTGATCTGGGGGGGCGCCGGCAACGACACCATTCAAGGCGGCGACGGCGAGAACGAGATCGAAGGCGGCGCCGGCAACGACGTCATCACGGGCGGCGTCCATGACGACGAGTTCCATGGCGGCGCGGGCAGCGACAAGCTGTCGGGCGGCGCCGGGCACGACGGGGTCTACTACGAGGATCAGTCCGCCGGCATATTCGTCAATCTGAGCGGCCAGACACAGGCCTGGGACAACCGGCTGATCGCCGCAAACCGGGTGTTCGAGACGGCCACGCAGACGACGGACACGCTGAGCTCGATCGAGGACATCAACGGCACGAATTTCGCCGACTACTTCATGCTCGGCCGCAGCGACAGCAACACCAGCCTTTACCTCGGCAAGGGAAACGACACTATCGACGGTGGCAGCCCGGGCGGGTCGAACTACTGGGCCTCGATGGGGTATTACGACGACCCGGCGGGTGTCATCGTCAATCTCGGGCGCGCCGCGCTGACCGTCACCCTCGGGACCACGACGTACAACGTCGCCCGCGGCACCGCCAAGGACGGCTGGGGCGGCCGGGACACCCTCATGCTGTACGACGAGAACCTGAGCCTGTCTGGGTCGGAATTTGCCGACTACTACCGGGGCCGTGACGACACAGACTCGGACACGATCTACGAGTGGTTCGGCGGCGGCCGTGGAAACGACACCATCGACGGAGGCACCGGATCGAGCGACACCGCGGCCTATAGCGTCGACGACGACGAGGCCCCCTACGGCGCGATCGTGAACCTGTCCGCCGCCGCGCTCTCCGTGAGCGGCCTGACGGTGAGCGCGGGCACCGCCCGGGACAACTGGCGCCACACGGACACGCTGCGGAACATCGAGAATATCGATGGTAGCCGGCTGGCCGATTACATCGTCGGCTCGTCCGCAAACAACGGCTATCTCAACGGCGCCGCCGGCAACGACACCATCAAGGGCGGCGCGGGGATGGACTTCCTTCAGGGCGGCGCGGGCAACGACAGCCTGATGGGGGACGCTGGAATGGATCACCTGACGGGCGGTATCGGTCGCGATGTGCTGACCGGCGGCGCCGACCGTGACTACTTCCACGTCCACGCGCTGAACGAGAGCGGCACCACCAGTTCCACCCGCGACCTGATCAAGGATTTCACGCGGAACTCCGCCACGGTTAACGGAGACATCATCGACCTGTCTGCGATCGATGCCGGAGCTGCGCAGGCGGGCGATCAGGCGTTCGACTTCATCGGCGCCAGCGCCTTCAGCACGACCGATGCCACTGGACAATTGCGCTATGAGTACAGCAGCGCGAACGGGTACGGCATCCTTTACGGCAGCACAGATGCCGACACGGCCGCCGAGTTCTCGGTACGGTTCACCGGCGTGAGCGCCCTCGCGGGCCCGGATTTCATGCTTTAACCCGTTGCAAGCCCGTGATCTTTTTCGAGCTGGCCTCGCAGCGACGCCACATCACCCCGGCGTCGCATTCGAGTGCAGCGGAATCGATCATCCACAACCTCGACGAGAGCTGCCTGCCGTATTGACAATCCCGCAGCAGTGGCATGGAATCGACTCTCGCCAAACCCTCAAGGAAAATGCCATGGGCATTCTGAAGAAAGGAACAACCGGGGCTGATACGCTGACCAGCACCGCAATCGGTGACACCTTGTCCGGTGGAGCCGGCAACGACACCTATATCGTCCGTCACGCTTCAGTCGCGATCGAGGATCCCTACGCGGCAGACACTTCCTCGCCTTATGACAGCGCGTTTTATGTCTCCACTGGCGGCACCGACACCGTTCAAACCTCATATCTCGACGCGGCGGGGGTTTACTCGCTGCGCGATTTTTACGGCATCGAAAACCTCACCTACACCGGCACCCTCGGTGCGCGCCTGCAGGGTAATAACCTCGCGAACATCATCACCGGCAATGCCCGCAACGACACCATCGAGGGCGGCCAGGGCGCCGACAACCTGCGCGGCATGGGCGGCGACGACCTGATCTCCGGCGGCGCAGGCAACGACACGCTCGACGGCGGCGCCAACGGCACCGGCGGCGACACCATGGCCGGAGGTACGGGTGACGACCTGTACATCGTCAACGCCGCCGCTGACCAGACCCTCGAAGGCGTCAACCGCGGTTTCGACACCATCCAGTCGACAGGCACCGTCAAGAGCCTGAACCTTGGCAAGTACGTCAACTTCGAAGGTCTGCGCTACACCGGCACTACGGCAGCGATCCTGACTGGCAACGCGTCCTCCAACGCCGTCACGTCGACCAGTTCCACGGCCGACAAGCTCTACGGATTGGCTGGCAACGACACCCTCGGCGGTGGTGCGGGCGCTGACAGCATGTACGGCGGTGTCGGCGACGACACCTATCTGGTCAATAGCACCGACAAGATCTTCGAGAATGCCAACGAAGGCACGGACACCCTGAGTGGCACCATCAAGAGCATCGCCACGACCGCCTCCGGTGCCAACTTCGCAACCACGATCGAGAATCTCACCTACACCGGTACGGACACCTCAACTCTGACCGGTAACAATCTCAATAACTACATTATTGGCGGAAGCGGCAACAACACCATCAACGCGCTCAACGGCAATGACACCATCGATGGCGCGGCGGGCAACGATTCCATTGTCTCGGGCAACGGTAACGACTACCTCATCGGAGGCGCCGGAACGGATACCCTGGTCGGCGGCGCGGGCGACGATCGCTACGTGATCAACGATGCGGTCGACAAAGTCACTGAAGGTCTCGATAGCAGCGGCGGCGCCAATGACTGGATTTACAGCGGCATCGACATCAAGCTGAGCAACACGAAATACACGAACGTGAATAACCTGCTGCTCACCAACAATAGCTGGGTCGGCGAAGGTTCGGCAGGCAACAATATAATCATTGGTAACGAGAACGAAAATTTTCTCTCCGGCATGGGTGGCAACGACATCCTCATTGGCAGCGGAGAGGGTCCGATCGGGTCGCCAATCCTGCTGAGCGCCAACTACTATTACAACGTCGCGCCGAACGACGATGTGCTGGATGGAGGGGCGGGTAACGACACACTCATCGGCAGTGATGACTCGGGCAGTTTCGTTGCCGGTGATGCACTGCTGGGCGGCCTGGGTGACGACACCTACATCATCCAGAGCAGGTCGAGCACCGTGAGTGACAGCGGTGGCACCGACACCGTGATCTCCCTGGTTGACGGCACGCTGTCCCTCGAGGACTACGCCGGCATCGAAAGGGCCAAGTTGAGTGACTACTACACGGGACTCCCCGAGCTCTCCAGCCTGACCAGCCGCCTGACGGCCGCCGGTGTCGCAGCCAGTTTTGGTGCGGGGAATTACTATGGTTTTTCCGGCAATCTGATCGGCAACGATCTGGCCAACACCCTGACCGGCAACAGCGCAGAGAACCTGCTCGACGGCGGCAGTGGCAATGACACCCTCTACGGTGGCAATGGGGCGGATACCCTGATCGGTGGCGCAGGCACCGACTCGCTGGTCGGCGGGGATGGCGATGATGTCTACGAGATCGGCACCGGCGACGTCATCGTTGAAACCAGCACCGGAGGTGACGGCGACGCCATTCGCTCAGCGTCTATCACCAGCCTGGGCAGCAGTTACGCCAATATCGAGGGCTTGTACTACACGGGAACGGCGTCCGTTGCGATGAACGGTGTGGACATGCGGAACGATCTGCTCGGTGGCGGCGCGGGCAACGACACGATCAGCGGCCTCTCCGGCAACGACTCCCTTTATGGCGGCGGGGGTAACGACAGCATCAATGGCGGAAACGACTCGGACAGCCTCACCGGCGGCGATGGCGCCGACACCGTAAACGGTGGCTCCGGCGATGATTACATCTATGGCAATGCGGGCGGCGACAGCCTGATCGGCGGCGATGGCAACGACCACCTCTACGGCGGCAGCGGCGCTTATACCGGCGATACGCTCACAGGTAACGACACGCTCGATGGTGGGGCCGGCAACGACACGCTGGAAGGCGGGGATGGCAACGATGTGCTGAACGCGACCGGTCAGGCCGTGTCGCTGTCCGCCTACAACATCAGCGGCGACGATCTGAAGGGCGGTGCGGGTAACGACACCTTCCGCTTCAGTGAGGCGTATGGGGCTACCGCCCAATATTCGCAGGAATATTTCGCCACGGGTCACCTCGTCGCCGACTTCGCAAGTGGCAGCGACAAGTTGAGTGTCAGCAAGGCGCTGGTCGGCAATGGTGACACCACCTTGACGTCGGCCACGGCGACCGCGGGAACGGCTTATGTGTCGCCGACCACGACCTTCTCGAAGGCGGCGGAGCTGGTGATCTTCTCGGGGGATGTCGGCGTCGAATTCAGCTATGGCGCGTACTCTGGCATCAATACCTACGTCACCACCCTTCAGGTCGCAACCGCCCTCGGCAGCGCCGATGCGAGTTTCGCGCTGGGTGACGAACGGCTCTTCGTCCTCAACGACGGCGAGGACTCGGCCATCTTCCAGTTCGTCTCGGCGAACACGGATGCCGTCGTCACTGGGGCGGAGGTCAAGCTGATCGGCGTGGTCGCGGGTGACGCCAGCCTCGTCGCGTCCGATTTCTCGCTGTTCTAACCGCCGGGCCCAGGCCCTGAATCGGTAATGGGCGGTCGGGCTGGCCCGGCCGCCCATTACCGTGCCCGAACGTCAGCATTCAGGCCAACTCACCATGACACCCGCCGAACAATATCTCGTCGAAATGATCAATCGTGCCCGCCTCGACCCCCTGGGCGAGGCGCGTCGATTCGGCATCGATCTCAACCAGGGCCTGCAGTCGGGGCAACTCGACGGCAGCGCGCGCCAGGTGCTGGCACCGAACACCTTGTTGAACAACGCCGCCGCCGCACATTCGCGCTGGATGCTGGACGCGGACACCTTCGCGCACGTCGGCATCGATGGCAGCACCCCTGGGCAGCGGATGGAGGCAGCGGGGTATGCCTTCACCGGGTCGTGGACCTGGGGCGAGAATGTCTCCTGGTCGGGCAGCACTGGCCCGATCACGCTCAACGGCGCGATCGACGGCCATCACCAGGGGCTGTTTCTCAGTCCCGGCCACAGGGTGAACATCCTCAAGGGCGACTTTGCCGAGATCGGCGTCGGCCAGGAGGCCGGGCAGTTTACCGATGGCAGGACCTACAACGCCTCGATGCTCACCGAGAATTTTGCCCGCTCGGGCACCCAGGCCTTCATCACCGGCGCCGTCTATGGCGACGCCAACAAGGATGCCTTCTACTCCATCGGCGAAGGGGTCGCCGGATTCGCCCTGCGCGCGGCCGCGGCCCAGACCACATCGGCCGCTGCCGGGGGCTATGCGCTGGGGGTGACGCCGGCGGCCGCCGTCGACGCCGCCTTTTCCCGGGCGGGCGCGACCGACGTGCGTTTCAGCGTGGATCTTGCCAGCGGCAACGCCAAGGTCGACCTGGTGGACGGATTGCACCTCAAGAGCTCGGCAAACCTCACCCTCCTCTCGGGCGCCACCACCGCCACCTTGCTCGGCGTCGCCAATCTCGAGCTCACCGGAAGCGCTGCGGGCGACAAGCTGTTCGGCAACCCGGGCGCCAACCGCCTGCTCGGTGCGGCCGGCAACGACACCCTCGACGGTGCCGCCGGCGCGGACACCATGATCGGCGGCAAAGGCAACGACGCCTATCATCTGCGCGACCGCGGAGACCTCATCACGGAGGCAGCCGCCGAAGGCACCGACACCGTCTACAGTTACCTCTCGAGCCTCACCCTGCGCAGCAACGTCGAGAACGCCCGCATCATGAGCACCGGCACCGCCGCTCTCACCGGCAACGGCCATAACAACGTGATCCACGCCGGGTCGGGCAACAACCTCATCAGCGCCGGCACGGGCACCGACACCCTGAGCTACGCCAACGGCCTCGCCGCTGCCAGCACCGTCGGGGTCACGGTCAGCCTCGCGAGCACGTCGCCTCAGGTCACGGGGGGCTCGGGCACCGACACACTGTCGGGTTTCGAGCATCTCAGCGGCTCGAGCAAGGGCGACAATCTCACCGGGTCGTCCGGAAACAACACGCTCAGCGGTGGATCGGGCAACGACACCCTGTCAGGCGGTTCGGGCAACGACCGGCTGATCGGCGGCACCGGCAAGGACGCCATGACCGGCGGCAGCGGCAACGACGTCTTCGACTTCAACGCGCTGTCCGAAATGGGCACCACAAGCACCACCCGGGACGTCATCGCCGACTTCATTCGCGGCCACGACAGGATCGACCTGGCGACGCTCGACGCCAACACCGCGACCACCACCAACGATGCCTTCCGCGGCACCCTGATCGCTGCCAGCGCAGGCTTTACCGCCGCCGGTCAGCTCAAGCTCGCGTCGGGCGTGCTGTATGGCAACATCGACGCGGATTCGACCGCGGAGTTCGCCATCCAGCTCACTGGCGTCAGCGCGCTGAGCGCCGCCGACTTCATCCTCTGATTTGCCCCAAGGGCGTGACATGGCTGCGCATCGGATGCGTTACCTCTTCATCCACCAGAACTTCCCTGCCCAGTTCCGCCACGTGGCGCGCGCGCTCGCCGACAATCCGGACCACGAGGTCGTCGGCGTCGGCGAGGAGCGCAACCTGAAGGGGCGCCCGGCGCTGCATCCGCGCATCCGCGTACTCGCCTACCAGCCCCATGGCCAGGCACAGCCCGCAACCCATCACTACCTGCGCGACTTCGAGAGCCACATCCGCCGCGGCCAGAGCATCGCCCGCCTGCTCCTGACGCTGCGCGACCGCGAGGGCTTCCACCCCGACGTCGTGGTGGCCCACCCGGGCTGGGGCGAAGGCTTGTTCCTCAAGGACGTGTTTCCCGAAGCCAGGATCATCCAGTACTTCGAGTACTACTACCACGGCAGCGGCGGCGACGTCGGCTTCGACCCGGAGTTTCCGGCCACGCTGGACGACCAGTTGCGTATCCGCATCAAGAACAGCACCCAGTTGCACAGCCTTGTCGCTTGCGACCGCGGCCTCTCGCCCACGCACTGGCAACAGTCACGCTACCCGACCGAGCTCCAGCACAAGATCGACGTTGTCCACGAGGGCATCGACACCGTGGTGGTGAAACCCGACCCGCAGGCCTGGATCGAGATCAACGGCCAGCGCCTGCGCGCCGGGGACGAGGTCGTGACCTACGTGGCGCGCAATCTGGAACCCTACCGCGGCTACCACACCTTCATGCGCATGCTGCCCGCGCTGCAGGCGATGAGACCGGGGGCGCGGGTCGTCATCGTGGGCGGTGACGATGTCAGCTACGGCAAACGCCCGCCACAGGGGCAGACCTATCGCCAGCGCTACTGCGCCGAGGTGCAGGACAGGGTCGACTGGAGCAAGGTTTTCCTCGTCGGCAAGCTGGCCTATGCCGACTACCTCCGCGTCCTGCAGGTCTCGGCGGCGCACGTCTACCTGACCTATCCGTTCGTGCTCTCGTGGTCGATGCTCGAAGCCATGTCCGCCGGCTGCCTGCTGCTCGCGTCGAGGACGGCGCCCGTGGAAGAAGTCATCGAGGACGGGCGCAACGGGCACCTGGTGGATTTCTTCGACCCCGATCAGCTCGCCACCCGTATCGCCAATGCGCTTGCACACCCGGACCAATATCGTCCGCTGCGGGAGGCAGCCCGCGCGACGATCGTCGCACGGTACGACCTCGCGTCGATCTGCCTGCCGAGACTGCTCGGCCTGCTTGGCCGCAACCTCGCCTGACGCAGCGCCGCTCTCGCGCCGATCGCGCGCGCGTCCTGACCCTGCCCTGGCGCAGCGCGCCTCATGCGGTGCCGGTCGTCGCTTCCCGCCGGCGCCTGCGTGCCGTCACGACTGCCGGCGGCGCACACGCAGGATCTGGCGCGAGATCCAGAACATCGGCAGCAGCCCGACCACGACAATGATCAGCGCCGCGGTCGAAGCCTCCGCCAGACGTTCGTCCGCCGCCAGCGTGTGGGCCTGGGTGGCCAGGGTGTCGAAATTGAACGGGCGGATCACCAGCGTCGCCGGCAGCTCCTTCATCACATCCACGAACACCAGCAGGCCGGCGGTGAGCAGGCTGCCACGCAGCATCGGCATGTGCACCCGGCGCAGCGTCGCCCACTTGCCGAAGCCAAGGCTGCGCGCGGCGTCGTCCATGCTGGGGGTGATCTTGCCCAGGCTGGACTCGACCGTCTGCAACGCCACCGCCAGAAAACGCGCGAGATAGGCGTAGATCAGCGCGGCGATGCCGCCGGTCAGCAACAGCCCGGGGTTGCTGCCGAAGGCCGCCTCCCACCACTGCGCAAGCCAGTTGTCCACTCGGGTGAGCGGGATCAGCACACCGACCGCGATCACCGAGCCTGGCACCGCGTAGCCAAGGCCGACGATGCGGTTGAGCACCTGCGGCAGCCGCGAGCGCGCCAGCCGCGCCGCATAGGCAAGCAGGACCGCCAGCAGCACCGCTGCCCCTGCGGTGAACGCGGCGAGCACGAAGCTGTTGCGCGCGAGCTCGACAAAGCGCGCGCCGAACTGGGCATCGCCTTCGAGGAAAGCCATCCGCAACAGCAGCCCCGCCGGCAGCAGGAAACCGAACAGCAGCGGCATGAAGCACGCGAACGCGGCGAGCAGGCCGAGCGGCAGTGGCAGGCGCAGGCGCATTGGCATCGCCGCCTGGCGTGAAGTGTTGTTGAAGCGCGCCCGCCCGCGCGACAGGCGCTCGAAGGTGAGCACCAGGATCACGAACGCGAGCAACGCGGCCGACAACTGTGCGGCCGCGATCCGGTCGCCGAGCGAGAACCAAGCACGGTAGATGCCGGTGGTGAAGGTCTGCACGCCGAAATACGACACCGTGCCGAAGTCGGCCAGCGTCTCCATCAGCGCGAGCGCGGTGCCCGCCACCACCGCCGGTCGCGCCAGCGGCAGGGATACGCGGAAGAATGAGCCCCACGGCCCCAGGCCGAGCGTGCGCCCGGCCTCGAGCATGCCGCCGGCACGCTCGAGGAAGGCGCTGCGCGCGATCATGTACACATAGGGATACAGGACGAACATGAACATCGCCACCGCCCCACCCACGGTGCGCACGTCGGGAAACCAGTAGTCACCGCGTCGCCACGCGAAGGTCTCGCGTAGCCAGCCCTGCACCGGCCCGACGAACTGGAGGAAGTCGGTGTAGACATAGGCCATGACGTAGGCCGGCATCGCCAGCGGCAGCACCAGCGCCCACTCCATGAAGCGGCGCCCGGGAAAATCGAGCATGGTGGTCAGCCAGGCCGCAGTCACGCCGATCGAGGACACCCCGAGCCCCACCCCGAGGCACAGCACCAGGGTGTTGAACAGGAACTCGCCGAGCACCGTGTCGGCCAGGTGCGACCAGGTGCCGCCGGTCTCGCCGACGAACACGTTGGAGAACACCGACAGCACCGGCGCGGCAATCAACGCCGCCACCATCACGGCGACGACCGTCAGCGAAGTTCCCTGCATGCGCGCCGCGCCCCGACCCATTGTTGAGCTCATCCCGTTCCCGTGATCCGGACGGGCGCCGGAAATCGGCGCCCCCTTGCGCGGCGAATTATAATTGATCGCATTTGGAACACCGGGGTGCAATAATTCCTCTAGCCGACCACCTGCGCAGCTTCACCGGGCCATCACGCCGACCCGCAGTGTGGCGAGGCTCGGTAGACCCGGGGTTTGCCGCAGGAGCGGCGCAAGCCGCGAGCCTTTCCCAGAGTGTCCCTCGAGACGGCGGCGAACCGCCCCACGATCACACGCTTTTCCCGACCGAGATGTCCCACCTCGACTTATCCCGAATCGACCTCGCCTTCGGCGCCCACGTCGTCGTACGCCAACTGTCGCTGCAGCTCGACCAGGGCCGCATCGGCTGCCTGCTCGGCCCCTCGGGCTGCGGCAAGACCACGGTCCTGCGCTGCATCGCCGGCTTCGAGCGCCTGGCGGCCGGCGAGATCCGCCTCGACGGCCAGGTGGTCAGCACGCCGACGCACATGGTGCCGCCCGAACGCCGCCGCATCGGCATGGTGTTTCAGGACTATGCGCTGTTTCCTCACCTCTCGGTCGCCGACAACATCGGTTTCGGCCTGCGCCACGACGATGCCGCCGCGCGCCGCACCCGCGTCGAGGAGCTGCTCGCGCTGGTCGGCCTGTCCGGCCAGGGCGGCAAGTTTCCGCACGAGATGTCCGGCGGCCAGCAGCAACGTGTTGCGCTCGCCCGCGCCCTCGCGCCCAAGCCCAGCCTGTTGCTGCTCGACGAGCCCTTCTCCAACCTCGACGTCGAACTGCGCGAGCGCCTGTCGTACGAGGTGCGCGAGATCATCAAGGCCACCCACACCACCGCGATCCTCGTCACCCACGACCAGCACGAGGCGTTCGCGGTCGCCGACGATATCGGCATCATGAACGAGGGCCGCATCCAGCAGTGGGACACGCCCTACAACCTCTACCACCGCCCGGCCAACCGCTTCGTCGCCGACTTCATCGGCCAGGGCGCCTTCCTGCGCGGCAAGGTGCTCAACGACCACCAGGTACAGATCGAGCTCGGCGTGCTCGACAGCGCGGTGCCGCTGGTGTGCTGCGCCGACTGCGCCGGCTGCGTGCAGGGCAGCCCGGTCGACGTGCTGCTGCGTCCCGACGACCTCGTGCACGACGACGCCAGCGCGCTGCGCGCCGAGGTGGTGCACAAGGCCTTCCGCGGCGCCGACATCCTGTACACCCTGCGCCTCGAAGGCGGCGCCCGCGTGCTCTCGCTCGTTCCCAGCCACCACAACCATGCGCTCGGCGAGCGCATCGGCATCCGGCTCGACGTCGATCACGTGGTCACCTTCCAGGACGAACACACCGGATCCGCTCACCCCGCGCATCCGGAAGCCCTCGCGACATGATTCCTTGGCTGGGCGCCGAGCCGGTCTTCCCGGCCGACGAGCGCGCGCTGCGCGAACCAAACGGCCTGCTCGCCGCCGGCGGCGCGCTGAGCCAGCCGTGGCTGCTCGCGGCCTATCATCGCGGCATCTTTCCGTGGTTCAGCGAAGGCGAACCGATCCTGTGGTGGACACCCGACCCCCGCCTGGTGCTGGTGCCGGATGAGGTCCACATCAGCCATTCGCTGCGCAAGACGCTGCGCCGTCGGAGCTTCGAGGTCCGCGCCGACACCGATTTTGCCGCTGTGCTGCGTGGCTGTGCCGCACCTCGCCCACCTGCCCCGGGGACCTGGATCACGCCAGCGATGCAGGCGGCCTACCTGCGCATGCATGAACTGGGCCACGCGCACAGTGTCGAATGCTGGAAAGGAGGCCGCCTGGTGGGCGGTTTGTATGGCATGGCGATCGGTCGCGTGTTCTTTGGCGAGTCGATGTTTGCGCTCGAGACCGATGCGTCGAAGGTCGCCCTCGCCCACCTCGCCCGGCTGCTCTCGAACCGTGGCTATGGCATGATCGACTGCCAGATGACCACCGCCCATCTTCTGTCGATGGGCGCCCGCGAGGTGACACGCGCACGCTTCACCGCCGCGCTGCGCCAGTGGGCCACGGAAGGGCCGCCGCCGCAGCGCTGGGCTGCGGACGCGATGCACGATTTCGAGTGGAACTGAAGTTCAGGTGCAGTCTGCACACCGCACGCAATGAAACAGGACTACCCCTACGCGCTGATCCAGTTCTACGCCACCGCGCCCTACGCCTGCTCATACCTGGCCGGGCGCAGCGCGCGCTCGCAGGTGGCCACGCCCGCACACCTGATCGACCCACAGATCTACAGTGAATTGGTGCGCCGCGGCTTCCGCCGCAGCGGGGTGTTCACCTACCGCCCCTATTGCGACCAGTGCCAGGCCTGCGTGCCGGTGCGCATCCCGGTCGAACGCTTCCGCCCCGACCGCAGCCAGCGCCGCGCGTGGGCTCGCCATGCCGAGCTGATCCCGATCGAACGCCCGCTCGAGTTCGCCGAGGAACACTATCAGCTCTACCAGCGCTACCAGGCCGCACGCCATTCGGGGGGTGGCATGGATCTGGACAACCGCGAGCAGTACGCGCACTTCCTGCTGCAAAGTCATGTCGACACGCGACTGATCGAGTTTCGCAGCCACGGCATCCTGCGCATGGTGAGCGTGATCGACCGCCTCAGTGACGGGTTGTCGAGCGTCTATACCTTCTACGACCCCGACCAGCCGCGCAGCGCCCTCGGCACCTGGGGCATCCTGTGGCAGATCGAGGCCTGTCGCGTGCTCGGTCTGCCCCACGTCTATCTGGGCTACTGGATCGAACAAAGCCCGAAGATGGCCTACAAGGCGCGCTTCAATCCGCTCGAAGCGCTGATCGACGGCACCTGGCAAGCCCTGCCCACCGCGCCCGCCCCACCACGGGGCTGAGCGCGCGCGCCCCGCACCCGGACCGCCACCGTATTCGTGTGCCGGCCCGCAACCCGACTCGCTACAATCGCCCGATGCTCTACGAACTTGCCCGTCCCCTGCTGTTCACCCTCGACCCCGAGACTGCCCACAACCTGACCCTCCAGGGCCTGCACTACGCCGGCATGCTGCTGCCCCCAGGCGCAGCCGAGCCTGCGGCCACGGTCGAGGTCATGGGCCTGCGCTTCCCGAACCGGATCGGACTCGCCGCCGGTCTCGACAAGAATGGCGAGGCCATCGACGGCCTCGCCCGCCTCGGATTCGGCTTCCTCGAGATAGGCACCGTCACCCCGCGCGCGCAGCCGGGCAATCCGCGCCCGCGCATGTTCCGCCTGCCGGCGGCGCACGCCATCATCAACCGCATGGGCTTCAACAACCACGGCGTCGACGCGCTGCTTGCCCACGTGCGTGCCGCGAGGTACAGCGGAATCCTCGGCATCAACATCGGCAAGAACTTCGACACCCCGATCGAGCGCGCGGCCGACGACTACCTGGCCTGCCTCGACAAGGTCTATGCGCTGGCGAGCTACGTCACGGTGAACATCTCGTCGCCGAACACGAAGAACCTGCGCCAGCTGCAGGGCGAATCCGAGCTTGATGACCTGCTCGGCCGCCTCAAGGCGGCACAGACCCGGCTCGCCGACACCCACGGCCGCTATGTGCCCCTGACCCTAAAGATCGCCCCCGACCTCGACGACGCCCAGGTGGTGATCATCGCCGACGCGCTGCGCCGCCATCGCATCGACGGCGTGATCGCCACCAACACCACGATCGCGCGCGACAAGGTGCAGGGACTGGCGCATGCCAGCGAGCAGGGCGGCCTGTCGGGCGCGCCGGTGTTCGAGGCCTCCACCGCGGTGGTGCGTCGGCTCACCGCTGCACTTGGCGGTGAATTGCCGATCATCGCCGCTGGCGGCGTGCTCGAGGGTGCGCAGGCGCGCGCCAAGCTCGAGGCCGGCGCGACGCTGGTCCAGCTGTACAGCGGCCTGATTTACCGCGGGCCGGGCCTCGTCCGCGAATGCGTGCACGCCACCACGGCCTGAGCCTTCGACCTGCCGACTCGCTGCAAAAGTTCGCGGCTTCCGCCGCTCCTACAAAAGCCGCGGAGCACGGTGGTCTATGTAGGAGCGGCGGAAGCTGCGAACCATGGTGGTTGCTGTAGGCGCGGCAAAAGCTGCGAACCATGCTTCGCTCGCCGCCACGCCGGAATGAGCTGCGCTCCGCGCGCGCCCACATCGATCCTAAGCCGCTACAATCGGCGCCCGAGCCGAATCTCCAGCCTCCCGAGGAGTCCACGATGCCCCATCGCCGCCAGTTCATGCGGTCTGCCGCCGCCCTCGCCGTCGCCGTCACCCTGCCCTTCGCCGTCCATGCAGAAACCCCGGCGAAGATCGGGTTTGTCTACGTCAGCCCGATCGGTGACGCCGGCTGGACCTACCAGCACGAAGAAGGCCGCAAGGCGCTCGAGAAGGCGCTCGGCGGCAGGATCGAGACCCGCTACGTCGAAAACGTCGCCGAAGGCGCCGACGCCGAGCGCGTGATCCGGGAATTCGCCGCCAGCGGCAGCAGGATCGTGTTCGCCACCAGCTTCGGCTACATGAACTACGTCGAGCGCGTCGCCCGCCAGTTCCCCAACGTCACCTTCCTGCACGCCACCGGCTACAAGTCGGCGACGAACTTCTCGCCCTACAACGCGCGCTTCTACGAGGGGCGTTACCTCAATGGCGTGATCGCCGGCAAGATGACGAAGTCGAACGTGCTCGGCTATGTCGGCGCCTTTCCGATCCCCGAGGTGCTGCAGGGCATCAACGCGTTCACCCTGGGCGCGCGCAGCGTCAACCCGAACGTCGAGGTGCGGGTGATCTGGGCAAACAGCTGGTACGACCCGGGCAAGGAGCGTGAGGCGGCGATGACGCTGATCTCGCAGGGCGCGGACATGCTGACCCACCACACCGACTCGACTGCCACCGTCCAGGCCGCGGAAGAGAAAGGCGTGCACGCCTTCGCCTACCACTCCGGCATGTCGAAGTACGCGCCCAGGGCGCAGCTCACCGCCACCACCCACCACTGGGGCGAGTTCTACACCCGCACCGTCAACGCGGTACTCGACGGCAGCTGGAAACCCGAAGGCGTGTGGGGCGGCATGAGGGACGGCATGATCCGCCTCGCGCCCCTCAATCCGCTGGTCCCGGCCGATGTCCAGGCGAGCGTCAAGGATCTCCAGGGTCGCATCACCGCCGGCAGCTTCCACCCCTTCACCGGACCCGTCGTCGACCAGTCCGGCAAGGAGCGTCTGGCGGCCGGCGCGGTGATGGACGATGCCACGCTCGGCAAGATGGACTACTTCGTCCGGGGCGTGAGCTCGCGCCTGCCCACCGCCAGGTAAGCGCGCTGCCATCGCTCACCCGCCCGGGATCGCCACCGGCGGGTCGGGGCGGTCAACCGTAGCCTCGTCGTCGGCGGGCAGCCCGTTGCGCAGACACGCTGAAAGTCCGGTGGCGATTGCGTCGGCCATGCGCGCCTGGCGGGCGGGATCGCGCAGCAGCAACTCCTCGTCGCGGTTCTTGATCACCCCGGCTTCGAACAGCACCGCCGGCATGCGCGCGTGGCGAAGCACGGCCAGCCCATCGTAATGGTGCACTGCGTGCGTGCGATCGGCGTAGCTGCGCCGGCGGCCGTTCTTGTGCGTCGGCTCGAAACCCATCCTCTGCAGGCGTGCGCCGATCGTGCGCGCACACAGGATGCTCATCGCGGTGTCCGGGTTGTCGCGCGACACGAACAGCGAGTGACCGGCAAACTCGTCGTTGTAATCGAGCGCCAGCCCCTCCCAGGCCCATGGGCGCAGCTCGAAGGCGTTCACCGAGTCATGATGCACCGAGAGCAGGAAGGCCGTGCCGGCCGCGGCCTGCGGTCGCGCGCGCAGGCTGTGGATGCGCCCATCCCCATTGATCGTGCGCACTGCCCAGGCGCGCGCGCGCAGGGCATCGGCGACATGGCCCGCAAGGTCGAGATTGAACGCAAACTCGCCGCGCCCGCGCGCACTGGTCGCCCCGGGGGCGGCGAGGGTGTGGCCGACATCGACGGCCACCTCGACCTCGCCCAGGCCCTCGCCAGCCACCGCGGACTGCAGATCCGCGGCCAGCAGCGCCCAGACGGCAAGCGCCGCGCACGCCCTCCAGTGCAGCGGCATTTCAATGCCATGCTCCATGCAAACCTCCCCTCCTCGGTACAGCCCCTGCGATCGCGCAAGAAATGACCGCCCGATCCGCTCCACACAGGTTTGCGCCGGGTACATCTTGATGCAAATCATGGAGCGTCCCCGGTCCCGCCGTGACAATGCGCCCACCCTCGGCATTGCCGTGGACAGTTGTACCCCTGACCCACGCGGGCGAACCGACACATTCCTGACAAAACGAGACAAGCGATGAGGAGTACTCCATGAGCGGTATTTTCACAAAATCGATGGCGCGGAACATCTTCTATGGGGGAACGGTATTCTTCTTCCTGTTGTTCCTGGCGCTCACCTATGACACCGAGCGCGAACTGCCCAACCGGGACAACCGTGCCGCCATCACCCCCGAGGTTGCCGCAGGCAAGCACATCTGGGAAACCCGCAACTGTCTGGGCTGCCACACCCTGCTCGGCGAAGGTGCGTATTTCGCGCCCGAACTCGGCAACGTGTATAAGCGCCGTGGCGGTGACTTCATCAAGGGCTGGATGCAGGCAATGCCCACTGGAGCCCCCGGCCGTCGCCAGATGCCGCAGTTCAACCTTACCGATGAAGAGCTCGACCAGCTGGTGGCTTTCCTGAAGTACACCTCGGAGATCAACACCGCCAACTGGCCGCCCAACATCGAGGGCTGATCGGAAATCTGGAGACCACAAGGGGATCATCCATGCAATACAAATCACAAGCGGTCGCCATGCCCTACTTCATCGCGGCGATCGGTCTGTTCGTAGGGCAAATCATCTTCGGCCTGATTCTTGGCCTGCAGTACGTCGTCGGGGACTTCCTGTTCCCGGAGATTCCGTTCAACGTCGCGCGAATGGTTCACACCAACCTGCTGATCGTGTGGCTGCTGTTCGGTTTCATGGGCTCGGCCTACTACCTGATCCCGGAAGAGACGGAAACCGAACTCTTCAGCCCGAAGCTGGCGCTGGTGATGTTCTGGATCTTCCTCGTCGCGGGCGCTGCCACCATCCTCGGCTACCTGCTCGTGCCTTACAGCACGCTGGCGTCGATGACCGGCAACGACATCCTCGCAACCATGGGACGGGAGTTCCTCGAGCAGCCGCTACTAACGAAGATCGGCATCGTGGTCGTCGCGCTCGCCTTCCTCTTCAACATCACGATGACCATGCTCAAGGGTCGCAAGACCGTGATCAGCATCGTGCTGCTGTTGGGCCTGTGGGGTCTGGCGATCTTCTTCCTGTTCTCGTTCTACAACCCGACCAACCTCGTCCGCGACAAGTTCTACTGGTGGTGGGTGGTTCACCTCTGGGTTGAAGGCGTGTGGGAACTGATCATGGCCTCGCTGCTCGCCTTCGTGCTGATCAAGGTGACCGGTGTCGACCGCGAAGTGATCGAGAAGTGGCTGTACGTGATCATCACCCTGGCGCTCGTGACCGGCATCATCGGTACCGGCCACCACTACTTCTGGATCGGCACGCCCGAGTACTGGCAGTGGTGGGGTTCGATCTTCTCCGCCCTGGAGCCGATCCCGTTCTTCGCCATGACCGTGTTCGCATTCAACATGGTCAACCGTCGCCGTCGCGAGCATCCGAACCGGGCTGCCGTGCTGTGGGCGCTCGGTACCGGCGTGATGGCCTTCCTCGGCGCTGGCGTTTGGGGCTTCCTGCACACCCTGGCTCCGGTCAACTACTACACCCACGGTTCGCAGATCACCGCCGCTCACGGTCACATGGCGTTCTACGGCGCCTATGTGATGGTCGTGATCACGATGATCAGCTACGCGATGCCGATCCTGCGCGGTCGCGCCGCAAACCCGGGCAAGGCTCAGGTGCTGGAGATGTGGGCGTTCTGGCTGATGACCATCGCCATGGTGTTCATCACCCTGTTCCTGACCGCCGCCGGCATCCTGCAGGTGTGGCTGCAACGCGTGTCCGACACCCCGATGTCGTTCATGGCGACCCAGGACCAGCTGACGCTGTTCTTCTGGATGCGTGAATGGGCGGGTGTGATGTTCTTCATCGGCCTGCTGGTCTATCTCGCCAGCTTCTTCGTGAAGGGCGAAGCCAAGGGCGTGGCGGCCCGGGCCTGAGGGCACCCGCCAACGTCCGGTAGATAGCCTGGATCATCCAGGGTAAGGGGTTGGGGCGGCGCGAGCCGCCCCTCTTTTTTTGTGCCGGGCGATCGCGGGCCCTTCCGGTCGAAGGGCGCACGGCGTGCGCCGCGCCTGCAGGCGGCCGACGCGGCGCCGGTTTCGCGCACGCGCGGCGCAGGCTGTGAGCCTTTGTCGCGAGCCCCCGCTAGAATGATGCCCTTCGGCGCGACGCCGCCCTGATGTCGCCCGCCCTATCCCGACCCGCCCGTGCCCACTGCCTCCGCTCCCTCCTCCGCCCCCCACGACCTGGCTGCGCCGCAAGCCGCAGCGCGCAGCTTCCGCATCGCGATCAACGGCTACGGCCGCATCGGGCGCTGTTACCTGCGTGCCCTGCACGAGGCCGGACTGGCCGAACACTATCGCATCGTCGCCATCAACGAGCCCTCCGATCTCGCCGGGATCACCTACCTGACCCGCTTCGACTCCACTCATGGCCGCTTCCCCGGCGTGGTCGACAGAACCGAGCGCGAGCTGGTGGTCGACGGTCATGCGATCACGGTCACGCACGCATCCACGCCCGAGGAGGTGGACTGGCGCCGGCTCGACCTCGACCTTATCGTCGAGTGCTCCGGGCGCTACGGCAGCCGCCGCGCCCTGCAACGCTTCATCGATGCCGGCTGTCCGCGCCTGCTGCTGTCACATCCCGGCAACGGCACCGAAGATGTCGACGCCACCGTGGTGTTCGGGGTGAACCACGGCGAGCTCGACGGCAGCGAACGCCTGGTTTCGAACGCCTCATGCACCACCAACGCGGTGATTCCGGTGCTCGAGTGCCTGCACCGCGAGCTCGGCATCGAGCACGTGCTGCTCACCACGCTGCACTCGGCGATGAACGACCAGCCGCTGATCGACGGCTACCATCATGCCGACCTGCGTCGCACGCGCTCGGCGATGCAGTCGATCATCCCCGTCTCCACCGGGCTTGCGCGCGGGGTCGAGCGCCTGCTGCCGGCGCTGGCCGGCCGCGTGCAGGCGAAGGCGATCCGCGTGCCGACCCACAACGTGTCGGCGATCGACATGGTGTTGACGCTGTCCCGCGACGTCAGCGCCGAAGCCATCAACCGCCTGCTGCGCGCATCGGCCGCCGGACAGCGAGGTCTCGTCGCCTGGTCGGACGAGGCCCACGCCTCGATCGACTTCAACCACGACCCGCACTCGGCGATCCTCGACGGCAGCCAGACGCGCGCGGTCGGGCCGCGGATGATCAACCTGATGATCTGGTTCGACAACGAGTGGGGATTCGCCAGCCGCATGGTCGACGTGACCCGACACTGGCTGGCCGCTGCTTTTGCACGGTGAACAGGAACGAATCCCAATTAACCACGATCAAGTTAAGTGTGCGCGACCTTGCCTAGACTGCGTCGCATGGATACCGTCACCACCCCACTGAGCAGCCCGCCGGACGGCGAAACTGCACACGCCAACGGACCGCGGCTCGCCGGCGACCTCGCGATCTGGTTCTTCATCCTCGCGGAACTGCTCGCCTTCGGCGTCTTCTTCGCCGCTTACGCGTTTGCCCGCGCCAAGAACATCGACCTCTTCGCCGCCGAGCAGGCCGCACTCAACCGCAACGCGGGCGCGATCAACACCGTGCTGCTGCTCACCGCGAGCTACTTCGTGGTACGCGCGGTGCAGGCCGCAGAAGCCTGCGCACCACGTCAGTGCGCAAACTGGCTGCTCGGCGCGATCCTCACCGGGTTCGGCTTCGTCATCGTCAAGCTGAGCGAGTACTCGGCTGCTTTCGAGCACAACATCAGCCTGTCGAGCAGCACCTTCCACATGTTTTACCTGTCGCTCACGTTCTTCCACTTCATGCACGTGATCCTCGGCCTGGTGATCCTGACCGCGATGTGGAACGGCGCACGCCAGGGGCGCTACCGTCCGGGCGAGATGAACGGCCTGGAAACCGGCGCCGCGTACTGGCACATGGTCGACCTCGTCTGGCTGATCCTCTTCCCGCTCGTCTACGTGATCCACTGAGGAGCCCGCCATGAGCGCACGCATGCACGGAACGCCCCGCAGTTCCACGATCCTCTTCGCCACCCTGATCATCGCCACCTTCGCCACCTGGGGTATGGGCTCGCTCGGCGTCACCGGCACCTGGGGCGTCGCCATCCTCGCGGCGATCTCGTTCTGGAAAGGCGCGGTGGTCATCCTCGACTTCATGGCCCTGCGCCACGCGCCGCTGCTCTGGCGCGCGCTCACCATGGGCTGGATCATCGTGGTCTGGTCCCTCATCGCCATCGCCTATATCAAGGGACTCGCTCAATGAAGCCCGACACCCCCAACCTCGACATCCCCTTCTACCAGCCCGCCGGTGACGAAGTCGAGATCTTCCAGCACGCCTGGAAAAACCGCCTGCCGCTGCTGATCAAGGGCCCCACCGGCTGCGGCAAGACGCGCTTCGTCGGCCACATGGCCGCCCGCCTCGGCCTGCCGCTGTACACCGTGGCCTGCCACGACGATCTCACTGCAGCCGACCTCGTCGGTCGCCACCTGATCGGTGACGGCAGGACGATGTGGTGCGACGGCCCGCTCACGCGCGCGGTGCGCGAAGGCGGCATCTGCTATCTCGACGAGGTCGTGGAAGCGCGCAAGGACACCACCGTGGTGCTGCACCCGCTCGCCGACGACCGCCGCGTGCTGCCGATGGATCGCACCGGCGAGCTGCTGCAGGCACCGCCCTCCTTCATGCTGGTGGTGTCCTACAACCCGGGCTACCAGAACCTGCTCAAGGGCATGAAACCCTCGACGCGGCAGCGCTTCGTCAGCCTGCGCTTCGACTTCCCGCGCCCCGAACAGGAGGAGGCGGTCCTGATCGGCGAGACCGCGTGCGCGCCCGACCTCGCCCGGCGCCTGGTCGCAATCGCCAACGCGCTGCGCGCGCTCAAGGACCGCGACCTCGAGGAGGCTGCGAGCACCCGCCTGCTCGTCTACACCGCATTGCTGGTCAAGGACGGCATGGATCCGGTTGCTGCCTGTCGGGTCGCCATCGTCGAGAGCCTGACCGACGACGCCGACGTCGCCGAAGGCCTGATGGAGGTGGTCGCCGCCACCTTCGGCCGCTGACGCGCTGCAGACGATGAGCACCCACAGTCCCGACCCGCCCCCTGACGACTCCGTGCCCGATTTCGACATCGCGATCGCGGCCGAGGCGTTGTTCCTGATCAACCTGCTGCTGCTGCCCGGGCTCGCCTTCTTGGTGCTGATGGCCTTATGGGCGATCCACCACGACCACCCCGATCCGATCGCGCGCAACCACCTGCGCCAGACCGGCTGGACCTGCATCTGGGGCGGTTTGCTGCTGGTCGTGATCAGCACGACGATCCTGCTGCTCGGCGGATTCGACAATCCATGGACTTGGGTGATCGGCATCCTTTACTTCACCTTCATCCACTCGACCCTCGTCTTGCTCGGCATCGTCGGTCTCTCGCGGGCGATCAACCGCCGCGTCTGGCGCTACCCGGTGCTCGGGCCGCGCGAGCGGTCGTGAACGCGCGGACGCGACCATGACCGCCAACCCCCCGGCTCGCAAGCCGCAGCGCGTGATCCCGATCGCGCCGGCACCTGCAGCGGGCGCAGCGTCTGCGCCAGCGATGCAGCGCCGGCGGAGCGCGTTCCAGGTCGGCTTTTTCGTACTCTTCGTGCTCGCACCGGTATTCGATCTGTTCCGTTACGATCTCGACGCCGACCACGCCTGGCTGCTCGGCATGGAATGGCGGCTTGGCCTCGACCCCTTCCTCGCCGGCGAGGCGAGCGCGCTTGAAGCTGCCGGCAACATCATCGTCCGCCTCTTCGTCCCGCTGCTCGGCGTCGCCGCGCTGGTGATCGGCGTGGCGTGGAAGTGGGGGCGGCTCTACTGCGGCTGGCTGTGCCCGCACTTCTCGGTGGTCGAATCGATCAATCGCCTGATGGCCCGCGCCGCGGGCAAGGCCTCGGTATGGGACCGCCACCTGCTGCCGGCCTGGAAGCCCGACGGCCGTCCCGTCCGCGTGGACGCGCGCTGGTGGGCCATCGTGGTCCCGGCTGCGGCAGGCTTCGCCTTTCTGTGGGCGGTCGTGCTGCTCACCTACCTGCTGCCGCCCGCGCAGGTGTATGGCAACCTGTTCGCCGGCGAGCTTACCCGCAACCAGACGATCTTCATCAGCGCCGCGACCGTGGTGCTGAGTCTGGAGTTTCTCTTCGCCCGCCATCTGTTCTGTCGCTTCGTGTGCGCGGTCGGCCTGTTCCAGAGCCTGGCCTGGATGGGCAACCGCGACGCGCTGGTGGTGGGCTTCGAGCGCGAGCGTGCAACGGACTGCTCGAGCTGCCTGCCCGATCGCCAGTCGGCCTGCGACGCCGCCTGCCCGATGCGGCTGCGCCCGCGCAACATCAAGCGCCACATGTTCACCTGCACCCAATGCCGCCAGTGCATCGACGCCTGCGCCACCACCCAGCGCGACAACCCGCAAGGGCCGCTGCTGACCTGGGTCGCGGGCGAGGCCGCACGGCAGAACGAAGCCGGGTTCCGCGCCTTCAAGGATCACTGAGCTCATGGAAGAAACCGTCGGCCTGCTCTGGCACCGCCTCATCACCCGCGCCGCCGGCGGGCACTTTCCCAAGGCAGCAGTGCGCCTGCGCGACATCGAGAAAACCGCCGGCGTCTTCTTCCGCGCCCTCGGCGGCGACCCTGGCCTGCGTCTTGCCGCTGCCACCGCAGACGGCCACAACGCCCGCCGCAGCCTGCTGCAGCGCATCGCCGGCGCCGACGAGCGGATCGCGCGCGGGCGCATGGACGTGTCCACCCTGCGCCTGCCGGCCGAGCTCGACGTGCTCCCCGAGCGCAGCCTCAATCGCGACCTTTATCTGTGGCTGGCGGCGATTGCCGCTGCCCATGCCGACCCCGACGGCGGTACCGCCGCGATCGCCCCCCTCCCCGACGAAGCGATCGACGAAGCGGCCACCGTCGAGCTGCGCGACAACCAGACCGCGACCCTGCACGCGCTGCGGCGCTGGCCCGGCATCGAGGCACGCTACCGCAGGCTGGTTGATGCGGTCATCGCCCAGCGCCCAAAGCTCGACAAGCTGCCCCCGGCCGAGGCCGAGCGCGAAAAACTGATCCGCCTCGCCCTGCACGCTCCAGGCAGCGTCGCCGCGCTGCCGCGCCTGCCGGCCAAGGCGCGATCGACCCAGCCGGTGCTGCTGTGGCTGAGCGACTTCGTCGGCGCCGCGGCACCCGGCGGGGGTGGCCAGGGCGCCGGCAGCGAGGCAGGCGAGGCCGGCAACAGCCGCCCGGGCAAGGACAGCAGTCGCCAGGCGCACCGCGTCGAGCGCCAGGAGAAGATGCCGGAAAAGCACGGCATGATCATTCCCTTCCGCGCCGAGAGCCTGCTCTCGGTGGCGGAGTTCATCAAGGTCCAGCGCAGCACCGACGACGAGCCCGACGACAATGCCGCCGACGCCGCCGCCAACCTCGACCACCTGTCGCTCACCCGCGACGGCGAGCGTGTCGCCTCCAGGGTGCGCTTCGACCTCGACCTGCCGTCGGCCGCCGAGGACGATGTCGTGCTCGGCGACGGCATTGCCCTGCCCGAGTGGGACTACCGCAAGAACCTGCTGCTCGAGGACCACGTCCGCCTCACCGAGCTGACCCCGTCCATCCACGATCCACGCGCCGCGCCCTGTGCGCTGCCCGAGCACCTGCGCCGCACCGCGCGCCGGCTGCACCGCCAGTTCGCCGCGCTGACGCCGGGCCGGCGCTGGCTCAAGGCCCAGGTCGACGGCACCGAGCTCGACCTCGACGCAGTGGTGCGCGCTGCCACCGACCGCGCCACCGGTCACCATCCGTCCGAGCAGCTCTACCTTTCGCTGGAAAAGCGCGAACGCGACCTCGCCTGCCTGGCGCTCGCCGATCTGTCGCTATCCACCGACGCCTGGGTTTCGTCCGAGGCGCGCGTGATCGACGTCATCCGCGACTCGCTGCTGCTGTTCGGCGAGGCCCTGCTCGCCACCGGCGACCGCTTCGCGCTGTGCGGCTTCTCTTCGGTCAAGCGCAGCAACGTCCGCTTTCACCGCCTGAAGGACTTCGACCAGCGCCTTGACGACCGCGCACGTGGCCGCATCATGGCGATCAAGCCCGGCTACTACACGCGGCTCGGCGCCGCGATCCGTCACGCTACCGCGCTGCTGGAACGCCAGCCTGCCGCGCGTCGCATCCTGCTGATCCTGTCCGACGGCAAGCCCAACGACCTTGACCTCTACGAAGGCCGCTACGGCATCGAGGACACCCGGGTCGCGGTCATCGAGGCGCGCAACCGCGGCGTGGTACCGTTCTGCGTTACCATCGACCGCGAAGGCGCCAGTTACCTGCCCCACCTCTTCGGGCCGGCCGGTTTTGCGGTGATCCGCCAACCCGACGAACTGCCCGCGCGCCTGCCCATGTTCTACGCCCAGCTCACGCGCTAAAGCCATGCCCCGTTGCGCAACCACGGTCGGCGAACGACCGCTCGAGATCGACCCATCCACCGGCACACCGGTCACAGAGCTTGACCGCCTGTGCAGGCTGCTTGCGCGCGCCCCGCTTTTCAACGGCCTCGCGTGCGAGGACATCGCCCGCTTCGCACGCGGCGTGCGCGAAGTCCGGGTCGGGCGCGGCGAGATCCTGTTCCACCGCGGCGACCCCTGCCACGGCTTCCACCTGATCCTCGACGGCCAGATCAAGCTCGCCTTCACCTCGGCCGAAGGCAACGAGAAAGTGGTCGACATCCTCTACACCGGGCGCAGCTTCGGTGAAGCGGTGATGTTCATGGAGAAGCCCTACGTGGTGATGGCGCAGGCGCTCACCGACGCCACCCTGCTGCATATCGGCAAGCAGGTGTTCTTCGAGGAGATGTCCGGCGACCCGGTGTTCTGCCGCAAGATCATCGCCGGCCTTGCGCAACGCCTGCACCTGCTGATGGCCGACGTGGAGAGCTACTCGCTGCGCTCCGGGCGCGACCGCGTCATCGGCTACCTGCTGCGCGAGGAAGAACGCGACGGCGACAGCGTCGCCGAGGGCCAGGTCTCGATCCGCCTGCCGACCAGCAAGGGCACGATCGCCTCGCGGCTCAACCTCACCCAGGAACACTTTTCGCGCATCCTCAGCGAGCTGACCGGTTCCAGCCTGATCCAGGTCGAGGGCCGCACCATCCACATCCCTGACATCGGGCGCTTGCGCAGAAGTCTGGGCTGAGGGTCGGGGCCTTCGGCGCACGCGATCGGCGCGCGCCGCGGGACCGCGGCATTCGCGCCTTCCGCCGCTCCTACGTCCGCGCCTTCTGGCGGTGCGCCTTTCGCGCCTTCCGGCGCTCCTACGTCCGCGCCTTCCGGCGTGCCTGCGCAAAACGCCGCTCTCAGGGGTATGTAGGAGCGGCGGAAGCCGCGAAAATGGCGGGCCGACAATCGACATGGGTGAGACATTCGCGCCTTCCGGCACTCCTGCACGGGGATTCACGAGCCGGTGCGACGCTCCGATGCCTGCAGCAAGGGGCCCGCAGGCCCCTTTCGTAGCGCTGCGTGCCCCGCAGGACCGCGCTCAGCCTTCCTTGCCGTCCACCCGCGCATACCAGAGATAAGGGGCGTAGCGCCACAGGTAGAGCAGGAAGGCGATCGACCACAGCGTGGCGGCGGCATGCACGCCGCCGGACTGCGCGGCCGGGATGAAGCCCACGGTAAGCACCCGCACGAGCGCGGCAAGCAGCACCAGCGCATAGGCTGCGGCCTCGATGCGCCCGGCGACCAGCATGCGGCCGGTGTGGCCGAGCGCGGTGCGGGTGATCATGCCAATGATCAGGCCGCCGGTAGCACCGATCGCCAGCGCGTGCACGCCCGCCGAGCGCGGCAGCACGCCGAACTGGGTGAGTGCGACCAGGGCGAGGCCGAGCGGGATCCACAGATAGGCCAGGTGCAGCACCCACAGGATCGGCTGGCCGCGCGTCGCCCACGGGTTCCAGCCGCCCACGCGCACCGCCTGCAACGCCGCGGCGACGAGTGAAACCACACCCGCCCACGCCCCGGCGCCAAGCGCCCAAAGCAGGAGGGCGATGCCGGTCGCGATCGCCGCAGCCCAGTCCACCTGCTTGTTGCGCCACTGTTTGATGCCGCGCACCGCGTTGAAGGTGAACATCGGGATCACACGGCCGCCGACCACGGTCTCGAGCACGACCACAAGGCCGAGCGCGAGGTGCATCGCGGTCAGCGGGTCGGCCTCGACCACGCCGAGCACGGCGAGGTGGAAGAAGAGATTGGCGAGGGCGAGCATGGCGGGCAGCGCGCCGACGAAGTAGTTGCGCTTGCTCTTGGCCTTGATCAGCACCGTCAGCAACATCGCCGCCGCCACCGGCAGGAAGGCCAGATCGATGACCGCCACCCAGGCCCCGCTGCCGAAGGCCATTGCCAGCCGGCCGGCGAGCCACACCGCAGCCAGCACCATGAGCGGCTTGCCGTCGGGGGTGTGGAGCCCGGTCCAGTTACGACCGGCGGTGAGCAGGAAGCCGATGATCACCGCGGCCGCGAAGCCAAAGATCATCTCGTGCGCATGCCACCAGATGCCTGCCATCGGCAGTTCGATCGCGCCGGAGTAGGCCACGGCCCACACCGGTACGGCTATCGCGGCAAACAGCGCGGCGAGCAGGTAGAAGGGACGAAAGGCGAGTGCCCACAGCGAGAAGGTATCGGGCGGGATGCGTTTGGTGGTCGGTTCGTCGAGGCGGATCAGCGCCATGTTCGGTTCTCTTTCGTGCTTGAGGGTTGATTGAGGAGTCACGCTTGCGACCGGGCGTGGCCCGGCCGCCGGTTTCAGTGGCTGGTGCCTTCTTCGCGCGTGATCTTGTTCCAGACGTTGTACTTGCCCACCGGCTTGCGCATCGGCAGGCGCTTGATCTCCTCCAGGGTCTGCGCATCGAAGACGATCACCGCGCCCTGATCCTCCCACAGGCTGGCGAGCGCATAGCGGCCATCGCGGGTGAATTCGATGTGAGCGAGCGTCTTGCCCGGTGCGCCCGAGATCTCCCTGACCACCTCGAGCGTGTGCTTGTCGATGACCTGAAGGATATGCTTCGCCTCCGCGCTCATCATCGAATCGACGAAAGCGTAGCGGCTATTGGAATGGCTGCGCAGGAAGAAACCCGGTCCGCGGGTCGGGATGCGCCTGACGACCTCCCAGGTCTTCATGTCGATGACCGTGACCTCGCCGGCCTTGAGGTTGGTGCTCGCCATCACCGTGCGCGGCTTGGCATCCGGCCCCGCCGATGGATCCTGCCATTCCCACGTGATGCCCGAACCCAGGTGCGGCATGCCGTCGAGCGGCAGGTTGGCGATCTTCTTTCTCACGTCGAGGTTCACCACCTGGCCAACGCCGGCGCGCGAGGCGCCCATCAGCTCGGAATAGTCCGGGGTGAAGAAGAAGTCGTCGAGCACCTCGGCGAGGATGGTGCGGCGCGGATTGAGGTAGCCGGGGATGAAGGTCCCTTCGCGCTGGGTGTAGTCGTGGATGTAGCTGACCGGGATGTCCTCGACGGCCTTGGTGTAGCTGATCTCCCACACCTCGCCGACGTCCTTGAGCGCGGCGATGAAGGACTGGCGCGGGGTGGCGTCGTACACCGCCGAGACGCGCGAGCTCTTCTTGCCGTCGCGGTCGGTGGCGGGGATGGTCTTGACCAGGTTGAGGTCGCCGTCGAGCAGCACCAGGGTGTTGGGCAGGTAGTTGGCCACCGCGACGTGGGTGCCATCGGGCGAGGCGGCGACGTTGCGGGTGTTGATGCCGGCGCGCACCTCGGCCACGACCTTGAGGTTCCACAGGTCGAACTTGGTGATCCAGCCGTCGCGCGAGGCGAAGAACACGTAGCGCCCGTTGGCCGCGAACTTGGGCCCGCCGTGGAGCGCGAAGCGCGACTGGAAGCGGTGGATCGGCTCGAGCTTGTCGCCGTCGAGCACGCTGACGTGATGGTCGCCCGCCTCCACCACCAGGAAGAGGTTGAGCGGATCGGCGTCGAACACCGGCTTGTCGGACAGCGTGGCCGGGTCTACATGGACGATGCGCGAGGCGCGGATGTCGTCGTCGGTCCAGCGCGGCTCGGGCACGACCGGGGTGTAGATCCAGTCGGTGAGCGCGGCGATCTCATCCTTGCTCAGGTGCGCGGCAAAACCGGCCATCTGCGTGGCGGTGCGCCCCTCTGCGATCACCTTCACCGCATCGACCTTGCGCAAGCGGCCGAGGTTATCGGGCAGCAGCGCGGGCCCCATCGCGCCGAGGCGATTGGGCGCGTGGCAGGCGGCGCAGTGTTGCGCGTAGAGTTTGGCCACATCGATGCCGGCTGAGGTGGTTTGAGCGCTCACGGGCTGGGGCGCAAGCTTGTCCGGTGACGCCGCAGCGGGCAGGGCCACCCAGCCACAGCTGAGCGCGAACCAGCATGCGAGGGCCGAGACACGAAGGCTCATGCGGACACCTTGTTGCTGCGGGTCCACGGCGTGGTGACGACGCGCTCGGTGCCGTAGTCGGCGGCGCTCACGCCGATCTCGTAATCGTCGAGATAGCAGGCCGGATCTTCCGCCCACGGGTTGCCGGTGACCTGCTCGGCGCGCACGCGCGAGCTTCCATTACAGATGTCGAGGTACTTGCACGCCCCGCAACGCCCCTCGAGCGTGCGCGGATGCTGCTTGAGGCCGGCGAGCAGCGGGTTGGAGAGATCGTTCCAGATCTCGCCGAAGGCACGCTGGCGCACGTTGCCCAGCGGCACATGCCACCACATGGTGTCGGGGTGCACGATGCCGAGGTTGTCGATGTTGGCAACATTGACCCCGCTCGCGTTGCCGCCCCATTGGCGCAGCTTGGCCTCGATGTGCGCCGCCTTGTCGGGAAAGCGGCGCTGCACCCAGTGCAGCAGGAAAGGGCCGTCGGCGTCGTTGTTGCCGGTGACGAAATCCTTGTCGATGCCGCGCCGGTGCTGGTCGAGGCAGGTCTCGAAGAGCAACTCCATGGCGTCACGGGTGGTGCGATGGTGCGCATCGCCGGCGCGGTTCTTGTTGCCGCGCCCGGCGTAGTTGAGGTGCGAGAAGTAGAACTTGTCGATGCCCTCGTCCTCGACCAGCTTCAGCAGCGCCGGCAGGTCGTGGGCGTTGCCCTCGGTCATCGTGTAGCGCACGCCGACCTTGATGCCGCGCTCGCGGCACAGGCGGATGCCGTGCATCGAGGCCACGAAGGCGCCCTCCTTGCGGCGGAAGTGGTCGTGGGTGGCGCCGATGCCGTCCAGGCTGACGCCGACGTAGTCGAAGCCGATGTCGTCGATCGCGTCGATGTTGGACTCGTCGATCAGGGTGCCGTTGGACGACAGGCCGACGTAGAAACCCATGCCCTTGGCACGGCGGGCGATGTCGAAGATGTCGGGGCGCAGCAGCGGCTCGCCACCGGACAGGATCAGCACCGGCACACGCGCGGCCTTGAGGTCGTCCATGACCTTGAACACCTCCTGCGTGTTCAGCTCACCGGGAAAATCCTTGTCCGCCGAGATCGAGTAGCAGTGCTCGCAGGTCAGGTTGCAGCGCCGGATCAGGTTCCAGATCACCACTGGGCCGGGCGGATTGCGGCGCGGGCCGGCCGGCGTCGGGTGATCGAGCTCACGGATGAATTGGGAGATGCGGAACATGGGAGCCTCCTGAATGCCGCCCATTTCACCCGAGCCGCCCGCAAATGAAAATGATGCGCGTCAAGGGTGCCCGGGGCGGGCACGTGGGGTGGGCACAGGGGCTTGGGTGATTAACGGCTCGCGGCTTCCGCCGCTCCTATTACCCCGCCCTTAAATAAACTGTTTTCTATATAATGTGTGCATG
>Ga0209573_1001415_pt1 | contig 37352 bp, 35 predicted proteins | sample TNRBio252014_DNA_FD_185870 | JGI IMG/M metagenome (GOLD analysis project Ga0209573, IMG submission 185870) | Wastewater treatment Type I Accumulibacter community from EBPR Bioreactor in Madison, WI, USA - TNR Reactor_6/25/2014_ DNA (SPAdes)... | ecosystem: Engineered > Bioreactor > EBPR >...
AGGATCAGCTCTCTCCCTAGGGCGAAATCGGTAACTGGGGCTAAGTCGTAACAAGGTAGCCGTACCGGAAGGTGCGGCTGGATTATCTCCTTTCTATAGTTAGTAAAACCTTTCAATTTTACTGCCTTCCCTTCTCTCTTACCTTTATTTATATAATTCGCTTCAATCAACTATGCGTTTGTAGCTCAGGTGGTTAGAGCGCAACACTGATAATGTTGAGGTCCGAGGTTCGAGTCCTCGCAGACGCACTTATAATTTTGGGGGATTAGCTCAGCTGGCTAGAGCGCCTGCCTTGCAAGCAGGAGGTCATCGGTTCGACTCCGATATTCTCCACATTTTATCTTCATTGTAATTCCTCTATTATGTTTAGAATTTTACTGATTGTATTGGGAATAGCCAACTTCCTAATGCTTATGTCTTGCAATTCTAAACCAATTATTACTGAAAATCAAGAGGTAATTTCAGATTCTGTTCGTAACAACTCCCCAAAAACGATTATTTTTTTTGGTAATAGCTTGACAGCTGGATATGGTTTAGAACCAGCAGAAGCATTCTCTGCTGTTATACAACAAAAAATTGATTCTTTGAACCTACCATATAAAGTTGTTAATGCTGGGCTTTCCGGTGAAACAACTGCCGGAGGTGTTGAACGTGTTGATTGGATTCTAAAACAACAAGTAGATGTGTTTGTATTGGAATTAGGTGCAAATGATGGGCTTAGAGGCACTCCTGTTGCTGTTACAAAAGAAAATCTTATCAAAATTATTGACAAAGTACGAGCCAAAAATCCTCAAGTTAAAATACTTTTGGCGGGAATGGAAGCACCGCCTAACATGGGTTCAAAATTTGTAACTGATTTCAAAGGAATATATCAATCTATTGCTAAAGAAAAAAATGTTACACTAATCCCGTTTTTATTGCAAAATGTTGCGGGTAAAAAAGAACTCAATCAAGCGGATGGCATTCACCCAACGGCAAAAGGACAAAAAATTGTCGCTGAAACGGTTTGGAATAGTTTAAAACCTTTGCTATAATTTAAAGCATATATTTTGCATGCTCACATGATTAAGCGTTATATAACTATACATTTCCTTCTGACGGTATTCATACTTATTTCTGTCGGTGTATCGCATTGGTTAGCAAAAATGATGAGTGATTTGCCGATCAATATTGCTTCAGTTGTTTGGGCATCTATATTAACAGCATTAGCATTTATCATCAGTGCCAGAGGTTTAAACGGTACACCGGGACAATTTTCCAATGCAGTATTAGGTGGAATGATGTTCAAGTTACTTTTTAGCTTGGGATTTATTACTCTGGTACTTTTTTTATCCACAGTTGAGCGTAAAAGTTTTATCGCATCCTACTTCACTGCCTTTTTCTTACTCTCCGGGTTTGAAGTTTATAGTTTGATGAATAACTTGCGCCCCAAATAGAAACACAACATTTGTGTTAACTTCATATGACGAAACTATTAGGTAAAATCGGGTTGTTGATTTTGGCACTTACACTTTTGATAACGTGTACATTGCCTTATGTTACGGCTTCCGAATCATCACATCCAAACGAACACTCGGAAAAAAAATCCGATGAAGTGGACGTTAAGGAAATTTTATTTCACCACGTATTGGAACAGCATGACTGGCATATCACTGATATTCCGGTGGGAGACGGTCATTATATACCTTTAAGCATTTCACTACCTTGGGTCGTTTACAGCAGTGATAAGGGGTTAGACTTCTTCTTTATTTCGGGACACGATCACCATGAACGCAATGCTTCTGCTAACGAAAAAGGCTATACCTTAGTCCATAAAGATTATACCGAAAAAATACAGATAGCCGATAACCCCGAGGTGACTGTTTACGATTTCTCTCCTACCAAGACCGTAGTACAGATGATTATCATTGCACTATTAATGGTTTGGGTATTTACATCGGTTGCTAAAGGATATGTGCAGAATAAAGGACGCGCTCCAAAAGGTATTCAGTCCTTTTTTGAACCACTCATCATGTTTGTAAGGGATGACATTGCAAAGCCAAATTTGCATGGAAAGCATGAAAAGTTTTTACCTTATCTTCTTACGCTATTTTTCTTTATTTGGTTTTCCAACATATTAGGAATCATGCCCTTGAATTCCAACATCATGGGCAATATCAGCATTACCTTTACCTTAGCACTTTTAACGCTGATTATTACAAACGTTAACGGTACTTCATCCTATTGGGGACACGTATTTTGGTTTCCGGGTGTACCCTTACCGGTAAAATTCATCATGCTTCCGGTGGAATTGGTGGGTATCGTATCAAAGCCGTTTGCCTTGATGGTACGTTTGTTTGCTAATATCGTTGCAGGACACTTTATGATCTTGGCATTGATTAGCTTAATCTTTATGTTAGGTAAAAACGGTACGAGTCCGGGTGGAGCGTTCGGGATTATGCCCTTGTCGTTAGCATTTACGTTATTCATTATGACGCTTGAGGTATTGGTAGGAGTTATTCAAGCCTATGTATTTACGTTATTGACTTCGGTCTTCATTGGTATGGCGGTCGAATCTCATGATGACCACCATTGATGATTTGTTCACTTTTTTTCATTATATATACTATGTTTCTTGAAATGGCAGGAAGTATCGCACACATGGGTGCGGGCTTAGGAGCAGGTTTAGTGGCAATCGGTTGCGGTATGGGTATTGGTCGTTTAGCAGGTTCAGCAGTAGAGTCTATGGCTCGCCAACCGGCAGCTACGAATGATATTCGTGGTTCGATGATCTTAACCGCCGCCTTCATTGAGGGGGTAGCACTCTTCGGTGAAGTAATTTGCTTGCTGATTTCTTTCAGCTAATAATCGCTCTTCATTTCCTAACAAAATTATTCCCTACAAAATAACGGTTGGTTATGATGTAGGGATATTTTTTTGCAGAATCCAACTGTGTTGCCTAATTTTGACCTTTCTTTAAGAACTCTGATTTTCCGTAACATCCGAATGGTTGAACGGATTTGGACTTGGGCAATCATTGGTTTACTGCTTTACGCTTGTGAACCTGCATCCCCCCCTGAATCAACTGACAAGCCTGCCTACATTCCTATTACTGCGAAATCAGTAGACGGTATATCTTTGGATGCCGACTGGGAAAAATCTATTAAGTATCTTTCTAAAAAGTCAGGCTATCAGTTAGATACTGTTGAAAATCATGTCTTTAATTTAGATGGGGGAGGGGAGGGGCTACTCATACATTCGCATAACGAAAAACTTTATTTCATTTATCGAAAAGAACATCTCCCGGATCGAATAGCAGGGATAATAGTTTTATCGGATCAATGCAGAACGGAAGAAGGAATTTATATCGGTATGTCTTTAGGTGAATTATCCGTATTAATGCCTGATTTTAATATTAAACCTAATTTAATGCCTCCGCCGGAGGAAATCTACTTACCCAAAAAATATCAAACCTATCGGCATAAGCGTCAATATTCAGCTTTCACGATTGGTTTTTACAGCGCGGATGGAAAACTTTTGGGTAAATATGCTGAAAGCGAAGATTATACCGAAAAAGGAACAACTGAATTTAATTCCCTTAATGGAAATGTAGCTACGATTGAAATGCACATAATTGAGTAACAGATTATCACGGATTTCTACTATTATATTTTTCAATCTCCCGAATAACAATATGTAGAAAAAACACCCCCACAACACCCACCGATAAAAATAACAATGCAAAACCTAACAAACCGGCATATATTTGCGTTGTCCAAAGTAAGGCAACTTTCACCCGATGTAGCAATGAAATTTTCAAAGGAGAACTACCTTCAAATAAAGTAAATTTGATTGTACACAGTTCATTTTCACTATCAAAACTACCTAAATGAACACCCATGTCTTGAATTTTCTTTTCAATCTCTAAAATCTTCTCTTCTAAGGAGATCAAATCTGATAATGAACCGCCATTCTTTTTCAATTCAATCAGGGCATTCCTCGATTTTTCTAATGAGAATTTTTTAGCATTCAACTCCTTATACTCTGTCGTTTTATCGGTTTTGTTAACCTCCACCGCCATATTTTTACCAATACCCCTGAGTTGTTCTACCATCACATCAAACTGGGTTGGTTCTACCCCAATAGCTAAACTCAACTGCCGTTCACCCTTCAATCCTTCCTTATTTTCATATTGGATGAGTGCTTTGAATTGATTGATTTTTTGATACAATTTCTTTTCTTCCTCTTCATATTTAAGGCTGGTATTGGTCATGGTGGCAATACGTTCATATTTTTGATCTGAACTGGATGAAACCTCACCTTCGAGAAGGTCGCTTGCTATTTCCCCACCTTTCACATCATAACTACCTTTAATCTTGTGGTATCCCGCATAATTTTTTCGACTGAACGAAAATTTGAAATTGGCTGAATTGGCTACGCTTTCATCGCTTCGGAAAAAACCGTTGATCAAACGATAGGTAAAAATCATTACATACAAAGCCAACATTACCGACAATACTCGCTTGAGTTGTGATTTGAAAGTTGCTTTAGTAGTTGATAGTGCCATAACAATATAAGATAAAAGCCCTCACCGTATATTTGGCAAGGGCTAATAGATACTTTTATGCGTAAATGAGCGGGTAAAGACTTGGATTAAATTCGTGCATCATCTCATTCAAAACTTGAATGATCTGTTCTACGTTCGGTTTTGAGAAATAATCACCGTCAGACGCATAAGCCGGGCGATGGTCGTAACTCGTTAATGTACGAGGGGCTGAATCTAAATACCGATAACCGTTCTGGACTTCTAACACCTGTTGCATCATGTAGGCACTTGCACCACCCGATACATCTTCATCTAAAAATAAAACCCGATTTGTTTTTTTGACGGATTCTACAATTTGATGATGAATATCAAAAGGTAACAACGTCTGAACATCAATAATCTCAATTTCAATGTTGAAACCGGATAATATCGTAGCTGCTTCTTGCACTAAACGACAATTCGGACCGTAAGTTACAACCGTTATATCCCTTCCCCAACGGATTACTTCAGGAACGCCTATCGGTACGGTATATTCCCCAATATTGGACGGCATTTGTTCTTTGAGGCGATAACCGTTGAGTACCTCAATAATCAATGCAGTATCATCCGATTGGAGCATGGTATTGTAAAAGCCCGCCGCCTGTGTCATATTACGTGGGACCAATATATAAATGCCTCTGCAAGCGTTAATGATTGCTCCCATCGGTGAACCTGAATGCCAAATTCCCTCCAAACGATGTCCGCGTGTTCGGATGATAACCGGTGCCATCTGTCCACTTTTGGTGCGATAACGAAGGGTAGCTAAATCATCGGACATGATTTGCATGGCATATAATAGATAATCCAAATATTGAATCTCTGCTATCGGACGCATCCCACGCATAGCCAAACCAATACCTTGCCCCAAGATGGTACATTCTCGAATACCCGTATCCGTTACCCGATATTCGCCGTATTTTTGTTGAAGTCCCGCAAAAGCTTGGTTTACATCCCCCAGAAAGCCTACATCTTCACCGAAAGCTACGACACGCGGGTCGCGGGCAAGAATAGCATCGAAGTTTGCTTGTAATATCTGACGACCGTCTACCGTTTCGGCAGTAGCATCATACGTAGGCTTGATCTCTTTTACATTCAGAGCCGAATTGGCAGATTCTGAATATAAATGCGAGTTAAATCGATCATAGTTTTGCGCATCTGCATTTTTTTTCCAACTTAAAAGATCATTCCGCACAGGACTTTTATCATGGGTAGTGAGCGTAAGTGCCTGTCTTACCGATACCATCACATCACGGCGAAAAGGCTCAGCAATTTTTTCCAAAAGACTCTTAACATTCAGCAGTTCATTGGATTTAGAACTCTCCTTTGCCATCCGGTCAATAATCGCCCCCACCTGATTGATTTCCTCTTTGATCTCGGACAAGTAAGCATTCCAAGCCTCCGCTTTCCATTGGGCAACCAGTTTTTTATCTTCTTTTTCCCATTCGTTGAATTCAGATTCAGTGGCTACACCCGTTTCCAACATCCAATTTTTCATTTTAAGGATGCAATCGTGATCTTGTTCCCACTGGAGGCGTTCTTTCGACTTATATCGTTCATGTGAACCCGAAGTTGAATGTCCTTGCGGTTGGGTAACTTCAACCACATGTACCAGTGCCGGTGTATGTTCATGTCTTACTTTTTCGGCAACACGAGCATAGGTTTCACACAACGCAGGATAATCCCATGCTCTAACAACGTACAAGTCTATTCCGGGTAAACCTTCTTCCGGTTGGAAACCTTCAAACAGTTTTGAGATAGAACACTTAGTCGTTTGATAACGTATAGGAACAGAAATGCCATAATTGTCATCCCAAACCGACATTAACAGTGGGACTTGTAGCACACCGACGGCATTCATCGTTTCCCAAAACATACCTTCAGATGTAGAAGCATCACCAATCGTTCCGAATATGATTTCATTACCATTATTGGAAAATTGGTTTAAGTGCTTTAATTCCGGTAGTAAACGGTAGAGCTTTGACGCATATGCCAACCCTACCATTCTTGGCATCTGGGAAGCAGTGGGCGAACTATCCGCCGAAGTGTGGTACTCCTCCGTAAGATTTTTCCATGAACCATCCGCATTCAGAAAACGTGTGGCAAAGTGCGCATTCATTTGTCTTCCGGCTGACGCAGGATCATATTCTAAATTGGTATGTGAATAGAGTTGTGAGAAAAACGCTCGAACGTTGGAAATACCTAAGGCAAACATGAGCGTTTGGTCGCGGTAATAGCCGGAACGTATGTCCCCTTTTTGGAAAGCATGTGCCATTGCCACTTGGGCAACTTCTTTTCCATCGCCAAAGATGCCGAATTTGGCTTTACCTGTTAAAACTTCCCGCCGACCGATTAAGCTGGCTTGTCGGCTTTGAAAGGCGGTTCGATAGTCGCGGATGATGGTTTCCTTAGTAAAAGGAACGGTTGCCGTTTCCGGAGCGGTAATCGTATTGGAATACATCATGTGTTGTTGTGTAATAAATGTTGCGGAGCCTCCACTGATTCGGTCAAAATTACACAAAAGCATTACATTCTGCAAAACGGAAATTCAAGGTTCAAAAAAAAGCCAAACCTTAACGTAGAGAAATGAAAACGGCATTGGTTAGAATACTAACCAATGCCGTTGTGTTAATATAATTGTTTAGGTTAGTTAATTTTAACAAGTTTCGTATAACATACACGGTTACCCGTTTTCACTTGAATAGAATAAACACCGTCAGACCATTTTTCACCGTTAATCTCTATTTTACGGTTATTCACTTGGGTATAAAGTGATTGATGCACAACTCGCCCTGAAGCATACCAAACCTTAATTGTTACGTCATCATGGATCGCTTCGGAGAACAAAATTTCCGTTGTATGACTGAAAGGATTTGGATAGATTGTCATTTCATCGGTTAATGATGCTTGTTCGCCTATTCCATTAGGCATAGGTGCATCCGTTAAACGAATGTCATCTAAATACAAGTGATTCCCTTCGCCGTTTTTGGTTTGAAATCGGAGTTGAATCTGACCATCACCAATAAATCGTTTTAGTCCAATTGAGTCTTTTCGCCATTGACGGTCGGATGAAGGAATGAAATTACTTAATTCATACCGGGTTGTTCGAAGTTGGTCGCCTCCTTTTTCCCAAATTTTTGACCATGAATTTCCACAATCCTTCGATATAAAAAGGCTTAAAGTATCCATAAAGAAAAGCGGGTAACGTTGATCTGCCGTATAATACGGACGATAAGCGTAGGCAAAGTCCAATTTAGCATTCTTCATGCCCGACAAATCAAACGTTGGTGAGATCAAATGGTCTAATTGATTGTAACCATCATACGAACCAAACATCATTCTAGCACATTGCCGACTGTTCTGGAAACCGCCCCCCCTTCTGAATAATTCAAAAGTGTAATTATTACGCGGATTAGATTCATCTTCGTTGATAATTTTCCATCCGGTTGGGGGAAAAATATCCGATTCAAAATCCTGTAAATAAGGTGCGCGAACGGCTGTATCATGTACAGTAATGAATCCTTTAATCTCTTTTATGCTAGAGTCGTTAGGACGCGTTGAATTTTTAACGACCAAACGCACGTTATATTTACCCGCTTTTGTATAAGTTGCTTTCGGATTTTGTTCCGTAGAAGTTAGGGGAGTACCACCTTCAAAATACCACGTATGCTGATCTGGTATGTTATATGAATGGTCAACGAATTGAACAGGGGTATTCACACAGGGATGTAAATTCGTAGCCCAAAATTTTGCTATTGGAATGCCGTATCTACCCACGCCTGTTTTACGGTGATTATCGGATTGCCACATGGCTATCCGTTGATAGTTGACTTCATCTTCGATAGCGGCTACGGCACGTCTTCGCTGTCCTTCAGTAAAATTGTGGGAAAGGTACTCGTTAGCATAATCCATGTAATTATGAACATTATCCGGTAAGTCAGGATCATCATTTACACAAGAATTCAACCGTTCAGGACTACCAAAATTAGCTTTTTCTGACGGAGGAGTATCGCACACCAAATCCCCCGAACGGTCGCATCTCCCGGGTTGACAACCGGATGAATTCGGAGAAGGATTGAAAGGGTGATGCAAAGCTACCCAGTGTCCGCATTCGTGTGTTGCGGTTCTTCCGGCACTTGACCCTGCGGCTTTACCGATATTGCCCCAATGGTCATAGAGGATCACCACCCCATCCTGATCCTTGTTCATGTTATCTGGCATCGGAAAAAAGGCATAGCCCAAAATTGTTCCGCCACCGCCACCGCCGATTTCTTTAACAATGTAAACATTAAAATACCGATCAGGATTCCAACGACTCAAGGCTTTTAATTCAGCATCACGACCTTGTAAATCAGTCAGGGGGGTTTGGTAATAAACAACCCCATTGGTAGGCTTTCCTTGCGGGTCAATCGTCGCCAAATGAAATTCAATTTTCATATCTACGCCGGGTCCATAACCGATTGTCCCGGGCATTCTACGAAAATCATTATTCATGATTTCGATTTGGCTTTTGACTTGCTCTTCAGAAATTTTCTCATCTCCCCCGTTGTGCATAACATGTACTACCATCGGAAAGATATATACTTGGTCTTCCGATGATTTACGAGAGGCAACTTTATCGTAGTCATAATTTAACTGCTTTTGATACCAAATGTCATAACCGGACGGATTATTCTTTTGGTATTCAAGCATAATATTGTCCGTTCCACATGGAGAATGCTGTCCGAACGTAATGTTTGCACAGAAAGAGCAGAAAATAAGAAATATAATTTGGCGCACTGCGATCTGATGTATTAATACACAGCAATATCGTAAGTTAATGCTATATTAACAAGCGCGTAATCAACTTTTATCACTCATAAATTTTTGAGGCGATCTTTTCGATCATGGATTTCGGTAAAATATTAGTGGCTTTTGCCGAAATAATGTTCATCAGTCCGGGGATAACCTCTGCTTTATTTGCCAACATGCCTGCAATAGCTATCTTCGCTACTGCTTCGGAAGTCATGCTAAACTTTTTGGCTTTTTCGGCGATATGATCTAAACCGGCTCTCGAAACGAAATCGGTATCGGTTGCTCCCGGAACTAAACAAGTTACCCGAATACCCGTATCTTTTAATTCATGTCGGATAGCTCGCGTGAAGGAAAGCACAAAAGATTTGGATGCGGCGTACAGCGCGAAGGTCGGAATAGCTTGGAAAGCAGTGGTACTGGATACATTTAAGAGGTACGATTTAGGATGACTGCGCAAAAGGGGGATCATCAAATAGGTCAACTTAACCAAAGCATCCATATTCACGTGCATCATGGCTAACTGTTCTTCTATGGTTTTTTCATGGAAGTTGCCCCAAACTCCATAACCGGCATTGTTGATTAATACGTCAAGGTTAAAATTTTCTTTTTGACAATAATCCAAGATTTGTTGTGGACTCTCGGCTAATGACAGGTCTTTTGGCAAAACGGTTGCCTTAATCTTATATTGGTCTGTAAGTTGACGGGCAATTTGTTGCAGTTTATCTTCACTGCGAGCGACCAACAATAAATCTACTTTTCGTTTCGCTAACTCTTCGGCAATGGCTTTCCCGATCCCACCACTTGCCCCCGTTATCAAGGCTTTTTTCATCTATAAACAATAATTTCGATGCAAAGCTATGAAAAATCGGGTGCTATCCTTCGCTCAAAGACATAATATCGCTCCCAATGATTGGCACTTAACAAACCGTGCATCATGGATGGCTGTCCTTCAAAACCGAAACCACGTTGATATGCTCGTATTTCATGTTTGACTGCATGATAACGCATTCTTACTCTTAAGTATTCCAATCCATAACCAATGTACCAAAATAGGGCTTTAAGAAAATGGTTACCTACTTCTTGGCGATGCCATTCTTCATGGGCGATGAGTTCTAACCAAAATAATAGATCATTATTTAATATCTTTGGGCGATAATAAACGGTTTTATAAATGACAATGGCATCAAAACGGTGGGGGAGGAAACTGTATTTTATCGGTTTCCAGCGTGAAGATAACAGAATTGAACGATCATAATTAAGATTTTCCACTAAAAAGTTGATGACTTCAATGGATAATCGTCCGTCAGGAGTTAGTAGATGGTGATAAAAAGGTGTTGGATAGGCAAATTCCTTCATTAAGTTAAATCATGAAGGATGGAGCGGAAAGCTACAAACTTACCTTGATACCGATCGGTATGTTGTTTTTGTAGTTTAGGTGCGAATATGGTCAGGTATTGTTCTAATACATCCTCATTTTCACAATAATATTGGATATTAACGGTTATGCTCCTGTCTTCTTGGGCAGGTTGGCTGACCTTAGAGATGCGATGTTGGGTAAAACAACCTGTTGCCAATACATCAGGGATGTGAACCAATTTCATCCAAGACAACCATTCTTCCCAAACATCTTGTTGTAAGTTGACAGTTACGCTATAAATCAACATGCTGAATCAACAAAATTATTTGAGCGGGTCAGAGTCATCATCTAACATTTCGTCGTCCATTTGGGTATCCGACTTTTCGGCATCATCCACTAATTGATCTAATTCGTTGTCAATATCTTTGTCATTGATTTGCTTATCAATTTCGTCATTTAATTCTTCATCCAATTCGAGACTGACGCGCTCGTCTTCCTCGAGAAGTTCAACGGTCTCTTCGGGAGCAACTTCTTGATCTTGGTTGATTTCTTGCTCTAACTTTTTATCGGCTTCTTCTTGAGCGGAAGTACAGCTTTCAAAAGCTGTTCCTAAAGCAAGAACCAGTAACAAGATTACAAGGGATTGAAACGGTCGTTTCATGGAATATCGTCGAAAAACGAGTGTAACTAAACGAATATGAACTGCAAAGATTGCAAAATTATTTTTGATTACGGATGACTTCGATGCCGGGATAATCCTTGGGATTAAAAGTAAATTCCGTATCAGCTAGTTGGGTGTTGGTATCAACGTTGGTAATTTGGAACGTAACAACCGAACCATTACGATTCCAAATTTTTACTTGAACAGGGAGTAACTTACTGGCATCGATCCACGTTTCTACTTTGAAGTATTCAGAACGTTTCTCATTAGCCAGCATGGTAATTTTTTCAGCTTTTGCCCCGTTAACGGTTTGTATCCCGTCGTATTTGGTCTTCATATTCGATTGGGTAATGCTGAAAATCCGATCAGGACTAAACCCGTCGTTGGGATCGTAATCCGATTCGGTGCATTCCTTATCCTCAATGAGATAAGACCACATCTTTTTACCGTTACAGATGACTAACTGGTCGGAGAGTTCCACACGGAATTTCTCTTTCTTCATCTTAATTTTACCTTTAATAAAGACGGGTTTTTTAGATGAACCACGTAATTCTAAGGTTTTATTAAATGAAGCGACCATATTAGCTAAGGACTTAACTTTCGTTCGAGAACCAGCTAAGATAGCCTCTGCTTTTTTATCTTGAGCAAACAAAATATTTGCTGAAGCCAAAAGCACCAACAAGAGCGATATGATAAACCGTTTCATGCGGATGATTAAGATTCAATTTTTAGTTATACGGAAAAGGGTGCATTTTGGTTCTACTAATGAATAAAAATACACGGCTTTACAACTGCAAAGTTAATAGGGTTACTACAAATAATGTTCCAAATCGTATAAATTTTTTACCAAGATTTCACGCGGTTTATTGCCACCGGAGGGAGTGCTGACAATGCCTGCTTTTTCTAACTGTAACATGATGCGTGCCGCACGGTTGTAACCTATTTTTAGGTGTTGCTGAATAGATGATGTCGAACCCGAATTCAGGCTAACCAACAGCCGAGCTGATTCTTCAAAGAGCGGGTCGCGGTCTGCTAAATCGCCTCCTCCGTTACCATCCTGATCCTCACCGTCCGAAACATCGGGCAGATAATAGGGTTGGGGGTAGCGTTGTTGCTTGGAAATATGTTCTACTACTCTTTCCACTTCGGAGGTATCAATAAAGGCATTTTGTACACGAACCAAATCACCGTCTTTCATCAATAATAAATCACCGCGACCGATTAATTGTTCTGCACCATTGGCATCTAAGATGGTACGAGAATCAATTTTTTGCGTTACCCGATACGACATTCTGGCAGGGAAATTGGCTTTAATCAAACCTGTGATGACGTTTACCGATGGGCGTTGTGTTGCCACCACCAAATGAATACCGATAGCCCGCGCCAACTGTGCCAGCCTTGCAATCGGCATTTCGATTTCTTTACCGGCAGTGAACATTAAGTCTGCCAGCTCATCAATAATTAAAATGATATAAGGCAGATATTTGTGTCCGTTTTCGGGGTTTAGTTTACGATCTACAAACTTAGCATTGTATTCTTCAATATGACGAACCCGCGCATCCTGAAGCAGTTTATAACGATCATCCATTTCTTTACAAAGGCTATTCAACACATGAATAACGTCTTTATTATCTGTAATGATGGCATCTTCAAGGTTCGGTAACTTAGCCAAATAGTGATATTCTAAGGCTTGATAAAGGCTCATCTCCACCTTTTTGGGGTCAATCAACACGAACTTAACCTGTCCGGGATGCTTTTTATAAAGAATAGAAGCAATGAGGGTATTCAAACCTACGGATTTACCTTGTCCCGTAGCCCCCGCTACCAATAAGTGAGGCATCTTCGCTAAATCAAACACATATACCTCATTGGATATAGTACGTCCTAATGCTATCGGCAAAATAGCTTGAGAATGTTGGAATTTCTCGGTAGAAACCACATTCCTAAATGAAACCATTTCCGGTTTTGAATTCGGAATCTCAATACCAATCGTTCCTTTGCCGGGCATGGGAGCAATGATCCGAATCCCTAAAGCGGCAAGGCTTAACGCAATATCATCCTCTAAATTTTTGATTTTGCTGATCCGAACACCCGCCGCCGGTACGATTTCGTAAAGCGTAACCGTAGGTCCAATGGTCGCTTTAATGGAAACGATCTCAATCCCGTAATTAGACAACGTGCGAACGATTTGATCTTTGTTTGCCTCTAATTCTTCCCGATTGATGCCTCGTTGTTGACGCTCCTCGTAGTTTTCTAAGAGTTCAATACTTGGAAACTGAAACAAGGATAAATCTTTAGTGGGATCAAATGGTAATTGCGTTTTAGAAATGAAAGTCGTTTCGCCCGTTTCGGTATCTAATAATTCCATGACGGGCATGGGTAAATCTAAATCAGTTGGGGCGATGATGAGTTCTATATCTTCATTATCAATCACTTGCTGTCTTTTTTCCGGCTTTGAGACTGAAAATTCAAAATCCAAAGTCTGTTCAGGCAACAAGAACTGAATGCCACCCGGATCGGTTTTAATATCAAAGGTAGCAGGCTCCCAATTATCATCAGGAATAAAAAACAGCGGTTGATCTTTAACGGATGGCGTTTGCAACTCAAAAACAGTGCTTACGGTGTTCGTCTCTGCTTGAAATGACACCGGTTCGAGTTTGGGTTCTTCGATAATGAATTCTACTTCGGGGTGCGCAGAGGTAATATTTGGTGTTTCCGTTATACCAACCAATTCCACATCATCCCTAATGGTTTGAAAATCAGGATTATTTTCCTCCAAATGAATGTTTACAATTTCGTTTATTAATTCCTCTTCTTCCGTAACATCTTCTTTAGGTATTTTTCTAACGGAGATGATAAATCCCTCATCCCCATCGTCCTTTTCATCGGGAATAGGGGAGCTGTTAGGAGTGTTAGTTGTTGATCCGTTCGAGGATTGTTGTTCTTGCGTTTTTCGGGTAAATGGTTGGGCGTGTGGTTGTTGTTCTTTGCGATCATAGCGTGCTAATAATGACCCTACAAAACCAAATATTCCTACATGGGATTTGATCTTGTAATTGACAAATAATAGTAAAGCGAACACTAAGAACAATCCCGTACCGAACTTTCCGATATACCAACCAATCCATTCATTTAAGGATAAGCCTACACCTCCGCCTAAATCAGTAAACGGTAATTCAAAAACGATTTTTAGATAAGCCAAAGTAGTGGATGTCCAATACAAACCAAATAAGGTGTAAGGGAAAAGTTTTTTGACTACATCCCAAAATTTATTTTCAGAGACCGCATAGCCGATCAAAAACAGGTAAAAAGGTAAGACAAACGATACCAATCCAAAGCCATCGGTTATCAAAAATTGCCCGAAGACCGCCCCAAAATAGCCTCCGTTATTATTAGCATTCTGTTCACTTAATAACTCTACTGCACTTTGATCTAATGAACCATAATAAAACAAATGAGAAGCCAACGCAACCAATAAAAATAATGCAGAAAGCATCACAAACGTACCAACCAAGCCTCTGATCTTTTGAGTATCCCATTTTTGTAACCATGCTGCCTGAAACCATTTGTGATAAAATAGTTCTTTGGGTGGCTGAACCTGATCTTTGCTTTGTTTTTTGGACTTAGGTTCATTCAATAGGTCATGGTCTTTCGGTCTATTGTCCGAATTACGTGGGGTGTTTTCTCGAGAAGAGAAACCAGAACTCTTGGGCTTATTTTCTCTAATTGTTACGAACTTCACTTCTTCATCTATTTAATCAACAGGCAAATTACGACCAAATGGATGTGAAATGGTGTCATAAACCCGCTTACTTATACGCTGTGCAAAAGCTATGGCAGACAAGGTGTGTTAATCGGACATCGTGTAAAACGCAATAATCAATCAGCATAAATATGTGGGAAAATAAACCGCCGAAATAAAGGCTAAATGTTTTTTTGACGATTTGGGTGGTCGTTTTTCTATAACTTTGAATTGTGGAACTGATACTAAAAACGATTCTATCGAACATTTTTTGCGGAATGCTATCCCTAATCATTTGGGGCAGTGGGATCGTTATGGCTTGGGGACAAAATCCAACGATAAAGAAGAATTCGACCCAAAAGAAAGCCAATGTCGGTTCACCCACGAATAAAACTCCTACGAAAACCAATCCCACTAAACCTTCAACTACTAAAACGACCACTTTTCCGAATAAATCGTCTACCCCAAAGGATAGCCTTGCACAGCAAAAGCTAAAACAAGACAGTATTCCACCTAAGAAATCTACGCAAGACAGCACCGTCAAAAAGAAGACTACCACACCTGAACCTAAAAAGAAAAAAAAGAAAAAAAATACTTCCGGGCAAAAACCAAAATCAAATAATACAACCAAAGACCCTAAAGCTACCGAACAAAAACCGCCGCTCAAGGAAAAACCGAAACATATCTCTCCATTGGGGGATGATGCACCGATTCCCAAGGATTATGTTCCTCAATTCAATGGGATAGATCAAAAAAACTCAGATATACTCGTATCGCTGTTCAATCAACAGACGGGTTCATTCAAGCAGATGATAAAAAACCCGTCTAAACATAAAATACAGATCATATATACTCAGGTTCGGCGTTTTGCGGATAATCGTCCGCAATTACGGCATCATACTTATAATTTAGATACCTTGGAACATTTCTTTCCCGCCAGCATGGTCAAATTGCCCACTTGTGCGATGGTGTTGGAAAAATTGAATGGTCTGGATATTACCGGCTTAGATAAATATACCCACGTTCAAATTAAAAATGGACGTTATCCCTGCGTCAAAGGCAATTCCAAATTAGAAGCCTCCCGAAGATACGGTTATCCGACTTTGGCACATTATATTAAAGATGCCTTAGTTGCAAGTGGTAATGTAGCATTTGACCGGCTGTACGAATTTATGGGGCAACGGGAGCTTAATGATAAATTACATGAAAAAGGATATACTTCATTTGTAATTACCCAACGATACGGCTCTTATTGCGGCTTGGATGAAAACCGACATACGCCCGCGATGGTCTTTTTCAAAGGTGATTCAGTAGTCTATCGCCAAGCAGAACAAACCTGTCGAACCGAATACCGCTATAAAGCCAAAAATAACAATACCGGAGAAGTTTCGGGACGCGGTTTACAATATACCTATCGAAATTTTGGGACGCTGAAGGATTTACATGAAGTATTATTGGCTATTATGATGCCGATGACCGTTCCAAAAAAACAACGGTTTAAGCTGACCAAAGAGGATTACCAACTCCTTCATAAATATATGTCTATGCTTCCCACCGAATCTAAAGACCCCGTTTATGATCGATCTTGGTTTATTCCTACACGAATGAAATACCTTTATTATGGAAGTAATGACCATACTCCCGACCCTAATATCCGCATTTTTAATAAGGTGGGTTTGGCGCATGGATTCTTGATTGATTGTGCCTATTTTGTTGATTTTGAAGCCAAAATAGAGTTCTTTCTCTCTGCTGTGATCTGTGTTAAGGATAACCCCAATGATGCTAACCCCGAATATTTCAAAGATGGTATGCCCTTTATGAAAAAGTTAGGCGAAATTATATATGAATATGAAAAAACGCGTAAGTTGAAATACCCACCGGATTTAAGTTTTTATATTCACGACTACACGAAATATTAATAGCCACAGAACGAGTATCGATTAGGAATGATTCTCATTCGACTACTGTTTACCTCCTGTATGACGAAGATTGGGTTTATTACCATTGTTTTAGGACTGTTGACTATCAGTTCAGCTTCAGCACAGAGACCGGATACGCTCACACTTTTAAGTTTATTTGAATACATCCGTACAACGCATCCCGTCTTAAAGCAAGCAGATTTACTCAGCCAAACTGCTCATCAAGAATTACGCTTAGCAAAAGGTTCTTTTGATCCTTCTTTGGATTTACATTTTAACCGAAAAGACCTTTGGAATTACAAGGAAAATTGGTCTCCCGCCACCTATTTTGAAAGCTGGCAACACTTTTTCAAAATACCTAACCGGATTGGCGATATAAAATTTGGCTTTGAACGCTATAACGGTCTCAACGTCAATCCCGAAAATTTCACGCCACCACAAGGCTTGGCATATGTGGAAATAGATATACCTTTAGCCAGAGGTTTATTAACAGACCCCAGAAGGATAGCCGTTCAACAAGCCAAAATATTTATCCAACAAAATGAAGCCGAGCGTCAAAAAGTAATTAATAAACTATTGTTTCAGATTACAAAGGATTATTTGGCTTGGAACGAAAGCTATCGAAAAAATTTAATCCAACGGCAAGCCTACAATCTTACCAATGACCGTTTACGTTTTGTTAAGGACCGGGTGATTGCAGGCGATCTTGCACCTATTGATTCTGTTGAAGCCGTAACTGAATTGCAAAAGCGTTCACTTTCCTTGAAAGAAAGTGAAATGAATCTAAGAAATGCCACACAAGTTTTATCCGTCCATTTGTGGGATGGGGAGGGCAGACCCGTAGAAATTGCGGAAAATATTATACCTGAAAACATTACCATTCCTAATATTCGTCCAAATATTTCATTATTGGACTCTTTACAATCTTTAGCACAACAAGGACATCCCGAATTATTAAAACTGAAAGCCAAACAGCGTATATTGGAGTTGGACAAAAAATTGTACCGACAGGAATTACTGCCGAGACTTGATTTCGACTTCAAACCATTTTTTTTACCGGCAACAGATGATAAGAAGATCAAGTTAGACCCCAATTACGCTTCTACTACTTACTGGTCGCAGAATTATAAAATAGGTTTTAATTTTTACATGCCCATTTTTTTAAGGAAAGAGCGTGCCAAATTTGAGAAAGCCCAAATTAAGATTTTGGAAAATAAATATGAAATAACCTACACCCAGCGAGAACTCTTGACAGATATTTTTACTTATTACAACGAGGTTATTACCTATTTTGATTTAATTAATATTCAGCAGAAAAATGTATCGTTAAATAAACAACTATTGGATGCTGAAATTGAGCGATTCCGCAATGGGGAAAGTTCTTTATTTCTGATAAACAGCCGTGAACGATCTTACCTATCAGAACAAGAAAAATTCATCGAATTACAGATCAAATACCGTAAATCGTTTGCTGCTGCCATTCATGCGGCAGGCAGACCGACCGATAGATAATTGTTAATATTAATTTTTTAAAAATGATAATATATATCAAATATAGTTTTGGGCATAAATATTTTTTTATATGCTTTGAATAAACATTTGACTACAAATTCACTAAAAAAAGAAAATTATTCTATAAACTAAAGGAATATAAGCGAGCGTTCGGGCGGAAAAGTAGCTCGAACGCATTATTAAAATAATTATTTACAAATCAAAATCGGTCATTTTTTATAAATTTTAAGATAAAATTTAAGATTTTTCATAAAAAATGCAACAGGTAGAACACATCAAACATGTATATATGTGTTTAATTTTATTTTAAGTCATTTTGCAAATCCGCTAAATTCTTATCATTTTTGCATCGTAATGTATTTGTCCTACCTCGTATGCGCGGAAAAAAAGAACTGATAGTGGGGGCTTTTGTATTAAGTGCGGTGGTGTTGCTCCTGATCGGCATCAGTTATTTGCGGGAACAATCCGTCTTAGCCCGAAGTGAAATTTACCACGTTATCCTAACCAATGTAGAAGGATTGACCGAAGGCGACAAGGTTTTGGTTAATGGTTACCCCGTCGGAAAGGTCACAGAACTGAAATTTAACCCCCGAAATGGGCAAATAGCCGTCTTTTTTGATGTAAATAATGATATAGCTGTCCCCAAAGATACGAAAGCTACCTTAGCCTCCTTTGACTTCTTTGGCTCAAAATGCCTTCGTTTACAGATAGGAAAATCACAAGAATTAGCCCATTCAGGAGATTTATTGACCGGAAATGTAGAAACAGGAATGATCGAGGAAGTTAAAAATGAAATGCTCCCCGTTAAAGATAAAATTGAAAAAGTGGTTGAGGATATTCAAGTTTTAACCTCAAGTTTGAAAAAAGAATTCCAAGATTCGTCGAGTCATTTCAATAATATCCTGAAAAATGTTGATGCTACAACGGGTAATGTGGCTGTTCTTTCTCAAGATTTTAAGGGAACTGTCCACAAAATCAATCATTTAACGGATAGCCTTAATGGAATGGTAAGTATGCTAAAATCATATGATCCACAGGTAAAGAAAATTATGACTAATGCGGGTGATTTTACCACATCCATGAATGCTTCTACCAATGACCTCAAGCAGTTAATCCAAAATACCAAAACTAGTACCGATGAGTTAAAGGTATTGATGACCAAAATTAACTCCGGTCAGGGAACAATGGGGCAATTAATGAATGACCCTAAGCTATACAATAACCTTACTTCTGCCACTAAAAGTTTAGATTCCTTGTTGGTGGACTTACGTCAGCATCCGAAAAGATACGTTCAATTCTCATTAATCGGTCGCAAAGAAAAAAAATAAAGAGGATCAATATGATCGAATGTACGATTTGCAAGAATACAACCTTTGAACCGAAAATCACTTGTCGGGATTTTACTGTTAGTCAAGAGGATTTTAATATCGTTCAATGTACTAACTGTGGATTTTGTTTCACCCATCCTGTTCCCAATGAAGCGCAAATTGGGCGATATTATCAATCTGAAGACTACGTTTCTCATACCAATACCAATAAAGGTATAATTAATAGACTGTATCAGCTTCTCAAAAAACGTACCATTCGGCAAAAAGGCACACAAATTATCAAGCAATCGGGCAAAAAAACAGGAACATTACTGGATTATGGTTGTGGTACGGGTTCTTTTCTTGCTCATATGAAAAGTTTGGGTTGGGATACTATCGGTTTAGAACCTTCTCCCGATGCTCGAAAAGTAGCACATAATGAATACGGTTTGAATCTTCAACCCATCGAAGATATTTGGAATTTACGCTCCAAATCGGTGGATGTTATCACCCTTTGGCATGTATTAGAGCATGTACACCGATTGAATGATACAATAGCGCAGCTAACCCATCTGCTAAAAGATGACGGTTTATTGGTTATTGCTGTTCCCAATGTAACTGCTTGGGATGCACAGCATTATCAACAGTTTTGGGCGGCGTATGACGTTCCAAGACATTTATATCATTTTTCTATCGGTACAATGGAACGATTAATGGCTAAACATCAATTGATTGTTTATGAAAGAAAACTGATGCCTTTTGATGCATTCTATGTTTCTATGCTTAGTGAAAAATATAAGAATAATGGTTTAGGAATAGGAGGCTTGTTTCGTGCTTTTATCAATGGTTTACGTTCAAATATCCATGCAGGTAACGACCTGAATTACGCTTCCTCCATTACTTATTGGATTCGTCATAAGGCATAAAACATGAATGTCCCTTTTCACCAATACAGCTTTGATGAAACCGAAGAGCGAGCACTTTTAGAGGTCTTCCGTTCCGGTTGGCTGACTTTGGGAAAAAAAACCGCTGAGTTTGAACAAGCATTCTTATCTTATAAAGCACATGAAGGATTTGCTATTGGGGTTGGTACATGTTCCTTTGGTCTGCAATTAATCCTTCATGCCTTACAAAAAAAATATGGATGGATTCCTTCGGAAACAGAAATTATTGTACCCGTCAACACTTTTTTTGCGACGGCTTCAGCAGTAATTCATCGAGGAATGCAACCCGTCTTCTGTGATATTGATCCTACCAATTTATTAATAGACATAGCTGATGCTGAAAAACGCATTACATCCCGAACCAAAGCACTCATTGTGGTTCATGTAACGGGTAATATGCCGGACATGAATCGACTTATTGATTTATGTAATAAATACAATATTGTACTAATCGAGGACTGCGCTCATGCCATTGAATCTAAATATGATAGCATTCCCGCCGGATTTTGGGGAATGGCTGGTAGTTTCAGTTTTTATCCCAATAAAAATATAACCACAGGTGAAGGCGGGATGGTTACAACACAAGATGAAGAGTTAGCTCATTACATCCGTCTGTTACGAAATCATGGCATTGATTACAGTACCTATGATAGAAGCCGACTGCATCAACAGGGCGGTTTTCGGCAATACGATATTATTGATTTTGGTCATAAGTATGCGATGACGGATTTACAAGCGTCTTTAGGGCTGGCACAATTACCCAAAATAAATGCTTTTTATGAACGCAGAAAAGAGATTATTACCCGATATGATGAAGCTCTATTTCCCTTAGATTTTATTGAACGACCGATCATTTTAACTGCCTGTCAATCGGGTCATCATTTATATATTATTCAATTAAACATTGAAAAATTAAATAGAAGCCGAGATCAAGTGATCCAATACTTAAATGCTAAAGGGATTCAGTGTTCGGTACATTATAAACCGCTTCATTTATTGACAGTGTTTGGCAAGCAATGGGGGCAATTTCCACAAGCAGAGCAGGTATATGAACGAACACTAAGTCTACCCCTTTTTCCTAAGTTGACCGATGAACAAGTTGAATGGGTTATTAATAAATTTAGTGAATTAAATTCAAGTTTATAGAAAACTAATTTCTTACATACCACCTACCACGATAATGAAGGAAGCCATTGATTTCAGTTGCAGATGTATCTTTTGGGACTCTTAAAATATTAGGTGGTTCATCGCATATTAACCCTATATAATCATTACCTAATGAATCAACACTCAAAGACTTAAAACCAAATTTTAGAAAAATTTTTGTTGAAGTCCTAATTTCACTTATAGTCAAATCGTTATTATTACAATCACCTTTTCTGATTTCCAAAATCTCATCATCCTCATGGGAAACATCTATTGCATAAGAACCACAAGACATACCTTTTTTGCCGATCATGTAAGTATTAAAATTATAAAGACCACTACAACGAGCATGAAAATACCATCCAATCAAAGAGCTAAAATTTTCTTTGTCGTACTTGTTAATGATAATTTCCATATGATTTTTAGGAAACAACATTTGAACGATTAATGGCGAAATTGCAATTGGCAAATCGAATAATAGGATAACACCTAATATGATGAGTTTAATTGAAGGTGATAAGTTACTAACTGATAATGACGTTTGGTCATTGGTGTATTTGTGAGTATTACTTCGGGTGTGGACAATAAATACATAGATTTTTGTAAAAAAACCAATGATTATGAGCAATAGTCCAATAAAAGAAAATAATAACAATATTATACATAAAATCAAGTCAGGATTTACCATAACATCGTTTTTTACTCACTCCCCAACCGTCGTTGAATCACCGTCAACATGAGTGCTGTCGTCGTCTTTTTTAATCTTTTTGATCGGATCCCCGTAACAGACCGTTTGAATATTATACCCTGCCGGTCGTTTGATGCGGTCTTTGGCTTTGAAGCCTAAGGCTTTGTCATTGTAGACTTTTTTCATATACTTGCCCCAAATGGGTAATGCCATGTATGAGCCTCGCCCCAACATGGAATGCCCGAAATTAACACTTCTTTCCGCACATCCCACCCACACGCCGGTCACCAAATGAGGCGTAAATCCAACAAACCAACCGTCTGAACTGTTTTGGGTTGTGCCTGTTTTACCACCTACGTCAAGGTCATATGGTAAGCCAGATTCCCAGCGAACACTCGCCGCCGTGCCGTTGGTTGCTACCCCACGTAACATTTCCACCATCGTATAGGCAGTTTCTTCTTTGATAGCTTGTTCAGGTTTAGTTTCAAATGATTCTAAAACGTTGCCTTGTCGGTCTTCAATTCTAAAAATGAAAGATGGTTCGCGGTACATGCCTTTAGCTACAAATGGTGTATAAGCTGAAGTTAATTCCGCTACCGAAAGATCAAACGTTCCTAAGCCGATGGACGGTACGGGTTTTAGTGCAGATTTGATGCCCATTTTGTGGGCGTAATCTGCTACGGTTTGCGGGCTAACTTCCTGGCTAAGTCGTGTAGTTACTACATTAATTGAATGAACAATCCCGTACCGAAGCGATACTTCACCGCCATAATCACCATCCGCATTCTTGGGAGTCCAGTCATCGCCTTCATCTGTTTGAATGGTAATAGGCTGATTTAGCATTTTGTCGCAAGGTTTGAAGCGGGTATCAAAAGCGGCGGTATATACAAAGGGTTTAAAAGCTGAACCTACCTGACGTTTGCCTTTATAAACATGGTCATATTGAAAGAAATTATAATCCATACCACCCACATAAGCCATTACCGTTCCTTTGATCGGATGTATGGTAATAAGTCCTGACTCTAACATCCGTAGATAATACAAAACAGAATCCAAAGGTGTCATCGTCGTATCAGTATAGCCTTTATCATTCCATGAAAATACGCGCATAGGTACTTCCACTTGAAACGAATCCTCAATCGCTTTTTCGGTAATACCTTTGGTTTTCAAACGTTTATAGCGGTCGGTAGCTTGAACGGCTCGCTTCACTAAGGATTTACTACGATTAAAATGCCCCGTCATCCGTAAATATTGATTGAAATGTACTTGATGGGAGGATAAATGTTCCCTCATGGCTTCTTCAGCATACCCTTGCATCCGAGAATTCAGCGTAGTATAAATTTTAAGTCCATCCTCATACAAATTAAGTTTGCGTTTTTTACACCATTCTTCTAACCAATCGCGGAGGTGCTCCCGAAAATAGGGTGCAAGTCCTTTATCCTCTACGATTTTGAATTCTTTTTGCGTAACAACGACTGGACGTTCAAGTAATAATTCATAGTCTGCTTTTTTCAATCGTCCCTGATCCACCATCACTTTTAAGACTTGATTCCTGCGACTTTCTGCTTTTTGCGGATATTTACGCGGATGAAATGCCGATGGTGCTTGTAATATCCCGACTAAAACAGCCATCTCATCTTGCTCTAATTCTCTAACGGTTTTATCATAATAACGTTTTGCCGCATCTTCAATCCCGTAAACCGTTCCACCGAAATAAGCGTAATTTAAGTAGTGAGTTAAGATTTCATCTTTCGTAAATGACTGTTCTAATAAAAGTGCAGTCAGTGCTTCTTTAATTTTTTGCCAAGATGAAAAACTTTTTTGATCTTCAATTTCATATAATCTTCGAGCCAATCGAGTAGTTAACGTACTTTTACCGGATAATCGAATACCTTTATGATCGTAAAAGTCTTTGTCTTCGTGTAAAACGAGTGCCTGTTTCAAAAAAGCTGGTACTTCCGTCGTCTTTAGGTGTTTGAGTTTAACTTTAGGGGAATAAATACCTAAAATTACATTATCTTCTGAATAGACTACCGAAGGCGCATCACGGTCAGGTTGGTATAAATCCCGAAGGTCGGGTAGGGTATAATACCAAACAAGAAATATACTACCTATAAATATTAATGGTAGCAATAAAATAGGTAAAGCGATCAATCTCGCTCTGCTATATGAGGTTGTTGGATTCTTAACGGGTGATGCGTCCTTCATTACGGGCAAAAATAGGGATTTTGCACAAAAGAATACGGATAAAATCAACTCCCTTTTTTCAACGTAAAGGGTTGGAAGCGAATTAAAGTATCATACCGCCAAAGCTCGATAATATCCTTTTTTTCAATCCCATAAGGTTCATGTGAACTATTATCACTAACCAATAATAGTTTTTGTTCTTCTTTAAGGCGTTCAATACGTTTGACGACGGGCATCATCCCTTCACAGATGACGACATATATTTCTCCGAAAAGAATATGTTGAAGACTTTGAACGTTCTGACAAATGATCCAATCCCCACCATTAAAGGTATTCTGCATGGATTCACCCCACACTTGAATTCCAACATAATGACCGTTTTTGAACCTACGTTCGGGTAGTGATACTTCCGGCAATGTTTCCCAAAATTCGGGATCAGCACGATCTTGTAAGTAGCCAGCCTGTGCTGCGTGGGGTAGCATTTTTATAACAGGGTTATTCTGACTGTCGACCACAACAGGTATTATTTTTTGATTTGAGTCGGGTGGCAAAACAATAGTAGGGGAGGGTTGTATAGTTTCACTAACCTTACGTTCTAAAAAATGATCTACCGAAATACTGAAGTGATCAGCTATTTTAAGCAGATTATCTAAAGTCAGCTCCATCTTTCCCGTTTCAATAGCGGAAATAGAAGCTCTTTTCAGCCCCAAAATATTTCCCAACTCTTCTTGAGTCATATTTTTAGCTTCTCGAAAGGCACGAAGTCTATTATTGATTGACATAAGCGGACGAATTTATAAAGATTAGCAATTTATACTTGACAAAGCTAATGTGAATAACGTATATTTGTAGTGTAGAAGTTACTTATCAGCTCTCAGAAAGGACAAAGGTAAGTATAAAGTACATCAAAACTATCTTTTTTTCAAAATAAAGCCATTATTAATAGACATGAACGCTGTCCAAAACTCCAACACCTTACAGATTGCTTTTGATCGTCAACAAATCAATTTGTGTATTGCTACCCCACTCAATGAGGTTTATTTCTTACCAAACGTACACCCATTGATGGTTGCAGATTGGGTAGAACAGGTATACGGTAAAGCCGTCATGATTCATGATGGTAAATTAGAATTATCCGGTAATGATTTAGAAGCCTTCGCTTGGGCATTTGCTGACCAATGGAAAGTATTGCCCTTCTATCAATATAGCTTAAACTAAACCGAACCTACAAAACCCACTTTTTCATTTGTTCAAACTATCCTAAATTTTTCAATCATGGCAAGTATTTTCACGCCCGCAAGACCAGCGACAACTCGTCGTTCTATTAATCACAAAACCCACAAAAATTCAAAACCGACATTCAATTTTGCAACTCGAAATCAGGAAAACGTAGATTTATTTACAAACGATAAAAAAATCATGCCTTCAGGACAAGACGCATGTTTTTCGGTTGAATTTGCAATGATGTCCTTCGAGGAACAGCTTATCAAGTGCCAATTAGGAGAAGGAGACTTAAACGAATTAAGAGACCAATTTGATTCAGTACCCGAAGTTGTTGTAAGAAGATTAGCTAATAGGTAAGCAAATTATTCTACGTAATCTAAGTCTTTACCAAAGGTTTCTTCTAAATAGTAAAGGGCGGTAAATGCAATTATCATGCAAAATATCATTACGGTATTTGCCGCCAATAAATGCGCATTCGAGCCGGAGAAGACATTTTCACGCAAAAACTGGAATAATAAGGTTAAAGGAAACAACGAACCGCGCACAAAGTTGGGAACGGTCGTGGTTACTGTTGCTCGGAGATTTGTTCCAAACTGTTCCGAACCAATCGTAACAAACATAGCCCAATAACCGACCGAAAAACCCATACTGAAACACAACCCATAAAAGAAATATAATGAAGCATTAAAACTGTTTAGGTATATAAAAGCCGAAATGGCTGTTAAACCTAAAAAAACACCCACTGCCTTTTTTCGGCTTTTTAACACTTGGCTGATTATTCCACTGGCTAAATCTCCTAACGATAGTCCAATGTATGCCAACATTATGGCATTGGGAGCAATCGTTTTAGGGTCTTGGGGTAGGGCAATACCTAATACTTTGGCAAATTCAGGTGATTGAATAACCAACACACCAATGACAAACCATAAGGGAAGGCCGATCAAAATACAATTTAAGTATTTAATAAAGTTCTTCCGCTTTGTAAATAGCTGACTCAAATCACCCCGTTTTACCTGATGACCTTTGAGGCTGTCATACATTCCTGATTCATACACACCAATACGTAATATCAACAAAGCCAAACCTAAAATACCGCCTACAATGTACGCAACTCGCCAATTATCAAATAATTCTCCTCCAAGATGAATATCCCAGTTAATTTTGCCCACGAATCCGGCGGCGATTGCACCCAGAAGACCGAAAGATGCAACTATGGTTGTGCCATATCCACGGTTTTCTTTACTCATACTTTCGGATACTAAGGTTATTCCGGCTCCGAGTTCTCCGGCTAAGCCAATTCCGGCAATGAACCGCCATACAGCGTACCCTGTGATACTATCTACAAAACCGTTTGCAATATTGGCAACGGAATACATGATAATTGATCCAAACAAAACAGAAAGTCTGCCTTTTCGATCTCCCATAATACCCCAAAGGATGCCTCCAATGAGCATACCTATCATCTGTAAATTGATGATCATTTCTCCTTTGGTGGTGAGTTCTTCGCCTGTTACCCCTAATGAGTTTAGACTGCTAATACGAACGACTCCAAACAATATAAGGTCATATATGTCAACGAAATATCCTAATGCAGCGACAGCAACAGCAGAGTAAACACCTTTATTGTTAACTGAGGTATTCATTATGTTATAAATAGTTAAGGTACGAAAATAGAAATTCCATACCGTTTTGCCAAAAACATCACTTGTATGGAATTAAATAATTTGGATATTAATAATTTTGTTTGATTAATTTAACGCACTGACCTTTATTACTTTGAAGTAAGAAAACGCCGGTAGATAGTTGAGTTATTGTTTGGTTGATTTGCTCCAATTCACCTTCAACGAGTAAGATGCCTTGCATATTGAAGAGTTTATATTTTGATCCACTATGATTACCGGAAGACAAGAGTATATCATTTTCAAAGGGGTTAGGGTAGACAACAAATTGTTCGGTATCTATAAGAATTGGTCTTCCCGTCGGTTTGCATTCAGGAAATTGAACAAAGCCATTAATAACCTGATTTTGATTGAACGGTACATCGATGTCCTCTATCACTTGACCGTGAATATCAGTGAGTCTGAAATGGTAAGGACCAGTTTTGTTCTTATCAGAATCAATTCCTCCGTCAGCGACGAAATAATTATAATCCCTTCGTGGTATTTCGATATATGCGCCCTGCACATTTTTATACTCCAATTTTGTAAGTCCATAGCGATGATTTCTAATTTGAATCCCAATCCACCATTGACTTGAACCTTCTTTGTATTTATAAGCTATGTTGCTATTAATCGAACAAGGAATGTATTTCCATTCAATCGGTACACGACCGGCAACTTTATCGGCAATTTTTTCAAAGGCTTGTTCACTTAGATCAATATCTCCCCATTTGCATTCAGGGCATTGATCCGTAATGAGTATCTCTACACTACCGTTAGGTCCTTTGACAGAAGCACACATCCCGCAAGCATTCGATCCATTGTATTGGTCTCGATTCATGGCACCAACCATTAGGTTATTTATACCTTGGTCAAAACTACAATTACCAGCACCGGTTGCACCATAATATGTACCTTCACCCTTGTATAGTTGTTGATTGATGCAGTTTTTTTGTGCATGTATTGAAGGAATAATAAATCCTATCAATATAATGCACGAAATATAAACCTTGATATACATCGTCAGTTATGCACGAACAAGTTCCGATTGAAGTGAAGAAACTATATTTTGAAAAATATCTTCCACAGAACCGATACCATTAATCAATATTACTTTGCCGCTTGTTTTATAGTAATCAATCAATGGTAAGGTTTTAGTTAGGTAATTATCAAATCGCGTACGGATGGTTTCTTCGTTATCATCAGTACGCCCCTCTAATTCCGCACGTTTAAGCAACCGCCCAACCAGTTCATCTGCGTCCACTTCTAAAACAATTATCGCATCCGTGCTGAGATTATTTTTAGCCAGTAATTCGTCTAATGCTTTTGCTTGAGCTAAAGTACGCGGGAAACCATCAAAGATAAAACCTTTTGCACTTTGATTATGCTTGATTTTATTTTCGATTATACCAATAACGATTTCATCTGAAACATACTGACCGGTATCCATAATCTCTTTTGCCTTCATACCAAGCGGTGAACCCGATTCTACTTCTTTGCGGAGTAAATCACCGGTTGATAAATGAATTAACCCATAGTGGTCAATAAGTTTAGTGGATTGCGTACCTTTACCTGCACCCGGAGGACCAAAAATAATCAAATTTAACATAGTAAATGCTATACAGAATTATCTGTTCAACTGAGCGTAAAGTTAAGATTATTAACAGCTAACCGCCAAATGTTTTCGACAGAAGTGGTATACTTGGCTTGAAATTTGTATTTTTGCTTAGTTATCATGACTGCATGAATGAGCAGTCATGCTTGGATTTCTTACGTAATCACTTTTAATTTGTTTTGTAAGAATGAATAATTTGCTTACAAAGTTATCATTTATAATTATAGGTCTATTTGCCTTATTTTCAATTTCTTGTAACGACATACGTAAACATGAGCCTCCGCCTGATGTTATTTATGAAGCTGATCCCAATGCCTCACCCAACACAGGGCGTTTCGTCATGTATGTTTTCAACAATGATGATAAATACTCACCCTTGGATGGTGTAAACCTTTCTGTCTTCAATACATTTCAAGATTTAGAAAATAATATTTTCTTGCAGAGCCAAACTACGCGAAACAGGGGTAGAGCTGATTTTAATTATTTGAACGCAGGTAATTATTATGTGAAAATATATTACCAATCAGGTGATCGTAAATATGAAAACATAATAACCGTGCAAGTTCAAGCTCAAAAAACGTTGACGCGCAATTTGGTCATGCGTTAGAAGAATTATGACTCCAACATCCAAAAATAACTTTACCGTTGAAGGTACACTCAAAAACGTCTTTGAAACACAAAACGTTAGTGCTACTTTCCGTAAACGTGAATTTATATTAGAAGTGAACGATGGTTCACAATACCCGCAACTCATCAAATTTGAACTTATCCAAGATAAAACTGTAAAGTTGGATTTGATGAAAAACGGGGATTCTGTTAAAGTTGACTTTCAACTACGAGGTAGAGAATGGACTGATCCTCAAGGTCAAAAGAAATTTTTTACTACACTTAATGCCGTGGAAATTGAGCCATTAGATGGCAGTACGGGTTCACATATGGCTTCATTCGATAGTCCTTTGGTTTCTGAACCTCCCAATGCTTTACCCGAAGATGATTTACCATTTTAATCAATGGTAATTTTTCCACCTGATTTTGCCGAACGTATGCAACTCCGTTTAGGAGATCAGTGGCAGGCTTATGAGAATGCCTATAAAGATCCCCTAATTACAAGCATACGTATCCATCCCATCAAGCAAGTATCTGATTTATTACTTGATACTATTGATACGCCGGTAAATTGGTGTCAATCAGGGTATTATTTGAAGAGCAGACCAAATTTTACCTTAGACCCGCTGTTTCATGGTGGAGGCTATTATGTACAGGATGCCTCATCAATGTTCATTGGTCTTACTTTTCCAATGAATGATAAACCCATGATGATCTTGGATTTATGTGCAGCACCGGGCGGAAAAAGCACCTTGTTAGCATCTTTAATGAATGAAGATTCGATTTTAGTTACTAATGAGGTCATTAAAAATCGTGTCCCCATCCTTAGAGAGAATTTAGTTAAATGGGGTTATCCAAATGTAATTATAACATCCTTAGATGTCGAAGCATGGGTCAAAACGGGATTAAAGTTTGATTATGTGTTAGTGGATGCCCCTTGCTCAGGGGAAGGATTGTGGCGAAAAACTCCTAAGGCTATTGATGAATGGTCAGTAGATAATATCCGATTTTGTGCAGAACGTCAAAGACGGATACTTACCTACGCCAAACAGTTAGTTAAAGCAGGTGGGCGATTAGTATATTCAACCTGTACGTTCAGTCCAGAAGAAAATGAAGAACAAATGATCTTTTTATCTGAAGATCAGGCATTTAATTCCAGAGCTGTTTCCGTCGAAACTGATTGGGGAATCGAGGAGTTTAAGCATAAGGGAAATTATGGCTATGCCTTTTATCCACATCGAGTTAAGGGAGAAGGTTTTTTTTGTAGTGTTTGGGAAAATACACAATCCCCAGATGCTATTGATGTATCCTATATTCACAAAAGAAATAGTAAATCAGAAGCTAAATTAAAAAGATTACTTCAATATTTAACGGATGAAGATTTTATCTTAGAAGATATTAATGGTTTGATTCGAGCCTATCCTACAAACGTATACAACTTGTTACGTACCGTTGAAATCAAATGTCCTAAACATTATGGGGGACTTCATCTTGGAGAAATGAAAGGACAAGATTTCATTCCTTCACACGAATTGGCATTGAGCATAAAACGTTCGCATCTAATCCCAACTGTTGAACTAACCAAAGAACAAGCCTTGCGATATTTAAAACGTGAACTAACAGATATTGATAATATTGAAAATGGTTGGCACTTAATTAGTTATAAACGCTTAAGCTTGGGTTGGATCAAAAAAATTAACGGACGTATTAATAATTACTTACCAACACATTATCGTATCCGAATGGATGTTGATTATCAAGAACTTTGATTTTTCCTGTGAAGCGTTATCACTGTTATTTCGGGAAAAATGCCAACCCTTCCCGGAAAACCGATAGTTCCAAATCCTCTGTTTACATGAAGAAATTGGTTAGATTCTTCATAAAGCCCAGCCCATCGCGGATACTTGAAGCTAACAGGACTCCAACGAATGTTACCTAATTCCACTCCGAATTGCATCCCGTGCGTATGCCCCGATAATGTCAAATGAATTTTTTGAGGGTAGGGGAGTACGATTTCATCCCAATGAGTAGGATCATGTGATAATAATATTGTAAACATATTAGTATCCACTTTAGTAAGTGCCTTTTTTAAGTCTCCGTATTGTGGAAAAGGCGGATTTCCCCAATTTTCAACACCCACAATCGCTATTTCTGCTCCATTTTTATGGATAATATGAGCTTCATTCATTAACAAATGCCAACCCATTTCTTGGTGAACTTTTTGTAGTTGAAAGAAATTAGCCGTTTTAGCTTCTAATGATTCCCAACGAACATAGTCTCCATAATCATGATTACCTACGATGGAATAAACACCTAAAGGCGCATTCAAACGCGCAAAAAGGGTTTTTAATTCCAGCATTTCTTCAGCTAAATTGTTCACAAGATCACCCGTAAAGAATATAATATCCGGCTTTTGTACTAATATAAGGTCTATCCCCTTGGCAACAGCCTTCTGATTATTAAAACTACCGGCATGAATATCTGAAATCTGAACAATTTTTAAGCCACTGAACGAAATAGGTAAATCTTCAAAAGAAAGATCATGATGAAAAACTTGGAAATTATATCTACCAACTGTTATGCCATGTAAAATACCAAAAAAAGGAATACTTGCCAATACCAACCCGCTTTGGCTAATAAATTGTTTTCGGGTAATTGGATTTATTTTATTAGATATGTCATGTTTTTTATTTACATAAAGATATTTTTTTGCTATAAATTTTCCTGATCGAAATAAATCTTCAAATAGTAAAATCGGTATGATAACCAATTTCGGTGCATATAATAATATAAAAAATGCAAATACATATTGATACAAAGGACTACTTTCTTTAATAGGTTGAAGTGTAGCAAATATCATTACACTTGTCGTATAGACCAAGAAAAATAGGGTACTTAACCAATAAGCTCTGCGTACAGAGGTTCGTAAAAGATTTGAGTCGAAGTCCTTACTTATCGTCTTGACTGCCTGGTAAGCATAAATATCTATACCTAACGCAATAACAATAATAATTAAAAATCGCAAGAATGTTGGAACTTTGGAGATCATAATTCATAAAACTTATTTGAGAGCGGATTTGATTAAATCTTCGACCGAAATATCCGGTAATTGCTTCATTATTTCATCAACCCTTTTCTCCATCGCTTGTTTTTGGAAGCCTAAGCTGATGAGTGCCATTAATCCTTCTTCTCGTACTGTTGATTTTATTATTGAACCCGAAGTCGTGGCATTAACCACAGGCATTTTATCTTTTAATTCCAAGATCAATCGTTCAGCCGTTTTTGCACCAACCCCTCGAACTTTTTTAATAACTTCCACTTTTTCTAAACCAATAGCTTCCTTGATCTCATCAACTGTTAGGGCAGAAAGAATAGAAAGAGCTGTGTTACCCCCAATTCCGTTTACGCCGAGCAGTAATTCAAACATTTTCTTTTCGGATTCTTCCGCAAAGCCAAATAAAATTTGGGCATCTTCTCTGACTTGAAAATACGTGTAAACCAAACATTTTTCATTAATTTTTAATTTTTCATACGTATTGAGTGATATTTTTACAAAAAAACCTATCCCATTGCATTCGATAATGGCATGACTGATTTCTTTGACGGTTACCAATCCATGTAAGTAAGCATACATAAGATATTCTATCTTAAAACGGATTTAATCATATAAATCATTGCCAGTACGCAACCCATTAAGGCAAACCCTCCGGTAAAATAGGGTTTACTCATCGTTACTTTTTGATCTATAAAATAACCTAATCCTGTACAAAGTAAAACAATAGCTACAATTTGTATCCCAAGTGAGGAATACTTAGCATATAATGATACCCAACTTTCATGGGGTTTGGGTTTTTCGGGGATCATTGTTAAGCCGTTTTGACTTTATCACGAACCGCCGCCGCTTGACTGGCATCGGGTTTGTGATTTTCATTAGGAATTAAATTAGGAACGGGAGTACGTGCCAATATTTCTTTGGCTTCTTTACCCATTTTGATGTTTCCGGTAAAGATCGCACCATCCTGAACTGCTAAGCGAACAGTGGTAATATCCCCTGAAATTCTGGCAGATTCTTGTAATTGGAGGAGTTCACGAACCATAATTTCCCCATGTACTTCGCCTTCAATCAAAGCATTTGCGGTATCTACGCTACCCTCAATCCGTCCTTTGCCGCCAATGGTAACACGGGCTTTACAAACTAATTTACCAATCAAACGCCCATCAATCCGTACATTGCCGTTACTTTCGATGTTGCCGACAATCGTCATTCCTGCCGCGATGATACTAACACCCGCTTCCCCGCCCGGAGATTTTCTTTCTTCAGGACGATCTGTTCCGTCTGCTTTGTTTTTGAAGATACTCATGGGTAAATTACCTAAAGTAAAATACAAAGTTAGTATATCTATTTATAAAGTGAAGTAGAAATTATTAGATTTTTGAGTTGAAAAATTTATTTTTCATATTTACATTTTTCACACTGAATCACGTATTGACTACTTGGTAGAACGATTTTATTTCCCTAAAATTGCGACAATGAAAAAAGTTCTGGTTGCCAATCGGGGTGAGATTGCACTCCGTATCATGCGTACCCTTCAACGGATGGGCATAAAAACAGTTGCCGTTTATTCTGAAGCCGATGTTCATGCGCTGCACGTCCGATTTGCCGACGAAGCCTATTGTTTGGGAGCTGCTCCCTCCAATCAGTCTTATTTGAGAGGCGATGCCATTATTGAACTTTGCCTGAAACACAACGTTGACGGATTACATCCGGGTTATGGTTTTTTGGCTGAAAATGCTGATTTCTGCCGAAAAGTCAATCAAGCCGGGATTACTTTTATTGGACCATCGCCCGAAGCTATGGAGCAAATGGGCAGTAAAATTGCCGCAAAAACAGCGGTAAAAGCCTTTGGAGTTCCCTTAGTGCCGGGTATTGATTATGCTTTGTCGGATGTCAATGAAGGACTAAAGATCGCTCAAGAAATCGGATTTCCACTGCTAATCAAGGCTTCTGCGGGCGGTGGTGGCAAAGGAATGCGAACAGTTGAACGTATCGAAGACTTTGCAGAACAAATGAATTTAGCAGTAGGAGAAGCAACTTCTGCCTTTGGAGATGGTAGCGTGTTTATCGAACGGTTAGTAAGAAATCCAAGACACATAGAAGTACAGGTTTTAGCCGACCATCATGGTAATGCTGTTTATCTGTTTGAAAGAGAATGTTCTGTTCAGCGTAGACACCAAAAGGTTGTAGAAGAAGCTCCCTCATCGGTGTTTACCCCTGAAATACGGCAAAAAATGGGAGAAGCGGCAATCAACGTGGTTCGCGCCAGTAACTATACCAATGCCGGAACTGTTGAATTTTTAGTTGATAATGAGCTAAATTTCTATTTTTTGGAGATGAATACTCGTCTTCAAGTAGAACATCCCGTAACGGAATACATCACTGGTTTGGATTTGGTTGAAGAGCAAGTACGGATAGCAAGAGGAGAAAAACTGCCTTTCACACAACAGGACTTAAAAATAAATGGTCATGCGATAGAGATTCGTGTGTGTGCGGAAGACCCCAATAACAACTTTTTACCGGACGTTGGTACATTAAATCGTTATCTCGAACCGATCGGCAAAGGCATTCGCGTGGACAGTGGCTTTGAAGAAGGAATGGAAATACCAATTTATTATGATCCCATGATTGCGAAATTGATCGTTCATGCCCCAACCCGCTTAGAAGCCATTCAAAAAATGATCGAAGCTATCAATGTTTATGAGATTGTTGGAATTGAAACAACCTTAGATTTCTGCCGATTTGTAATGGGACATGAGGCATTTCGCTCCGGCAACTTCGATACCGGCTTTATCGGCAAATATTTTGATAAAAATAGCCTTAATCAAAATTTAACAGATGAAGAAAGCGGAATAACCGCCATTACCGCACAAAAACTTTGGGAAATCTACCGTCAACAACAACGCGATGCTTTGCCTAAGGTGTATTCTGAAATCAGTGAACCGATGAGTGATTGGCGCAAGATAAGGACATTATAGGTATTTTACACTCTTTTAACGTACGAAATTGGAAGATTAGGTTTCGGTACTTGTTTATTTGTACGACAAATATAGAACTGTCGGGTGGGATACACTTGAGCATTTCCCATTGTTAGTTGAAAATATTGTGGGGCATATGTGGTGTGATTGATAATTAGTTTTTAGATTTCAAAGCTAATACTTCTTTTTGGATAGCGGTTTGGAGTAGCGGTATTTGGGTATGATTTCGGACTTTGCCTAAGTGTTTTTCCTGTTCCGCCAGCGAAACGGCGACCCAACGTTGCTTTTGGGGGGAATCTCGGTAGCGTTTGACGCGGTTGAGTCGGCGTGCGAGTCCCGCGTTGATGCTTTCGATGGGGTTGGTGGTGGCAAAAGAAATCCGCAACAAGGGTGGAATGTTCAAGCGATGGAGCGTTAAAGCTTCTTCCAGTCCGCCCCGAAGCGACTGTGCCGCATTCCGGTTAATGGGTTCGATTTCATCCGTCAGTTTTTGAATTACCACCTTAGCTTGGTGGTAATCGTCGATTCGAAATGCCGCTTTTAAGCGTGTTTCAAAGTGTTTTTGATCGGCTTTAGATAAATGGGAAAACACATTACGGATTTTATGTACTTGACAGCGTTGGATCACCACAGCGGTGCCGAAAACGTCTCGGGCAGCCTTGTGCCAACCCTTTCCTCCGTCAGCGATGAGCAGGAACCCGGTGTCGTACTTAAAGCCCCGTTCCAAAATATCCCTAAACAATTCCGCGATACTATCCGAATATTCGCTCTTACTTTCTCGGAATCCCGGAATTTTCTTCTGTCCGTCGGTCGTTACGCCCACCGCAATCAGGATTTGACTCCCCGCCAGATACTTGCCGTCCACGAACATTGCCACATACGTATCATCGTATCAACGCCTTTCAAAGGCTTCCAAAGCAGCGGTCGATTGCTCGATAAATGCCCGCGATAGGCTGGATTTACTCGTCCCAAAACTGTCCGTCAGATGGTTGACCACCCCTTCATAATCCCGCATGGATATACCCGCCATCATTTGTTTCAGTAAATCATCGTTGGGTGCAGAGATGTTTTGCAATTGTTCCAAAATCGGTACATTCATCGTTTCGCCCGTCGTCTTGTGGCGCAAGCGTGGGACTTCCGTCTTGTGTTTCTCTTGTCCTACTTTAATATGCGTCGGATTGTACCCGTGTCGCTGATAATTCGAACCGGTACGGTTCAAGTACGCATCAAAAAAACGGGGTACGTTTCCTTCAAAATGCTACCAGTAACGTGAGGTTCGGCAAAAAAGTCGTTGATACTGAACAAAAAAGGTTGGTTATGAATAAATTTGTAATGCAAAAACCCACAACCAACCCAATGAAAGCACGAATTTCGGAAATCGAAATCTTCTTTGCCTGC
>Ga0209573_1001416_pt1 | contig 37333 bp, 31 predicted proteins | sample TNRBio252014_DNA_FD_185870 | JGI IMG/M metagenome (GOLD analysis project Ga0209573, IMG submission 185870) | Wastewater treatment Type I Accumulibacter community from EBPR Bioreactor in Madison, WI, USA - TNR Reactor_6/25/2014_ DNA (SPAdes)... | ecosystem: Engineered > Bioreactor > EBPR >...
GCATGCTCGAAGTCCTGACCGACGAGGCGCACGCCCTGCTGCGCGAGGCCAAGGACGCCACGCACGGCCGCAAGGAATGAGGCAGCGCGGACCCGATGCAGACCGCTGCCGCGCGCGGGCGTCTTCAGGCCTGCGGCATGCGCCCGGTCAATCCAGCTTGATCCCGCGCCTGGCGATCAAGGCCGACCAGCGTTCGGCCTCACCCTTGACATAGGCCGCGAACTCCTGCGGGCCGCGGGGCTGCACCTCGGCGCCGGCCTCCTGGAATCGCGCCTTGACCTCGGCGGCGGCCAGCACCTTGCGCAGCTCGCTGCCCAGGCGCACGAGCACCTCGCGCGGCAGGCCGGCGGGGCCGACCAGGCCCTGGAAGCCGGCGGCTTCGAGGCCGGCCAGGCCCTGCTCGCGCGCGGTCGCCACATCGGGCAGGTTGGGGTCGCGGCGCGCACCCGTGACGGCCAGCGCCTTGAGCCGGCCACCCTTGATCTGCGGCAGCAGCACCGTGCCGGCGTCGATCAGGAGGTGGGTCTGGCCGCCGATCAGGTCGGTGACCGCCGGCGCACTGCCCTTGTAGGGCACGTGCAGCAGGTCGATGCCGGCCACGCTGTTGAGCAGCTCGCCGTTGAGGTGCGTGGAAGCCCCCGGGCCCCCGCTGGCAAAGTTGGCCTTGCCGGGGTTGGCCTTGGCCCACTCGATGAACTGCCCCAGATCCTTGGCCGGGTGGTCGGCGCGCGTGGCAGCGATGTAGCCGGCTTCGGCGATCTGGCCGACGTAGCTGAACTGCGTGACCGGGTCGTAGGGCCGCCTGGCCTGCAGGTACGGCGCAATGGCGAAGGGCCCGGTGTTGGCGATGAGCAAGGTGTAGCCGTCGGGCGCGGCGCGGCTCAGCTCGGTGGCAGCGATCACGCCGCCGGCGCCGGGCTTGTACTCGATCACCACCGGCTGGCCCAGCGCGGCTTCCAGCCCCGGCTGGATGGCGCGGGCCGTGAAGTCGATGCCGCCGCCGGGCGGGAAGCCGACGATGAGCCTGATCGGCTTGACCGGGTAGGCACCCTGGGCGCGCACGGCCAGGGGCACAAGGGCGCTGGCAAGCAGCAGGCTTCTTCGTTGCATCACGGGCTCCCGGAAGGTGGTGGTCGCCATCGTAGGCCGCCGAACCGCTGCGACGACCGCGTGATTGCCCTCGAGGCCCCTGGCCTGACCAGCCCGAGTGGAGCCCTGGTGGCGGCCTCGATGGGGCCAAGTCGCATGGCCCCGGAGAACCCCTGCAGGGCCGCTGCGATGGCGTCAGGCGCTGGACAGAGGCCTCGCCCGACCCGAGCACGCCTTCAGCAGCCTTGCGTCCGCGGTGACGAGCGCGACATCCAGGAAGTTGGCGAGTGCCACGTACTCGCAGTCGTACGCCGAGCTGGTTCACAAGCTCAGTCGTCGTCGCCCAGCAGGCACTCGGCCAGGGCCCAGCCGAGCGCCGCGGCGCCGACATGCCCCCAGAAGCCCAGGCCCGGCGCGCCGGCCGGCGGGGCCTGCAGGCAGCCGCTGCGGTTGATCCAGCGTGACAGCGCGGCCAGCTCCGGGCCAACCGTCAACCTCAGGGGCAGGTGGATCTCGACCGGCCCGCCCGGCGGCCGGCCATGGCGCCTGAGCACCGCCGCCAGGTCGATCGAGACTTCGTCCAGCGCCTCGAGCCAGTCCCGGGTCTCCACCAGTGCACGCCGGTAGACGCCCGCCAGCAGCTCGCGCGCCTGGGCGTCGTGGCCGCGGGCATCGAGGGCCTGCACCTCCTGCCAGCTGGCCAGCATCTCAGCCACCAGGTCCCCGAAGCGGCCGACGGCGCGACGCACCTCGCCGTCGCTGGCGGCGTCGTTCGCCACCACGTCCGACATCAGCTGGTCGACACGGCACGTCAGGCCCCGGTAGCACGCGCTCAGCCTGTCCAGGTGTCGGCGCAGGACCTCGGCCATGTCGTGCACCGGTGTCACCGGCACGACAGGGTGCACGAGCTGCCTGTCCAGGCGCCACCTGAGGGGCTGCATGGCCTCGGCCATCACGTGCACCCGGCGCGGCAGCACGACCTCCTGCGCGCTGCACGGCGCCTCGGTCGGCCTGGATGGTGGCAGGTGGGACTCCATGTCCGCCGCTCACCTGGGCCCCAGGAGGTAAGCCTGCAGCCACAGCTGGCCCTCGATGTCCTGGCCGGCCTGTGGCGGCGCTTCGCCCTTCCAGGCCCGCCGGGTGACCACGACGTCCAGGTCGAAGTCCTCGTCGCCTTCGCGCATGACGGTGGCGCGCAGGCGCCATCCATCCTGACCCAGCCAGTCCTTGAAGCCTTCCACCGACTTCACGGGCGCGTGGAAGCTGTAGTCGTCGACATCCCACCCGTCCACGGGCAGGAAGGCCGCCGCCCCTTGGAGCGACACCGTGCAGGTCGCCTGGAGGGGCTGCTCGCCTTCCTTCAGCCGCCGGTTCAACCACGCCACCTCGTCAGGGTGTCGGGTGACTTGCCACTCCCGTTTCTCGGCCGGGTGGGCGGAGTACGCGATGCCCGTGAGGATGAAGTCGTAGTCCCTGTCCGCTTCGTACCAGGCCCGGTGGATCAGGTAGCGCGTGTCGTAGAAGGTCAGCTCGGCGTCGCCCCGGTACGCCGTGACCTGAGCCTCCAGGCCGCTGCCAAAGACCTTGACTTGCGCAAGCGTCAAGGTGTGCAGGCTGCCACTGCCGAAGAACGGGAAGAGGCTGTCGATCATGGCCCCTTCCCCTGCGGCGCAGACGACCACCGCCAGACCCTGCGTGCGCTGCGGCCAGACGACTGCGAGGCCCTTGGGCCAGGCTTCCGGCAATGCCCGAGGCGGCTCGCGGCGGTCGTCCGCGGTCGTCTGCGGCAGCGCAGCCGACATCATTTCCGGCAGCCGCATCAGGATCTCGCTCGGTTGGGCGACGAAGGGCTCCCAGTGCGAACCCGGAAAGTGCCTGGCGTCCTTCCCTTCGGGCACAAAGGTCGAATCCGGCCAAGGCAAGGCCTGGCGCGCCGGTTCGACGACGGCCTGCCGGGTGGGAGGCAGGTCACGCTCGAGCGCATCGCGACGAATCAGCGCTTCGCCGCCCCGGTCGAAGTCGATCCCCAGATGGTCGGCGCCGACGAAGGTCACCACTCCGGGGCCATGCAGTTCATGGTCGATGCGGCTGCCCACCGCCAGGTTCGTCGTCTCCATGGGACTTCCACGAGTTCGGTTGGATTCCAGGCAAGGACTCTTGGCAAGTACACGCCATGGCCCTGCTGGCAAGGCGCCCCGCCGGTGATGGGTGCGCTGGCATCGAGCGGCGTCCTTGCGGTCCACCCCCTCGTCGATCCGCGGCGGCCAAAGGCGCCCCCACCGGCACAGTCGCCATGCTGCACCGGCGCAGGCTCACGCCGTGACCCTGCGTAGCGACCGCACGCTGATCGTTCATCCAGCCTCCCGGACCCTGCCGCGCGGCGCGCCTTGCGCGCCGGGGCTCGGCTGGACAGTGGCGGCCTCGAGGGGGCTGGGGCACAGCGTGCCGGAAAACGCGGTGACGACGACGAGTGTCGGCTGCTGCCAGAGCAGGCCCAATGTGGCCGGGGCGCATGGCCCCGGAAAACGCTGTTCATCGCAGACGGTGCGAACTGGCTGAACGCGCTTCAATGAGGCCGGGGCACATGGCCCCGGAAACCCCTTGCGACCCCCTGCGCATCCGAATCCAGGCTCGCGCAAGGGCTCTCGCCCTTTGATAACATTTTTGTTATCTTCTGCGCATGGAGTACAGGATCGAGTACTACAGCGCGGACGTCGAGGCGGAGATCTTGAACCTCCCGGACACGCTCGCTGCGAGGTACATCTTCCTCACTCGTCGGATGACCGTGATCGGCGCCAATCCAGGCGCGCCACATACCGACACGTTCGGGGACGGACTCTTCGAGCTCCGGCTGAAGGGCGCAGATGGAATCGCCCGAGTCCTTTTGTGCACGCTCGTAGGGCGGCGCATCATGATGCTGCACTCGTTCGTCAAGAAGACGCAGAAGACTCCACCCCGAGAGATCGAGATCGCGCGAAAGCGAATGAAGGAGATCAAGCATGGCAACTCATGATCAGATCGTCTCCAAGCTGCTGCGCCGCCCAGGTGTGCGCAAGGAGGTTGAGCGGATCGAACGAGAAGAAGGTGAACTTCTCGATCAGCTGCTCAAGGCGCGACACGATGCCGGGCTTACCCAAGCCCAGGTTGCAGAAAGGATGGGGACCTTGCCGCCCTCTGTCGCACGCCTGGAGCGAGCTCTTGCCACAGGCAAGCACTCGCCGTCCTTGGCAACGCTCAGGAAGTACGCGCAAGCGTGCGGTCGCAAGCTGGAACTACGGGTTTCCTAGGCGCCAACACGCGCAGATGCCCAACCCCTCGCTCGAGCTGGCCCGCTACGGCATGCGCTGCAAGCCCGGGCTGAGGCACACGGTGCATCATCTCAGCCCAGGCTTGCAGCGCACGCCTCCTCGGGCAGCTTGGCTCGAACGTTGAGAGGACGATGCGGCGCTTCAATGAGGCCGGGGCACATGGCCCCGGAAAACCAGTTCACCGACATTGCCACGCAGCAGTCCCGCGTGGTACGGACGCATCTTGCGCGAGACGCCATAGCCACTGAACAAGAGGCGCGAGCCGATCATGTCCACCGTGCCCAGCACGATGGCCGGTGCCGCCGGGTCTTCCAGCCAGGCTCTGTTGTCCACATGCTGTCCGCGCAGCGTCGAGACCGGCAGCATCCCCGAAAGGCCAAGGGCGGCCTTGACATCGGCGTCATGCGCGACCCAGGCCCGCAGCTGTTCGGCCACAGTTGTGGCCTGATCGACCACCGCGCGGCGGTCCACGACATAGACCAGGCGTCGCGGCACGGGCGCGCCGCATGCACGGGCCACCAGCCAGACCGCCATGACCGCTGTCTTGCCAAGTCCGGTAGGAATGTCCAGCGCTGCGGGAACCTCGCCCTCGACGAAGGCCTCGAGCAGGCGGTCTTGCCAGGGAAAGGGCGTGTCGCCTGCTGCAAGGCCGAGCGCACTCCGCAGCCTCGCGCGTCGGCTTGCTCGCGTTCCCGTCAAGTCACTCGGCATCAATTGCGTTCCCCATTGACTTCCAGGTTGCCCTGGCGCAGCACCCGATGCCTACCCGAGCATCGTCGCCGATGGTGCCTGGCGCAAAGCGCACAGCGTGAGCCTGGGCCAAGCCTCGCTGCTGTTCATTCATCCAGCCTCCCTATCCCCGCCACCAGCTTGCCGCGCACCTCCTCCGCCAGCTCCTCCGGCCACAGCACCTGCACCTCGGGGACGTGGCGCAGGATGTCCATCACCAGCTCGCGCGGGTCGGCGTAGGGCAGCTCCAGCAGCCAGCGGCCTTCGGCGTCGAAGCGGCCGCGCTGCCGGGGGTGCCAGGTCTCGGCGGACACCCAGCGCGAGCGTTCGGGCGTGAAGCGCAGGCCGGCCCACTTGACTTCGCGGCCGGCGAAGATGCCGTAGCCGGCGCCGAGCACGGCGTCGAGTTCGGTGTCGGCCACTTCGGTGCAGGCGCGGTCGAGCACCTGCACCTGCCCGATCGCGTCGACGCTGAAGCTGCGCAGCGCCTGGCGCAGGTGGCACCAGGCGTCCAGGTACCAGTTGTCGCGGTAGTGCACCAGGCGCTGTGGCGACAGCTCGCGACGCGACGGGGTGTCGCGGGTGCGGCCGTGATAGGCGACCTCGATGCGGCGGCGGCGCAGCAGCGCCGAGCCCAGGGCCTGGAAGTGGGGCAGGTGCACGCGCCGCGCCCCCACCGTCTGCACGCGGATGCGGCGCGCGACTTCGGTGCTGGGCGGCAGCCCGCCGTCGAGCATGCGCGCGAGGCGGCGGCGCAGCGGCTCGATGTGCGGGCCCAGCAGGCCGCCGGCGTCCAGGTGGGCCAGCAGGTGCTGCATGGTCAGCAGCGCGTGGATCTCCTCGGCGCTCAGGTACAGGCCCGGCAGCTCGAACTGGGTGCCGACCACCGCCTGGCGGCGGTCGAGCCGCCAGCCGCCGAGCTCGCCGACCCATTCCAGCGGCCAGTTCATGCGGTGGCGCAGGTGCTGGATGTCGCGCTTGACAGTCGAGGCCGAGACCTCGAGTTCGCGCTGCACCTCGGCCGGCCGCAGGCAGCGGCCGGTCTCCAGCCATTGCCGCATGCGGTACAGGCGCTCCGTCTGGCTCATCCGCCCCCCCCTTGGCGTCACTGGCCTGTTCTTGTGCGGCCCATGATGGAGTCGGGTCTGCCGCCCGCTCTTGATGCATGCCAAACCGGTTGCACGCCGGGCGGCCGCCGGGTCTAGAACGTCCTCGTCAGGCCGATCTGGATGAAGCGGGCCTGCAGCGGCTGCAGCCCCGGCGAGCCGCTGCCGCCCAGCCGCCAGCCGCTGCGCTGCGCGTAGTGCTCGAGCTTGAGGTCGGCCGTCCAGCGGGCCGAAAGGCTCCAGCTCAGGCGCGCGCCCAGGGTGAGCGCGCCGAAGGCCGACAGCCGCGCGTCGGCGCTGGCCGGGCGCGAGGGGTCGTCCAGCCAGCCGGGCGGGAAGGGTTCGCCCGCGATGCCGTAAACCGGGTCGTAGTAGAAGCGCGCGGCCGACTGCGTGTGCAGGCGCAGCTGGGGCGCCAGCGTCCAGCCGTGCGGCAGCGGTTTCACCCACTCGATGCCCAGCGTGTGGGCGCGCACCGCCCAGTTGTCCGACCAGCCGCGCCAGTGCAGTCGCAGCGTGGCGTCCAGCGAATCGACGTGGTGGTTCCAGCGCAGCGTGGCCAGGCGCGCGCTGCGGCCCGCGGGGCGCTGGTCGACGCGCTTGTAGGGGTCGTCGTGGAAGCCGCGGCTGTCGATCAGGGTCAGGCCGGCCTGCACGACGTCGACCGGCGTCAGCACCTGCGTCAGGGTGAGGGCCAGTTCGTGCCTGCGGCGCCGGCCGCTCAGGTCGCGGTCGTCGGTCGAGCCTATGCGGTCGCGCGACAGGCCGGCGGCCAGGGCCAGGCTGCGGTTGCCGTCGTCGCTGCGCCAGCGCGCCTCGGCCCCCAGCGCGCGCGAGTGGTAGTCGCGCTCGACCGATGAGGCGGCGCTGAGCGTGAAGCCGCTGCGGCTGTCCTCGTGCGACACGCGCAGGTCGAGGAAGTGGCGCCTGTCGCTGACGCGCGAGGCACCGGAGACGGCGCTGTGCCAGCGCGGCGACGCGCCCGACACGGCGTCGGCGGTGGCGCTGGCGGCCAGCGACCAGCGGTCGTCCACCCCGTAGTCGACAGCCAGCGAGGGGGAATCGACACGGATGCGGTCCCAGCCGGGCTGGCGGTCGCGGTAGGACAGCCAGCGAAACGAGACCTGGCCCTCGCCGGCCTGGGGAGGCTCGGCCGCGCCGACGCCAGGCAAGGCCAGCGCCGCCGCCAGCAGGACCCGGCCGCAGGGCGGCCGGGGGGCGGCGCGTGCCGGGCCGCGGGCGGCGCCGGGGGGGCTGTCGCGGCCGTCGGTCATCGGGGCTCGCCCCGGTCGCTGCCCGCCTGGCCGGCGCCGCCAGGGCGCTGGCGCCGTCGCTTGGCCCACGCCGCCCACGCCGCCCATGCCAGCCAGGCCGCCAGGAAGGCGCCCTCTCCCCAGGGACTCCAGGGCGTCAGGCCGAAACCGGCGCCACGGTTGAGGCGCGCCGCCGGGGCGTCGACGACGATGACGTCCAGCTGCACCGGCGGTGCGCCGTCGTCCACCGGCCAGCGCCAGCTGGCGCCCGCGGCGCCGGCCGGGCTGCCGTCCCACTGCAGGTCGACGATGCAGGACTGGCCGGGCAGCAGCAGCCACGGCGCCGCCTGCGGGCAGGCGTCGGCGTCGGGGGCCGCCGGGTCCAGGCGGCGCGGGAAGGCGGCCGCCGCCTCGGCAGCGCCCAGCCAGAGGCCGGCCGCCCCTTCGTTGGTGAGCCACACCCGCTGGCGGGGGCGCGACGCTTCGGTGTGGGCCGCCGGGTCGGCCGCCGGCTGGGCGACCAGGCGCACGGGGTCCGGGCTCAAGCCGGCCTGCCCGAGCGCCGGGCCCGTGGCGCGGCCGGCGAGCGGCAGGTCCAGCCGCTGCTCACCCGCCGGCAGGGCTGCGGTCGCACGCAGCCGGGCTTGCCGCAGGCCGGCCTGGGCCGGCAGGAACCACAGCGTCAGCTCGCAGTTCTCCCCGCGCCGCAGCACCAGGCCGCTGCGGCAGCCGCTGGCGGCGTCGATGACGAAGTCGCCGCCCTGCGCGCCGTCGACCAGCAGCGGCCCCAGGGTCACCGGGTCGGCCCCCGCAACGCCCAGGCGCAGGCGTTGCCGGCCCGGCGGCCCCCCGACGGCGGCCACTGGCCCGGCGTCCAGCGCCTGCCAGGCCGCCGCGGCCGGCGGCGGTGGCGGCGCGCTGCCGCTGGCTGCTGCCACCGGGCGCAGTGCCAGCAGGGCCAGCGCGCCGGCGTCGCGGTCGACCAGGGGCAGGCTGGCCTCGGTGCGGGGTCCCGCGGGGCCGGCCAGCGCGAGCTCGAGTTCGCACGCCATGCCGGGGGCCAGCAGGGCCTGCTGCAGGCAGCTGCCGCCCAGGGTGAAGGCCTGCGCCCCCTCCCCCACCGCCTGCCAGCCGGCCCAACGGATGGCCCGCGTGGACGGGTTGCGAACGGCCACGCGCTGCATGGAGGGCCCGCCCGCATCGAAGTCGAGCACCACCGCGTCAGTCTCGACCCAGGGCTCCGTCTGCACACGCCCTTGCAGCGCCAGCCTCAGCTCGCCGGCGTCGTGCTGCACACGCAGTGCGGCCTGGCGTGCGCCTTCGAGATGGGTCATGAACCGCAAGGCCACGGCGCAATGGCTGCCGGGGGCCATCACCAGGCCGGCGCGGCAGGCCGCTGCGCGCGGGCTCGCGGGGGCACCCGCCGGGTCTTGAACGAGCACGTCGGCCGCATCGGGCCCGCTCAGCGACAGGGGTCCCAGCGTGAGCGAGGTGTCACCACGATTGACCAGCCAGGCCTGACGCTCGACCCCCTGCCCCGGTTCGCTGCGCCAGTGCAGCCGTGGCGGCATCACGGCCAGCGCAGCCGCCTGCACCTGCAAGGGCAGCCGCCATGTCGTGCCGGGTTCGCTGCCCTGGCTGCCGCCCTGCACGAGCAGCTCGCCGCTGGCGGCGCCACGGTGCCAGGCCTGGTGCGCCAGCTCGACCGTGCAGCGGCCACCGGCCGGCACCGGGGTGCCGACCCGGCAGGTGCCGCCCACGATGTCGAAGCCGGACGGCCCGGCTTCCAGCCGGGCCGGCGCCAGCGCCTGCTCGCCGTCGTGCCGCAGCTGGACGGTCTGCGGCTCGCCGCGCACGCCGGGCGGCCGGGCGGCGAAGACGAGCCGGTCGACATCGGCGCTCCAGCGCGGCGCCAGCGCGGCCACACCGAGGCCGGACACCGCCAGTTCGCTCCTGCCCCCCACGCCGTCGTGGCGGACCACCAGCGTGGCCGACAGCGGGCCGGAGGGCGGGTCGCGCCAGCGCAGCGCGAGCTCGCAGCGCCGGCCGGGCGACAGAACCAGGCCCGCAAGGCAGCTGCCGCCCACGACAAGCAGCGACGGGTCGGGCTCGAGCGAGGCGATGCGCAGCGGCTCGGCCGAGTCGTTGGCCAGTTGCACGCCGCGCACCGGGCCCGGCGCGGCGGCGGCCGCCGCGGCGCGCACCGGCACGGCGCCGAAGTCCAGACGTTCGGGACGCAGCCGGGCGAGCGCCGGCGGCCGATCGCGGCCGCGGCCGCGCAGGGCGACGCGGGCCGGCGTCGGCAACGCGTCGTGGGCGATCAGCAATGCGCCTTCGCGCTCGCCCGGCGCGCCGGGCTCGAAGACCAGCCGCGCCTGGCAGGTGCCGCGCGCCGGCAGTGTCGGCGGGCAGTCGCTGTCGAGCAGGCGGAAGTCGCCGACCACCGCCAGCCGCAGCTGCGGCAGCGCGGCCTTGGAGCCCGCGCGCACGGTGACGACGCGCTCGTCGCTCGCCTGCCCGGGGGGCCATTCGCCGAAGTCCACGCGGGCCGGCGAGTTGCCCAGCCAGGCGGCGATGTCGGCCAGTGCAGCGGCATCGTAGAAGGCCTGGAAGTAGCCCATGCCGCCGGTGTTGCCGGTGACGGCGCGCTGGATCAGCGCCGGCGCGTTGCGGCCGACGAAGATGTTGCCGAAGTTCAGCGTCAGGGGGTCTTCGCTGTGGCAGTCCAGGCAGGCCAGCAGGCCGGGCGCCGGGGGCGTGGCATACAGCTGCGCGCCGCGCTCGGGATCGGTCGCGAACACCGCGGGGCCTGCCAGGGCCAGCCCCAGCACCGGCCAGACCCTGCGCAGCCGCTGCCGCAACGGCATCATGGCCGCCGGGCCCTCAGCGCCGCAGGGCGGCCAGGCGCTCCTCGATCGCCGCGCGGAAGGCCGCGTTGCCGTTCTGGCCCTCGGGCAACGGCGGCAAGGCGGCGATGTCGGAAGCCGGCGCGCCGCCCGACGGCGAACCCGCGGCCTGCGGCATGGCCGCCGGCGGGACCCGCGGGGCAGGCACCGCCGACGGCGGCGGCACCGGTGCCATCGACAAGGCCAGCGTCCCGCCGGCATGCGCAAGCGTCACGCGCTCGGCCTCGATGCCGCGCACGACCAGGCCCGAGCCCAGCGCGTCTCCGTCGCGGGCCACCCGCACAGTGCCCGTGGAGGCGTCGCGCAGCAAGGCCAGCAGCGGCTGGCCGTCGAGCACGACCACACCCTGCAGACTCAAATGGTCGGCCTGTGCCGGACCTTGGATGGGGGCGGCCGGCGTGGCCGCCGTGCCACCGGCGGCGGCCACGACCGCGGGTGCGGCCGCGGGCGCCATCCCGCGCGACAGCAGGGCGCCGCACAGGCCGGCGGCAAACACCGCGGGCAGCACCCACCAGGGCGCCCGCGTGCGGCTCGCCGGCGTGGGGGTCACGGCTTGAGCGCGACCGTGGCGGTGCCGACCTGCACGCCGGCGGAGTTGTGGAAGGTGCAGTTGCCGGCGTAGCCGGCCAGCGTCGGGCAGCGCAGCGCCAGCCCGTTGCCCATGATCATGGCCATGTTGAGCGTGCCGTCGAAGCCGAAGTAGCCGCTGCCGGCCAGGCTGTAGGCGGTGCCCGTGGTCTGGCAGTTGAGCGCCCCGAACAGCGTGAACTTGGTCGAATTGGCGAAGTCGCCGCTGGCGTCGATGCGGATCTCGTTGCACGAGCTCGGGATGCCCAGGCTCTGCGTGACGTTGCTCAGCGAGAACACGACATCGCGATAGGTCTGCGTACTGCCCAGTACCTGCGCCTGCAAGGCCGGCACGGCCCCTAAGGCCCCCGCCGCGATCGCGAGGTTCAGGCCGGTCCGGCACAAGGCCCTGGAAAGTGTCGACATGGTCGGTGCTCCTGGAGGTCGGCTGCGGGCGGCTCGCGGCAGCCCGGGCGGCATTGTGGCCCAGGTCGCGGAGGGCTTGCGCCGCCGGCTTGAGCGCGCGCATTCTGGCGCGCCGTCATGTCTGCTATGTTGCGCCCTGCCGCGCGACTGCTCGCCAGGCGGGCGCCGCAACGCCTGCCGCGCCGCGTCGCGCCGTGCCCGCCCACTGCCCCACCTGTCTTCGAACGAGGATCCCGATGCTGCCCGTTTCGCTCGCCCGTACCCTGCTGGCCACCGCCAGCACCTTGGCCCTGCTGTCCGCCTGCGGCGGCGGCGACGCGCCCGATGCCAGGTCCTTCGCCCTGCGGATCGCGCGAGGCGAAGGCGCCGCCACCGGGCAGTTGGGCCCGCCCACGGCGCCGCAAGGCGCGCCGGCGGCTGCCGCGATCAGCTCGGCCATGGTCTTCAACTACGCGCAGACCGCCTTCCCGACCCTGTTCCCTGCCGGCACCGCAGCCCCCGACTTCAGCCTGTTCTACGAAGGCAAGAACTTCGACGTGAGGGGCTGGGCCAACGGCAACTTCCTCGGCGTCGCCAACGGCGAGATCTGGGGCCTGGGCCCCTATACCGGGCAGGTGCTGACCAGCTTCGGGCCGGTGTCCAACTACGCCTGCCAGATCCTGCCCTCGTCCTGCGAGCCGCCGCCGCCCACCGGCGCGGCGCTCAACGAGTGCTTCGACCGTGCCTACTCGACGCTGCCCACCGGCTTCAAGATGAAGCTGACCTACGTCCACACCGGCACCATCACCGGCGAGCAGCAGGTCGAGACCGAGATCAAGGGCCCGGCGACCTTCAAGGGCCAGAGCGCCGTGCTGGTCGAGAGCGTCATCAAGGGGTCGACCACGGTGCCGGGGATCGGCGTGACGGTCAACAACACGGTGACCAACAAGAGCTACGAAGTCCCGACCAGCAACGAGCCCCCGCTGCTGCTGGGCGGCATCACCACCTCGGTGATGGACGGTTACGTGTTCATGGGCGTCACGGTGCCAGCGACGACGAGCGCGTTCGAGACCGTCTTCAACCCGGCCTGGCAGGCCACCGAGTACACGCTGCAGCCGGGCCAGAGCGTGACCCGATCGCAGACCAGCACGACCACGGTGACGGCGCCGCAGACCCTGCCGCCGGTCACCGGCACGGTGACGTGGAACTTCAAGTTCGAGGACAAGCCGACCGTGACGGTGCAGGGCAAGACCTACTCGACCTGCCGCTACAGTCAGACCGACGGCCCGGACCTCACGCAGACCTGGTACCTGCTGGGCAAGGGCGTGCCCGTCAAGAGCCTGACCACCCGCAACGGCGCCACCCTTGGCACCATGGAGCTCAAGTCGGGGACGTACAACGGCGTCGCGCTGTAAGCGCCCCGCGCCGGGCTGCGGCGAACGGGCTCAGCGCGCGAAGGCCGCGATGCGGTCGACCATGCGCTGGCCCAGGTACATCTCGATCGAGGGGATGGGGTGGTCGGCCCCGGCCACCACGCGGTAGCGCACCGTCCCGCCGCACTGCGACCAGTTGGGTCCCGGGGTCGCCGAGCCGAGCGAGGGCTGCTCGCCGCAGGCGGACAGCGCCCGGCCCTGGTGCCTGAACCATTCCGACACCAGGATCGAATCGGTCAGCCCTGCCGCGACCTGTTCGGGTGTGGGCGAGACCAGCCCGGTGGTGAATATCGGCAGCTTGGTGTCGCTGCCGCCGACGACCATGTCGTACGGCGCCAGCGCCGGCGGGGCGCAGTTGTGGCCCGGCATCGGGTACTCCGCGGTGACCATGGGCCCGGCGATGGAGGTGTAGCGCGTGAAGGTGGAGGTCGCCTCGCACCACATCCTGCCGGTCATCACGCCACCGCTCGAGTGGCCAGCCAGGGTGACGTCCGTGATCCCGTAGGTGTTGCGCAGCTGCCTGGCCAGCGCCATCAGGAAGGCCACGTCGTCCTGGCCCGAGTCGAACACATGGTTGCTCCAGGTTCCCAGCGTCGTGCCCGGCTTGGCCTGGCCCTGCGGAAACACGGCGATCACGCCGTTGCGGGTGAGCCATTCCCAATCGATGTTCTTGGTGACGGGCGTCCGTGCCGCCTTGTTCAGTTTCAGGTCGTAGGCGAGGTACCAGGACTTCCCGCCATGGCCGTGCAGGAAGACGATGGCGCGCGTGGCGCCGGCGGGCTGGTAGATGTCGATCTTGTGCGGGAAGCCGGCGATGGTCGTGCCGACCTTGAGGGTCTGGGTCGGCGTGTTGGCCGTCGGCGCCTGGCTGGCCGCCAGCGCGACCTTTCGATCGCTGGCCGCCAGGGTGCCGACCTCCTCGTCGGCGGAGCCACCGCAGGCGGCCAGCGTGGCCGCGATCGTGGTCAGCAGGGCGAGCGCCGCGCGGGAAACGGGAGAGGTCTTCGATGCGGATGTCATGGTTGTGCCTGGGGTCCGGAGTTCGTCGAATCGACCGTGGACGCCGCAAGCGCGCACCCACAGGTCGACTGCACGAACGGGTTATCGGCCCGCCCGGCCCCGGGTTTCGAAACCCTTTGTGAGGCAATGGTCGGCCTCGCAAGCAGATGCAACCGACCCCCCCTCGTCCACCTTCACGCGGGCGCAGGAAGGCGCCCGTGCCGGGCACGCAAGCGAAAACGGCGACGATTGCCAAGGCAATCGTCGCCGCTTGAGGGTCTGGGGGTTTGGTGGGCAGTGCAGGGTTCGAACCTGCGACCCCTGCCGTGTGAAGGCAGTGCTCTACCGCTGAGCTAACTGCCCGGATCCTGGTCGGTGCTGGATCAGCGTCCGGGAGCCGGTGATTATGCCATGGGGTGGCGCCAGACCGTCTTGCCGCCGCTGGCCTTGTCGATGTCGGCCAGCACCGCCTGGTGTGCCGCCTCCTCGGCCGCATCGGGGTCGATGACCGGCAGCACGTACGCGGCAAGGTCGACGTGGGCCAGCGGCAGCCCGCCGGCGGCGGCCTCCGCGGCGTCGATGACCAGCGACCCCTGGCCGCGCGTCATGCGGATGTAGACCTCGGCCAGCAGCGCGGCGTCGAGCAGCGCGCCATGCAGCGTGCGGTGCGCGTTGTCGACTTCCAGCCGGCGGCACAGGGCGTCGAGCGAGTTGGCCTTGCCGGGCCAGGCCAGGCGGGCCATCGCCAGCGAGTCGGTGATGCGGCCGACAGCGTCGGCGATGCGGCCGCGGCCCAGCCGCGCGAGCTCGGCGTCGACGAAGCTGCAGTCGAAGGCGGCGTTGTGGATGATGACCTCGGCACCCGCCAGGTAGGCCAGCAGTTCGTCGGCCACGGCGGCGAACAGCGGCTTGTCGGCCAGGAACTCGTCGCGCAGGCCATGCACCTTCAGCGCGTCGGGGTGGCTGGAGCGCTCGGGGTTCAGGTACCAGTGGCGGTTGTCGCCGGTCAGGCGGCGGTTGACCATCTCCACGCAGCCGATCTCGATGATGCGGTCGCCCTGGGCCGGGTCCAGGCCGGTGGTCTCGGTGTCGAAGAAGATCTGTCGCATGGCTGGCTCGTCGAGGGGGCGGCCTAGCCGGCCGAAGGGGCCCGGCTCGCTGCCCAGCGGTGCATGGCGATGCCGGCAGCGATCATCGGCAGGCACAGCCACTGCCCCATGCTCATGCCCAGGGCCAGCAGGCCCAGGAAGCTGTCCGGCTCGCGGAAGTACTCGGCGACGAATCGCAACACGCCGTAACCCACGAGGAAGGCGGCCGAGACCTGCCCCAGGGCACGCGGCTTGCGCCCGTACCACCACAGCAGCGCGAACAGCAGCAAGCCCTCGAGCAGGAACTGGTAGATCTGCGACGGGTGCCGTGGCAGCGAAGCGCCGCTTTGCGGGAACACCATGGCCCAGGGCAGCGAGGGGTCGGCGGCCCGCCCCCAGAGCTCGCCGTTGACGAAGTTGCCGATGCGGCCCGACGCCAGCCCGGTGGGCACGCAGGGGGCGATGAGGTCGGTGACCTGCAGGAAGGGGCGCTGCCGCCGGCGGGCGAACCAGGCCATGGCGACGATGACGCCCAGCAGCCCGCCATGAAACGACATGCCGCCCTTCCAGACCATCAGGATGTCCAGCGGGTTGGCCAGGTACTGCGCCGGCTTGTAGAACAGCGCATAGCCCAGCCGCCCGCCGACGATGACCCCCAGCACACCGAAGAACAGCAGGTCCTCGACGTCGCGCCGGCTCCACCCTGCGTCGGCGAACCAGGGCCGGGCGGCACGCCGCGTGGCCAGCCACAGGAACAGGCCGAAGGCGACCAGGTAGGTCAGGCCGTACCAATGGATCTGCAACGGACCGATCTGGAGCGCGACGGGGTCGAACTGGGGGTGGGTCAGCATGCCTGCATGCTAGCCCAGCCGCCCCGGCGCGCCGCGACATGCGGGATGCGCACCGCAGGCGCGCTCCTAGAATCGGCGCCCACCCGCCACAGCGTCCTTGCCCCACCGCCATGTCCAGCCCCGCCGACAAGATCAACCGACGTTCCTCGAACATCACCGAAGGCGTGGCTCGCGCGCCCAACCGCTCGATGTACTACGCCATGGGCTACACCGAGCGTGACTTCGGCAAGCCCATGATTGGCGTGGCCAACGGGCACTCGACCATCACGCCCTGCAACTCGGGCCTGCAGCGCCTGGCCGACGTGGCCATCGAGGCCCTGAAGGCCGAGGGTGCCAACCCGCAGGTCTTCGGCACGCCCACCATCAGCGACGGCATGGCGATGGGCACCGAGGGCATGAAGTACAGCCTGGTCTCGCGCGAGGTGATCGCCGACTGCATCGAGACCTGCGTCGGCGGGCAATGGATGGACGGCTGCCTGGCCATCGGCGGCTGCGACAAGAACATGCCCGGCGCCATGATGGGCCTGCTGCGCGCCAACGTGCCCGGCATCTTCGTCTACGGCGGCACCATCCTGCCCGGCCGCTACAAGGGCGAGGACCTCAACATCGTCAGCGTCTTCGAGGCCGTCGGGCAGTTCAGCGCCGGCCGCATGAACGAGGAGGACTTCTGCCAGATCGAGCGCCGTGCCATCCCGGGCAGCGGCTCCTGCGGCGGCATGTACACCGCCAACACCATGAGCAGCGCCTTCGAGGCGCTGGGCATGAGCCTGCCGGGCAGCAGCACCCTGGCCAACGTCGAGGACCCGATCGCCGAGTACACGCGCCAGGCCGCGCGCGCGCTGTACGCGGCCGTGAAGGCCGACCTCAAGCCGCGCGACATCGTGACCGCCAGCTCGATCGAGAACGCGGTCGCCGTGATCATGGCCACCGGCGGGTCGACCAACGCGGTGCTGCACTTCCTGGCGATCGCGCATGCCGCCGGCGTGCCCTGGAGCATCGACGACTTCGAGCGCGTGCGCAGGAAGGTGCCGGTGCTGTGCGACCTCAAGCCCAGCGGCCGCTACCTGGCCATAGACCTGCAGCGCGCCGGCGGCATCCCGCAGGTGATGAAGCTGCTGCTGGACGCCGGGCTGCTGCATGGCGACTGCATGACCATCACCGGCAGGACCGTGGCCGACAACCTGGCCGACATCCCCGCCGCGCCGCGTGCCGACCAGGACGTCATCCGCCCCGTCGAGCGGCCGATCTACGCGCAGGGCCACCTGGCCATCCTCAAGGGCAACCTGTCGCCGCAGGGGGCGGTGGCCAAGATCACCGGGCTCAAGAACCCGGTCATCACCGGGCCGGCCCGGGTGTTCGACGACGAACAGTCGGCGCTGGCGGCGATCATGGCGCGCCGCATCACGCATGGCGACGTGATGGTGCTGCGTTACCTGGGTCCCAAGGGCGGCCCCGGCATGCCCGAGATGCTGGCACCCACCGGTGCGCTGATCGGCCAGGGCCTGGGCGAGACCGTGGGCCTGATCACCGACGGCCGCTTCAGCGGCGGCACCTGGGGCATGGTGGTCGGCCATGTCGCGCCCGAGGCCTACGAAGGCGGCCTGATCGCGCTCGTGCAGGAAGGTGACGCCATCACCATAGACGCGCACCGGCTGCTGCTGCAGCTCAACGTCGACGACGCCGAGATCGCGCGCCGCCGCGCCGCCTGGTCGCCGCCGGCGCCCCGCTACACACGCGGCGTGCTGGCCAAGTTCGCGCGCAATGCCAGCAGTGCCTCGGCGGGGGCCGTGCTCGACGGCGACTGACGCTGCGCAGCGGCCGGCCTGCCCGAAGCCGCAGGCCGCGGGCGACGCGGGAAGCAACCCCGCGGCCTACGGCTTCCTGTCTTGCGCCTGCTCGCGCTCGTGCTGCGCCAGCTCACGCCGGGCGCGCTTCTTCTGGCCCTTGGAGACGTTCAGGCCCAGCGCTTCCATGTCGCGTTCGCGGCGGGCGACCTTGCGCTCTTCCATGCGGCGGATGGCGCTGCGCTGCGTGTAACCCGTGGCGTCGGCGAACACCCACCAGGCTGCCGCCAGGCCGAACGGGGCCAGCACCCAGCCCCAGGCCCAGCCGGCCACCGGGTCGACCTCGAGGATCTTGAGCAGCAACAGGATCGCGCCGATGGCGGCAAGTGGCATGACTGCGCTCCACGGAGCCTGACGATGAAACGGCCCGGCGTCGACATCACCGGGCCGTCGCACTGTAGCGGATCGGCGGCGCCGCGGGCGCTCGACATGGCGCGCCGGGCTTCCTGCCCCCGCCGGGGCGGGCCGGGCATGGGCCGGCCTGCGGGCTCAGCAGGCCGACGCCTCGCGCAGCAGGCGCAGGTCGGGCTCGATGCCGATGCCCGCGGTCCGGCCCAGCCGGGCCCGGCCCTCGTGCACCTCGTTCAGGCCGCACAGCAGCATGCGCAAGGGGTTGTCGTTGGCGTCGACCTCGAGCCAGCCGCCACCGCCCGTGGCGGCCAGCAGATGGGCCGAGTGCAGCAAGCCGACACCGGCACCCAGGCAGTGCGGGCAATGGCGCAGGCCGGCGGCCTGGACGCGGCGGACCACCTCGAGCGTGCCGGAGATCCCGCCCCACTTGGCCACGTCGGGCTGCACGACATGCACCGCGCCCGACGCGATCAGCGCATCGAAGGCCTCGCCGCCGGCGACGTTCTCGCCGGCCGGCAGTGGTGCAGGCGCATGCGCGCGCAAGGCCTGCCACTCGGTCCAGGGGCGGTCGGCACGCAGCGGCTCCTCGATCCAGCCGAGGTCGTGACGGCGCAGCGCCTGCATGCGATCGATGGCTGTGGCCAGGTCCCAGGCCTGGTTCGCGTCGACCATCACGGCGCAGTCGTGGCCAGCGGCTTCACGCACGCGTTGCAGGTTGTCCAGGTCGCGCGGCTCACCGAAACCGAGCGTGACGGTCAACGACGCGCTGATCCATGTCGGCCAGGACGACCTGCCCTTCGGTGGCGTGGGCGAGTCCGGCATGGGGCACTACCACGGGCGCGAGGGCTTCAACACCTTTTTCAGGCTGCGCCCGGTGTACCGGCAGTCGCGCGGGTCCAGCGCGGAGCTGCTGGCCCCGCCCTGCGGCCGGCTGGCCGACCGGTTGCTGGACTTCCTCACACGATGACCCCCCCAGGAGACCCACCATGACCCGACCCCACCTCGCCCCCGCACTGGCCTTGCTGGCCGCCCTGTGCGGTGCGGCGCCTGCCGCCGCCCAGACCGCCTGGACCCACCGGAACCAGGGCCGCGCCTTCGAAGAAGCGCAAGCCCTGCGTGAAGGCCGGCAAGGACCCGCTGCCCGGCCCGCGCAGCTGCTTCTGGCGCTACGGCCCGAGCAGCGGCGACCCCTACATCCACATCGCCTACCCCGACGCCGCCACCTTCTGCTGGGGTGCCGTGTTCACCGTGCCCCAGGGGGCCCGACTGCACCTGGAAGGCCGCTACCCGCGCGCGCGCTACATGTCCCTGATCAGCTACGACTTCAAGGGCGCGCCGCTGGACGCGGTGGCCGACGACCTGTTCCAGCCGCTGGCCGGATCGACCAACCTCTTCATCGGCGGCCACGACCGCAGCAGCCCGCGGCGCAGCTACCGCATCGAGGTGGTCAACGCCGAGAGGCCGACGCCGATGCGCTGGGGCGTGCACCTCAAGGGCGAGACGCGCGATCGCATCCACGCGCCCCAGCAGGCCGACAGCACCCGGCAGCCGTTGCAGTACCGAATCCATGCGCGCGACCGCAACACCGACGAGACGGCCAACGCCGGCCTGCCCGAGCCGGTGCTGACGCTGGCCGACGGCAGGGTACTGCGCGGCGCCGAGGCCTGCGGCGCGCTACGCACTGCACAGCCGCTGCAGGCCGACCTGGGGGCGCTGGCCTTCCCGCGCGAGGCGCTGGGCCGCCTGATCGAGCAGGCCAGGCAGAAGTTCGGCCCCAACGGCCCCGCCACCTTCCCGCCGACCTGGACCAAGACCAGCCAGGAGACTTCGCGCTTCGCGCTGTACACCGGCGACTTCAAGGTCGAGCCCGACGTGCGCCGCCGCGACGGCGTCTTCTACGCCAACCTGGACAACCAGTACGTGTGCACCTTCATCAGCCGCACGTTCGGCGAGGTGTGGGTGATGCGGCCCAAGGCGCCGGCGACGCCGAAGACCTTCAACGGCGACGCCGTCTGGCGCGACGGCGGCGACCTGCGCTACTGGTCGTGGTGCTCGAACCAGGGCTTCGGCACCGCGCGTGTCAACGCCTGCCTGTTCGACGAGGAGGTTCCGGTCGACGCCCAGGGCTGGTACACGCTGGTGATGAGCCGCGCCGCCGACCGGCCGCGCAACGCCATCCCCGAGTGCGGTGTGGCCTGGCTGCCGATGGCCGACGTCGGCGACGGCACCCACGACGCCGACCTGAGCATCCTGCCGATGCGCCAGATGCTGGGCGCCGGCGACTTCAAGCACGCGCTGCAGGGCATCCAGAAGCAGGAAGACATCGAGTCCGGCATGGGCCCGTACTTCCCGCGCGGCCGCTACATGTCGGTCAGCGCCTTCGAGACCGCCAGGCCCTGCCTGATCGAGAAGCGCTGAGGCGCCCTGGTCCGCCCCCCGGGGCGAGCCGGGCTCGGGCCACGTCGGTGCGCCAGAGCCGCGCTGTCGCGGCGCAGGCCCCGCCAAGGGCATCGACGGACCCGGCCGCCGCGCACCGCCCCACCGCCTCCTCAGGAGGCCGCGTCCGGCTTCGCGCCCCCAGCTGCCGCCTGCGCAAGGCGCCTCGCCTCGCCATGGGCCAGCGCCGCGCGTCGAAAGGCTTCCTGCGCCTCGGGCATGACCCGCGCGCCGCACTCGTAGCAGCTGTTGCTCATGCGGTCGAACCAACGGCACCCGCACTCGTCGCAGGCCAGCTCGGGCGCTCCGGCGGGGTTGGTGAAGATCATCGGCAGGCCCCCATGAAGGCGAAGCCGAGTGCGTCCAGCAGTTCGTCGAAACCGCGCTCTTCCAGCACGCAGCGGCGCTGCAGCATGTAGCAGACGATGCGGCCCGATCGGATGCCGGCGCGCAGCACCTCGAACAGCGCGCCGTCGACGGCAGCACACACCTGGGCCAGGGCCTCGTCGTCGGCCGCCAGGACGATGGAGGCGCGCGTCGCCGCATGGCCCTCGACCGTCACGGCCTCGGCTTCCACCCCCTGCTCGCCCATCTGCCAGAGCAGCGCCTGCGTCGGTGCCGACCGTGCCACCAGAGCGATGCGCGCGCCGGGATCGAGCGCGGCGAACAGCTCTTCGTGCCGCCGCGCCGCCGCGCGCCAGGCCGCGGGCATTGGCAGTGTCGCAGTCGCCCGCGCGGCCGCCGTCACAAGCGCACCCCGAGCCGGAAGCCGTCCTGGATGGCCTGCTCCAGACCGCGCGGGATCAGCGCATCGCCCACGCCGTGCAATTCGTCGACCATCCACTCGAACTCGTGGAACAGCGCATGCGCCGGCGCGGCGCCAGCCGCCAGCACCACGCTGTCGGCTTCGACGAAACTTTCCACGCCCTTGGCATTGCGCACCGTCACGCCGGCTTCGCTGACCTTCAGCAGCGTGGTCGAGGTCAGGCAGGGGATGCCCAGCTCCTCGACCCACGACGCATGGCGCCATTTGAACGACGGCTTGACGTCGCCGGCGATGCGCTTGTCGGCCTCGATCACGGTGACGGTGGCCTTGTCGCGCTTGCGCAGCGATTCGGCCAGCGTCAGCCCGACCTTGCCGCCGCCCACCACCACCACGCGCGCGCCCACCTGCGTGCGGCCATGCGCCACGTCCAGCGCGTCGATCATGCGCTCGGCGCCTTCGACATGCGCCATGCGGCTGCGGTCCGTCGCGGCGCCGGCGGCGACCACGCAGACGTCGTACTCGTGCAGCACGCTGCGCATGAACTTGGCGTGCACCTCGGTGTTCAGCCGCACCGTGATGCCCAGCTTGCGCGCCACGACCTCGTAGTGGCGGATGACCGACAGCAGGTCGTCGGGCCGCGCCAGGTCGTTCATGGCGTAGGCATGCAGGTTGCCGCCGATGCGCGGCGCCTTGTCGAACACGGTCACGTCGTGCCCGCGCCTGGCGGCGGTGATGGCGCATTCCATGCCCGCGGGCCCGGCGCCGATCACCATCACCTTCTTCTTCACCGCCGCCGGCGTCACCTGGTACTCGGGCTCCACCTCGTGGCCGAGCGCGGGGTTCATGGTGCAGGTGTAGGGCAGGTCGCGGAACAGCCGCGACAGGCAGTTCAGCGAGCCTATGCAGCGCCGCACCTCGTCGAGCCGGCCCTCGGCCGCCTTGTGGATCAGCTCGGGGTCGGCCAGCAGCGGGCGGCAGACCTCCCAGTAGTCGAACAGGCCGTCGCGCACGCAGTCGTCGGCCATGCGCGGGTCGGGCAGCCGGTTGCCGAAGGTGATGAGCGTGTCCGGGAACATCTTCTTGGCGCGCTCGGACAGGTAGTTCCAGTAGCCGGGCGGGATGTCGCGGCCGATCGAGGACTCGGGCGCCTCCTGCCAGCCGACGGTGACGCTGATCATGTCCACGCCCACCTCCACCGCCTGGCGCATCAGCTCGAAACATTCGTCCTCGGTGTTGCCGCCCCAGCGGTCCATCAGCTCGGCGCCGTTCAGCCGCACCACCAGCGGGTGCTCGGGCGTGGCCTGCTTGATGCCGTCTATCAGTTCGCGCATGAAGCGGCCGCGGTTCTCGATCGAGCCGCCGTATTCATCCGTGCGCTGGTTGGTGAAGCGCGAGTTGAAGTTGGCCAGCAGGTAGCCCATGAAACTGGTGACCTCGGTGCCGTCGAAGCCGGCACGGATGGCGCGCCTGGCCGCGTCGGCATGCTGGCGGATGCAGTCGCGGATCTCGGCGGTCGTCATCACCTTGGGCGGGCGGAAGTGCGGCAGCGTCTGCGGCACGTCGGAGGGCTGGATGCAGTAGCCGATGTCGATGCCGCCGTAGCGCCCGGCGTGCAGGATCTGCTGGATCGCCATCGCGCCCTGCGACTTGATGTCTTGGGCGATGCGCTCGAACTGCGGCAGGAACTTGTCGTCGAAGATCGCCACCTGCCGGAAGTAGGCCTTGCCCTCGCCCAGCGGGTCGGGGTAGGCGCCCTGGTTGGTGATGATGCCGCAGCCGGTGCGCGCGATGACCTTCATGCGCGCGATCTCGCGCTCGGTGATGAAGCCGTCGCGGGTGTTGTAGTTCGACACGCAGCAGGCGCCGTACTTGATGCGGTTCTTGATCTCGTAGCGGCCGAAGCGGCCGGGCTGGAACAGGTGCGGCAGATGGGCGGCGCCAGCTTGCATGGGGTGGTCTCCGGCGGGTGAAGGGGCAACGGGAGGCTGCCCGACCGCGGGCGGCCCGGCATGAGCACGGGTCATGCGAACTGCTCGAAGAACCCGAGCTTGCGCTGCAGCGGGGCGTCGTCGACCATGAAGAGGAACGCCGGGTGGCTGGCGGACGCGTTGGCCAGCACCACCTCGGCGTGCGTGGGGCAGGCCAGCGTGTCGGCCGGCTCCAGGGCATGCCGGCTGTCGTCGACGAAGGCCGATGCGCTGCCGTCCACCACGTGCAGCACGGCCGAGGCGGACCTGCGCCGCATGCGCAGCTCTTCGCCCGGCCGCAGCATCAGGGCCGAGAAGCCCAGCGTCGGCATGCACTCGCGGCCGGTCTCCGGGTTCACGTAGGCCAGGTGGACGGCGTCTGCCGCGGCGGTGACGCTGGCCAGGTCGAGCAGCGCCTCGCGCACCCGCGACCAGGGAAACCGCAGCATCGGGTAGTCGGCCCGGGCGCGGTCGAGCGTGCCGTACGGCAGCACGCCGGCCTGGCGGAAACGCCGGCTGGCGGGCGAGTCGGCATCGACCACCGACTGCGGCGGTCCTTCGGTGCAGTACGACGCCTCGAGGCCGTACACGACCGGCAGGTCCAGTGCATCGAGCCAGACGACGGGCCCCTGCCCTTCGTGCCCATGCTGGTGCCACAGCCCCGCAGGCGTGAGGATGAGGTCGCCGCGATGCATCGGCAGCTTCTCGCCCCGCACGACGGTGTAGCCGCCCTCGCCCTCGATCACGAAGCGCACCGCCGACGGCGTGTGCAGGTGGTTGGGCGCCGTCTCTCCCGGCAGGATCAGCTGCAGGCCGACGTAGATGCTGGGCGTCGCCTTCAGCTGCTCGAGCCCGAGGCCGGGGTTGCACAGCACCAGCACGCGGCGCTCGGCCTTCTCGATCGGGGTCAGCTCGCCGGCGCGCATGAGGTCGGGCCGGAGTTCGCGGTAGCGCCACAGCGTGGGCGTGGTGCTGCGGGTCGGCTTGCCGTAGGGCAGCGCCGCCCTCAGCGACGGCCACAGGGGCATCAGGTTGCGGCTGCGCAGCCCCTCGCGGTAGTCGAGCGGTAGATCCTCGATGCGGCCCAAGGTGCTGCTCATCGGCTGTCCCCTTCTCAGCGTGTCGATCGGCGTGATCACCCGGACGGCCCGACAGGCGCCCGGGAGCCGCCGTTGCAGGGTAGGCGGTCGAACCCGGCCGAGCCAGTAGGCCCGGACCATAGCCCTCATTCACCGATCGCATACGGCGCAGCGCTATTCGGCATCCGAATACCGGGAATGCGCCTGCGGTCTGGCTCGAGCCGGGCCCGGCGCCTAGAGTGCGCAGCTCGCCGGCCTGGCAAGGGCCCCGGGAGGAGACACGATGCTCGCAGGATTCACGCCGTGGCCAGCCGCCGATGTCGCCCGCTGGAAGGCCGCCGGCCATCGCCCGGGCCGGCGGGTGGGCGACATCGTGGCCGACGCGGCGGCACGCCTGCCAGACAAGACGGCCGTCATCGATGCCGACCGGCGCCTGAGTTATGCCGAGCTGCTGCAGCGCGCCGACCAGCTGGCCCGTCGCCTGCAAGACAGCGGCCTCGAGCGCGAGGACCGGGTCGTGATGCAGCTTCCGAACTCGATCGAGTTCGTCGTCGCCTTCCTGGCCCTGATGCGCCTCGGCGCCACGCCGGTGATGGCCTTGCGGGCGCACCGGTACAGCGAGATCCGGCACTTCGTGCAGGCATCGGGCGCCGTGGCCTACATGGGCCCCGGCGTGCTGCAGCAGTTCGATCACCGCCGGCTGGCCCAGGACGTGCAGCGTGACTGTCCGGGACTCCGCCACGTCTTCATCCTCGACGACGCGCTGCCCGGCCAGCATGCCCTGCGCGCCATGATCGACGCCGCCGCACCGGACCCGACGGCGCCGCCGCCGATCGACCGCGACGTGACGCCCGGGCAGCTGGCGCTGATGCTGCTGTCCGGCGGCACCACCTCGCTGTCCAAGCTGATTCCGCGCACGCACGACGACTACGTGCTGAACGCGTGCCTGTGCGCAAGGGTCGCCGGCTTCGACGAGCGCACCGTGTTCATGGCCGTGCTGCCCCTGGGCCACAACTACAACCTCGCTTCGCCCGGGATGCTGGGCGTCTTCCACGGCGGCGGCACGCTGGTCATCGGCCAGGGCATGGATGCCGGGCAGGTCTTCCCCTTGATCGAAGCGCATGGGGTCACCGCGATCGCCGCCGCCGTGCCCCTGATCACCCAATGGCTGAACTCCGAGGTCCCGGCCCGTCACGACCTGCGGTCGCTGAAGGTGGTGCAGAACGGTGGCGCCCTGCTCGCCCCGGAGCTGCGCCGCCGGATCCGCGCGCAGTGGGGTGCCACGCCGCAGGAGATCTACGGCACCGCCGAGGGCCTGATCAACATGACCCGCCTCGACGACCCCGACGATCTGCTGTACGAAAGTTCGGGCGCACCGGTGTGCGACGACGACGAGATCAAGGTGGTCGACGAGCAGGGCCGCGAACTGCCCGACGGCGAACTCGGCGAGCTGCTGACGCGCGGTCCGTACACGATCCGCGGCTACTTCGACGCCCCGGCGCACAACCGCGACGCCTTCACCGACGACGGCTTCTACCGCATGGGCGACTACGTGCGCAAGCGTGGCCGCCATGTCTTCGCCGAAGGGCGCAAGAAGGACGTGATCAACCGCGGCGGCGAGAAGATCAGCTGCGAAGAGGTCGAGAACCTGATCTTCAGGCACCCGAAGGTCCAGCAGGTCGCGCTGGTGGCCATGCCCGACCCGCTGTTCGGGGAGCGCGCCTGCGCCTTCGTCGTCACCAAGCCCGGCGAGAGCCTGGACTTCGCCGAGCTCATCGCGTTCCTGAGGGCGCAGCGCATCGCCAGCTTCAAGCTGCCGGAGCGGCTGGAGCTCGTCGAGCAGCTGCCCACCAGCCTGGTCGGCAAGATCCTCAAGCGCCAGCTGCGCGAACGGATCGCCGAACGCCTGAAGGCCGAGGCCGGGCCCGCCGTCCCGCACTGAACACCCCACCCGACTGTCGGAAGCAACGACCATGAAGATCCGCATCCTGGGCGCAGGGCCAGCCGGCCTGACCTTCGCCGCGCTGATGAAGCGGCACGATCCGTCGCATGACGTGGTGGTGTACGAGCGCGGGCCGCGCGACGCCACCTGGGGATTCGGGGTCGTCTTCTCCGACCGTGCGCTGGAGTTCCTGCGCGCCGACGACGAGGACCTGGTCCGCCTGCTGACGCCGCACATGGAGACCTGGCCCGACCTGACCATCGTGCACAACGACACCCGCATTCCGATCGCGGGCAACGGCTTCGCGGCGATCGGGCGGCTCGACATGCTCGGGCTGCTGTATGCCCATGCCGAGTCGCTCGGCGTGCGAATCGTGTTCCAGACCGAGATCAGCTCGCTGTCGCGGCCCGAGCTGGCCGGCGCCGACCTGGTGGTCGCGGCCAACGGTGCGTTCTCGTGGGTGCGAGCCGAGAACGAGCATCGTTTCGGCACCCGCATCGACTGGCGCCCGAACCAGTTCATCTGGTACGGGACGAGCAAGCCGTTCGACAGCCTGTCGCTGACCTTCCGCGAGACGCCACACGGCGTGTTCTGCGCCCACCACTACCGCTACCGGCCGGACATGAGCACCTTCCTGGTCGAGGTGGAACAGCAGACCTGGCAGCGCGCGGGCTTCGGGCAGATGAGCCCGCAGGCCGCCCTCGCGCACTGCGAGCAGGTCTTCGCAAGGGACCTGGACGGCCACCCCATCCTCTCCAACAACTCCTACTGGCGCCAGTTCCCGGCCGTGTGGAACGAACGCTGGAGCTTCGACAACGTGGTGCTGATGGGCGACGCGCTGCGCACCGCGCACTTCTCGATCGGCTCGGGCACGCGGCTGGCGATGGAAGACGCGGTGGCACTGTTCAAGGCCTTGCGGGAGGAGCCCACCGTGGCCCTGGCCTTGGGCCGCTATCAGGCGATGCGACAGCCACCGATGAAGAAGATCTGGGACGCCGCCAACGTCAGCCTGCGCTGGTACGAGCAGATGGACCGGCACATCGCGCTGCACCCGGTCGACTTTGCATACGGCTACATGACGCGCACCGGCCGGGTCGACCATGCCGAGGTGCGTCGGCGCGATGCCCGGCTCGCCGCCGCGTACGAGCGGCTGCACCCCGAACTGGCCTTGCCTTCAGGCTGACGGGCCCGTGCCCCTGCCCCGCGCGGCGGCCGGGTCCGCCGGGCGGCTGTCGTCCGCCCCGAACAGCCGCACGATCAGCTCGCGCAGCCAGCGGTTGGCCGGGTCCTGGTGCACCTTCGCATGCCAGAAAGCGCGGATCTCGATCGGAGGCGGGTCGACCGGGTGCGGCCGGAAGCGCAGCGCAAAGCGCTGCGCGCTGCGGCGCGCGAACACCTCGGGCACCGTCGCCACCAGGTCCGTCGACTCCAGCACGTCGGTCAGCGCCACGAAGTGCGGCACACGCAGACGGATGCGTCGCCGCAGCCCGGTCCTGTCGATGAATTCGTCGACCCGCCCATGCCCGGTGCCCAGCGACAGCACCAGCGCATGTTCGGCCTGCGCGTAGGCAGCCAGCGGGTCCGCGGCGGACTCCAGCGCATGACCCTTGCGGAACAGGCACATGTAGCGCTGCGTGAACAGCAGCCGCTGGTGGAAGTCGGTGCTCAGGTCGGGCAGATGGCCCAGCGCCAGGTCCACCTTGCCCTGTTCCATCTCGACGCGCAGGTTGACGGCCGTGTGGCGCACGGTGGCGATGCCGACACCGGGCGCGACGTCGCGCAGCGCGCGCGCCAGAGGCGGCAGGAAGTGGAGCTCGCCGATGTCGGTCATCGCAATCGTGAAGTGGCGCTGGCTGGTGGCGGCATCGAAGCTGACCTTGCAGGCCATGGTCTCGTCGATGGCGGCCAGGGCCTGCGCCACCCGGGGTGCGATCTGCTCGGCCAGCGGCGTGGCCTGCATGCCGCGCGCGGTGGGGATGAACAGCCGGTCCCCGAGCGCCTCGCGCAGGCGCTTGAGCGCGCTGCTGACGGCCGGCTGCGACATGCCCAGGCTGTCGGCCGCCTGCGAGACCTTGCGGTCCAGGTGAACCTGCACCAGCACCCGCAACAGGTTGAGGTCGAGGTTGGCGGGCAGGGGCTGCATGGCAGGGGCATCCACGGTCACCGGGATGCCCGATGCTAAGTCCCGACCGCGACCTTGCACCGCTGCCCGGAGCGCGGGAACGGCCACCGCCCCCCCCCCAGCCGCCGCTGGCGCGGCCTGGACCAGTGGGTCTGCGCCAACTGATCAACGATCGCCGGGCTTTGGTGCGCGCTCACATCGCTGCGCGATATGAGCGTGCCCCAACCCACCCTTGCCGTGCAGGCGCACGGCACCGCGCTTGCGCGCGGCCTGGGTCAGTTGGTCTGCGCCAACTGATCAACGATCGCCGGGCTTTGGTGCGCGCTCACATCGCTGCGCGATATGAGCGTGCCCCAACCTACCCTTGCCGTGCAGGCGCACGGCGCCGCGCTCGCGCGCGGCCTGGATCAGTTGGTCTGCGCCAACTGATCCAGGATGGCTGGGTTTTCCAGTGTGCTGGTGTCCTGGGTGATGGCTTCGCCCTTGGCGATGGAGCGCAACAGGCGGCGCATGATCTTGCCCGAGCGGGTCTTGGGCAGGTTGTCGCCGAAGCGGATGTCCTTGGGCTTGGCGATCGGGCCGATCTCCTTGGCCACCCAGTTGCGCAGCTCGGCGGCGATCTTCTTCGCCTCGTCGCCGGTCGGGCGCGGGCGCTTGAGCACGACGAAGGCGCAGACGGCCTCGCCGGTGGTCTCGTCGGGCCGCCCGACGACGGCGGCCTCGGCCACCAGGTCGGTGCAGCTGACCAGCGCCGACTCGATCTCCATCGTGCCCATGCGGTGGCCGGAGACGTTGAGCACGTCGTCGATGCGGCCGGTGATGGTGAAGTAGCCGGTCTTCTCGTTGCGGATCGCACCGTCGCCGGCCAGGTAGTACCGGCCCTGGAAGTCGGCCGGGTAGTAGCTCTTGACGAAGCGCTCGGGGTCGCCCCAGATGTTGCGGATCATGGCCGGCCAGGGCTTCTTGACGACCAGGATGCCGCCCTGGCCCCAGGGCACGTCCTTGCCGGTCTCGTCGACCACCGCCGCCTGGATGCCCGGGAAGGGCAGGGTGCAGGACCCCGGCACCAGCGTCGTGACCCCAGGCAGCGGGGTGATCATGTGGCCGCCGGTCTCGGTCTGCCAGAAGGTGTCGACGATAGGGCAACGGCCACCGCCCACATGCTGGTGGTACCACTCCCAGGCGGCGGGGTTGATCGGCTCGCCGACCGAACCCAGGATGCGCAGGCTGGACAGGTCGTACTTGCGCGGGTGCACGGCCTCGTTGCTCTCGGCGGCCTTGATCAGCGAGCGGATCGCCGTCGGCGCGGTGTAGAACACCGTGACCTTGTGGTCCTGGATCATCTTCCAGAAGCGGCCGGCGTCGGGGTAGGTCGGCACGCCTTCGAACACCACCTCGGTGCCGCCCAGGGCCAGCGGGCCGTAGGTGATGTAGGTGTGGCCGGTGACCCAGCCGATGTCGGCCGTGCACCAGAAGACGTCGCCGTCCTTGAGGTCGAAGGTCCACTTGGTGGTCAGCGCGGCGTGCAGCAGGTAGCCACCGGTGCAGTGCTGCACACCCTTGGGCTTGCCGGTCGAGCCGCTGGTGTAGAGCAGGAACAGCGGGTGCTCGGCGCCCACCCATTCGGGTTCGCAGCTGGCGGCCTGGCCGTCCAGCAGCTCGTGCAGCCAGCGGTCGCGCGCCGCGTTCCAGGCGATGTTGCCCCCGGTGCGCCTGTAGACGACGACGTCCTTGATGGTGTCGCAGCCGCCCAGCGACAGCGCCTCGTCGACGATCGCCTTCAGCGGCAGCTGCTTGCCGCCACGCACCTGCTCGTCGGCGGTGATGACCATCACCGCGCCGGCGTCCTCGATGCGGTCGCGCAGGCTCTGCGCGCTGAAGCCGCCGAACACCACCGAGTGGGTGGCACCGATGCGGGCACAGGCCTGCATCGCGGCGACGCCCTCGATGCTCATGGGCATGTAGACGACGACACGGTCGCCCTTCTTCACGCCACGTGCCTTGAGCGCATTGGCGAACTGGCAGACCTGCGCCAGCAGCGCGGAGTAGCTGACCCGCGTCACCTTGCCGTCATCGGCCTCGAAGATGATCGCCGTCTTGTCACCCAGGCCGCGCTCGACGTTGCGGTCCAGGCAGTTGTAGGACACGTTGAGCGTGCCGTCCTCGAACCACTTGAAGAACGGTGCCTGGCTCTCGTCCAGAGCCTTGGTGAAAGGCGTCTTCCAGCTCACCATCTCGCGCGCCAGCCGCGACCAGAAGCCCTCGTAGTCCGTCTCGGCTTCCTTGCACAGGGCCTCGTAGGCGGCGACGCCGGCCACATGCGCGCTGGCCATGCTGGCCGGCGGCGGGTAGGTCTTGTATTCGGTAGGGCTGTCGGCGCTGGACATGGAAGTCTCCTGGGGTTGGGCCGGAGTCCGGTTCCGGTCGGCCGCTAAGGTAGGGGGGCGCTCTTACCGGCGGCTGACGCTGCGGCGTCGCAGGCGTCCGTCGTTGCGGGGGGAGCGGTCTGGGCAGGCGTCGAACGGAGGCTTCGAACGCAGGCGTCGAAAGCCTCCACCTACAATCTTGCGACATCCCGATCGGCTGCGAAAGCCTCTGCGCATGAATGGAAACCCCAAGGCAGCTAGCCCCCGCATGGGGCCGCTGCCCTCGCTGATCTTTGCCAGCCGCTGGCTGCAGTTGCCGCTGTACATCGGGCTGATCCTCGCCCAGGGCGTCTACGTCTACCACTTCTGGGTCGAGCTGGTGCACCTGATCGAGGCCGCCTTCGGCGACCCCGCGGCGCTGGCCAAGCTGGTCACCAGCATCGGCTACACGAGCACGACCACGGTGCAGGGCCTCAACGAGACCATCATCATGCTGGTGGTGCTGGCGCTGATCGACGTGGTGATGATCAGCAACCTGCTGATCATGGTCATCGTGGGGGGCTACGAGACCTTCGTCTCGCGCCTGAACCTGGAGGGCCACCCCGACCAGCCCGAATGGCTGAGCCATGTCAACGCCAGCGTGCTGAAGGTCAAGCTGGCGACGGCCATCATCGGCATCAGCTCCATCCACCTGCTCAAGACCTTCATCAACGCGCACAACTACACCGAGAAGGTGCTGCTGTGGCAGACGGTGATCCATGTCGCCTTCCTGTTCTCGGCGCTGGCCATCGCCTTCGCCGACCGCCTGATGTCGGGCACGCGCGTCGAGTACCGCGAGCAACGCAAGTCCCTGCTGGAGACCCCGTCATGACGACACCCCTTCGCGCCGCCGACCTCGTCGAGTCGATCGCGGCCGCGCTGCAGTACATCAGCTTCTACCACCCGGCCGACTACATCGCCCACCTGGCCCGCGCCTACGAGCGCGAGCAGAGCCCGGCGGCCAAGGACGCGATCGCGCAGATCCTCACCAACTCGCGGCTGTGCGCCGAGGGGCGGCGCCCGATCTGCCAGGACACGGGCATCGTCAACGTCTTCATGAAGGTCGGCATGGACCTGCGCTGGGGCGAGGGCTTCGGCGAGGGCCTGCAGGCGGTGGTCGACCAAGGGGTGCGGCGCGGCTACCTCGACCCGGACAACCTGCTGCGCGCCAGCGTGCTGGAGGACCCGATCTTCGCGCGCCGCAATACGCGCGACAACACGCCGGCGGTGCTGCATGTCGAGCTGGTGCCGGGCGCGACGCTGGACGTCACGGTGGCGGCCAAGGGGGGCGGCAGCGAGAACAAGTCCAAGGTGACCATGCTCAACCCCAGCGACGACATCGTGGAGTGGGTGCTCAAGACCGTGCCCACCATGGGCGCCGGATGGTGCCCGCCGGGCATGCTGGGCATCGGCGTCGGCGGCACCGCCGAGAAGGCGGTGCTGCTGGCCAAGCAGGCGCTGATGGACGACATCGACATGTCCGATCTGTTGCAGCGCGGTCCGGCCGACAAGCTCGAAGCGCTGCGCATCGAGCTCTACGAGAAGGTCAACGCGCTGGGCATAGGCGCGCAGGGCCTGGGCGGGCTGACGACGGTGCTCGACGTGAAGATCAGGACCTACCCGACCCATGCCGCCAGCAAGCCGATCGCCATGATCCCGAACTGCGCAGCCACCCGCCACGCGCACTTCGTGCTCGACGGCTCGGGTCCGGTCCACCTGGACCCGCCCAGCCTGGACCTGTGGCCCGACGTGAAGTGGGCGCCGGACTACAACAAGAGCCGGCGCGTCGACCTCGACCGCCTGACGCCGTCGGAGGTGGCCAGCTGGAAGCCAGGTGACACGCTGCTGCTCAGCGGCAAGCTGCTGACCGGACGCGACGCCGCGCACAAGCGCATCCAGGACATGCTGGCGCGGGGCGAGCCCTTGCCGGTGGACTTCACCCACCGCGTCATCTACTACGTGGGCCCGGTGGACCCGGTGCGCGACGAGGTCGTCGGCCCGGCCGGCCCGACCACCGCCACGCGCATGGACAAGTTCACCCGCACGATGCTCGAGAAGACCGGGCTGATCGCGATGGTGGGCAAGGCCGAGCGCGGCCCGCTGGCCATAGAAGCCATCCGCGACAACCGCTCGGCCTACCTGATGGCGGTCGGTGGCGCCGCCTACCTGGTGGCCAAGGCGATCAAGGGCGCCAGGGTGGTGGCCTTTGCCGACCTGGGCATGGAGGCGATCTACGAGTTCGACGTGCGCGACATGCCGGTGACGGTGGCGGTCGACGCCAGCGGCAGCAGCGTGCACCAGAGCGGCCCGCGCGAGTGGCAGGCGCGCATCGGCAAGATCCCGGTCACCGTGGCCTGATCGCGGGTGCCGGCCGGGGCCGGCCGGGGCCGGCACGCACCCACCGGTGGCGGGGCCTTGTCGCGGCGCGGCAGCGGGCCGCCGCGGCGGCCCATAGAGTCGCGGGCTCTGCCGTTCGCGCGCTTGCCATGAACCTGTTCCTTTTTGTCGGCGGCCTGGCGCTGCTGGTCCTCGGCGCCAACCTGCTGGTGCGCGGCGCGTCGCGCCTGGCGCTGTCGCTGGGCCTGTCGCCGCTGGTGGTCGGCCTGACCGTCGTCGCCTTCGGCACCAGCGCGCCTGAGCTGGCCGTCTCGACCGGTGCCGTGCTCGACGGCCGCACCGACATCGCGGTCGGCAACGTCGTCGGCAGCAACATCCTCAACGTGCTCTTCATCCTCGGCCTGAGCGCGCTGATCACGCCGCTGGTGGTCAACGTGCAGCTGATCCGCCAGGAAGTGCCGATCATGATCGGCGTCTCGCTGCTGCTGCTGGTGCTGGGTCGCGACGGCCGCCTGGGGTTCACCGACGCCGCCCTGCTGTTCACGCTGATGCTGGTGTACACGATCTTCCTGGTCGTGCAGTCGCGGCGCGAGACGGCCGCCGCCCGCCAGGATTTCGACCGCGAGCACCGGGCCGCCGCCCGTGGCGACTGGGACGCGCACTGGGCCGTGCAGCTGGGCCTGATCGCCGGCGGGCTGCTGGCGCTGGTGCTGGGTGCCGACGCGCTGGTGACGGCCGCGGTGGCCTTCGCCCGCGCCATGGGGGTCAGCGACCTGGTCATCGGGCTGACCATCGTCGCCGCCGGCACCTCGATGCCCGAGGTCGCCGCCTCCATCGTCGCCGCATGCAAGGGCGAGCGCGACATCGCCGTCGGCAACGTGGTCGGCAGCAACACCTTCAACATCCTCGGCTGCCTGGGCATCGCCGGCCTGGCCTCGGGCGATGCCGGCCTGGTGCTGGCGCCCTCGCTGCTGAGCTTCGACATCTGGGTCATGCTGGCCGTCGCATTGGCCTGCCTGCCGGTGTTCCTGACCGGCCGCGAGATCGCGCGCTGGGAAGGGGCGCTGTTCGTGGCCTACTACCTGGCCTATGCCACCTACCTGATCATGGCGGCGCAGCAGCACGATGCACTGGCCGCCTACTCGTCGGTGATGATGAGCTTCGTGCTGCCGCTGACGCTGGTGACGCTGGTGGTCGTGCTGCTGCGCCCGGGCGCCAGGGCGCCATGAGGCTGGCCCTGCTGGCCGCGCTGCCCTGGCTGGGTGCCCTGGGGCTGGCGCTGCTGCCGGCCGCCGGCCGGCGCAGCCTGGCCCTGACCGCCGGCCTGGCGGGCGCCGCGGCGGCGCTGGCCTGTGCGCTGGCGGTCTCGCTGGCGCCCGAGGTGCTGGCCGGCGGCGTGCCGCGCCAGTCGATCCAGTGGCTGCCGGCGCTGGGGCTGGACCTGGGCCTGCGGCTGGACGGTCTGGCCTGGCTGTTCGCGCTGCTGGTGACCGGCATCGGCACGCTGGTGCTGCTGTATGCCGCCTGGTATCTCGACCCCGCGGAGCCGGCCTGGCGCTTCTTCGCCTGCCTGCTGCTGTTCATGGGCGCGATGCTGCTGGTCGTGCTGGCCGACAACCTGCTGCTGCTGGCACTGGCCTGGGAACTCACCGGGCTGGCCAGCTTCCTGCTGATCAGCTGGTGGCACCGTGACGACGACGCGCGCGAAGGCGCGCGAATGGCGCTCACCGTCACCGGCGCCGGCGGCCTGGCCCTGCTCGCCGGACTGCTGCTGCTCGGGCACATCGCCGGCGGCTGGTCGCTGGACCATGTGCTGGCCAGCGGCGAGCGCATCCGCGCCCACCCGCTGTACGAGACCGCGCTCGCGCTGGTGCTGCTGGGCGCGTTCACCAAGAGCGCGCAGTTCCCGTTCCACTTCTGGCTGCCGCACGCGATGGCCGCGCCGACGCCGGTGTCGGCCTACCTGCACTCGGCGACGATGGTGAAGGCCGGCGTCTTCCTGCTCGCGCGGCTGTGGCCGGTGCTCTCGGGCACCGATGCGTGGTTCTGGATCGTCGGCGGCGCGGGGCTCGCCACGCTGCTGCTCGGCAGCTACCTGGCGATGTTCCAGAACGACCTGAAGGGGCTGCTCGCGTATTCGACGATCAGCCACCTCGGCCTCGTGACGCTGCTGCTCGGGCTGAACAGTCCGCTCGCCGCGGTGGCGGCGGTCTTCCACATGATGAATCACGCGACGTTCAAGGCGTCGCTGTTCATGTCGGTGGGCATCATCGACCACGAGACCGGCACGCGCGACATGCGCCGGCTCGATGGCCTGTTCCGCACCATGCCGATCACCGGCACGCTGGCGATCGTCGCCTGCGCGGCGATGGCCGGCGTGCCGCTGCTCAACGGCTTCCTGTCCAAGGAGATGTTCTTCGCCGAGACGGTGGTCGTCGGCACACATCCCGCGCTGCGTTTCGGCCTGCCGGCCGCGGCCACGCTGGCCGGCTTGTTCGCCGTCGTGTATTCGCTGCGCTTCGGCCACGATGTCTTCTTCGGCGCGCCGCCGGTGCGCTGCCCGCGCGTGCCACACGAGCCGGTGCGCTGGATGCGCGTGCCGATCGAGCTGCTGGTGCTGGCGTGCCTCGTGGTCGGCATGTTCCCCGCCTGGTCGATCGGGCCGGTGCTCGCGCTCGCCGCGCAGCCGGTGGTCGGCGGCACGCTGCCGGCGTACAGCCTGGCCGTGTGGCATGGCTTCAACGCGCCGCTCGTGATGAGCCTGATTGCGCTGGCCGGCGGCGCCGTGGTGTATCTGCGTTATGCCGGGTGGCTGCGGCAGCGGCCGACGAACGCCGCGCCGCTGCTGCCCGGGCTCGACGGCAAGGGCCTGTACGAACGCGCGCTCGCGTGGACCTCGGCCACCGCGCGGCGCGTCAACCGCTTCTTCGGCAGCCGCCGGCTGCAGCCGCAGCTCTTTGCGATGCTGCTGATCGCCGGCCTCGCGGGCCTGGCGTCGGCGGCGATCGTGCCGCTGGCCTGGGGCGACCGGCCGCGCGTGCCGGCGACGCCCGAGTTCGTGGGGCTCTGGATCGTCGCCGGCGCCTGCGCCGTCGGCGCGGCGCACCAGGCCAAGTTCCACCGCCTGGCGGCGCTGGCGATGTTGTCGGTGGTGGGGCTGGCGCTGTGCATCACCTTCGCCTGGTTCTCGGCGCCCGACCTGGCGCTGACGCAGCTCGCCGTCGAGGTGGTGACGCTCGTGCTCTTCCTGCTCGGCCTGCGCTGGATGCCCAAGCGCGTGCAGATCGACGACCCGCGCACGGTGGCGCGTGCGCGCTGGCGCCGGCGGCGCGACCTCGTGCTCGCGGCGGCGCTGGGCACCGGCCTGGCGGCGCTGTCGTTCGCGCTCTTGACGCGGCACGCGCCGCTGTCGATCGCGCCGTTCTTCATCGGCAACGCGTTGCCCGCCGGCGGCGGCACCAACGTGGTCAACGTGATGCTGGTGGACTTCCGCGCCTTCGACACGCTCGGCGAGATCACCGTGCTCGGCATCGTCGGCATCATCGTCTACGCGCTGCTCAGGCGCTTCCGCCCCGCGCCCGAGGTGGCCGAGCCGACGCAGCAGCAGCGCTCGCCGGTCGAGGCGGCCGGCGAGGACCTGATCGACCGCGACGGCGAAGGCGACGACTTCCTGCCGCCGTACATGGAGGTGCCGGCCGTGCTGGTGCGGCTGCTGCTGCCGGTGGCGGGGCTCTTTGCGCTGCACCTGTTCATGCGCGGGCACAACGAGCCGGGCGGCGGCTTCGTCGCCGGCCTCGTCGTCTCGATCGCCTTCATCGCGCAGTACATCGTCAGCGGCACGCGCTGGGTCGAGCAGCGCATGGAACTGCTGCCGACGCGCTGGATCGCCTTCGGCCTGCTGCTCGCGGTGGCCACGGGCCTGGGCTCGCTGTGGTGGGGCCACCCGTTCCTGACGAGCCACACGGCGCATGTGCGCTGGCCGCTCGTCGGCGAGCTGCATCTGCCGAGCGCGGCGCTGTTCGACCTCGGCGTCTTCGCCGTCGTCGTCGGCGCAACGCTGTTGATGTTGATTGCGCTGGCGCACCAGTCGCTACGGGCGCGGCGGCGCAGGGGTGGCGAGGATGGGTGACGTGCTACTGCGGCCAACCCTTCGACACGGGGCCTTCGACAAGCTCAGTCCCCTGCTCAGGGCGAACGGAAAAGCATGGAAGCCGTGATCTCCATCGCCATCGGCGTGATGACCGGCGCCGGCATCTGGCTGGTGCTGCGGCCGCGCACGTTCCAGGTGTTGATCGGCCTGGCGATGCTGTCGTACGCGATCAACCTCTTCATCTTCAGTGTCGGTAGCCT
>Ga0209573_1001417_pt1 | contig 37331 bp, 33 predicted proteins | sample TNRBio252014_DNA_FD_185870 | JGI IMG/M metagenome (GOLD analysis project Ga0209573, IMG submission 185870) | Wastewater treatment Type I Accumulibacter community from EBPR Bioreactor in Madison, WI, USA - TNR Reactor_6/25/2014_ DNA (SPAdes)... | ecosystem: Engineered > Bioreactor > EBPR >...
TGGTCGGATGCACCCGGATTTTCCGCTTTCGGGCGCTTCCGCGTTCACGGTATGCGACCTTTTCGAAAACCGCCGACGCATGGTGGTGGTGGCGAATGAAGACCATATTTATGCGTATCGGATCCGGTAACGGCTGCTTTAGCGCGGTCGTCCCGACAGAGAAGCGCCATGGTTTAAAAGATTCCGTGAGAAATCTGTTTACCATAGATTAGGTAGCGTTGTCCAACTTGGCGGCATAGGCCACATATCCCTCTTAGCTCCTATGTGAACTATTCCGTCAAGTCGGGACAAGTTATGAAAAGCTCTATGTGATCTATGTGAAAAACCCTATGTGAACTATGTGGTAAAAAATCCAAATGATAATGATTTGTTAAAATTTATTGAAAATCAAAAAAATAGAGAAATCGGCTTACCTTTGTGACGGCAAATTGCCATATCACCAATTTTTACTTTTTAATGAATACTGGAACCATCAAGTTCTTCAACGAAGCGAAAGGCTTTGGCTTTGTTGTTGACAATTCTTCTAAGGAAGAAATCTTTGTACATGCCTCAGGTCTGATTGACAACGTACGCGAAGGCGACGTCGTTACTTACAACACAGAACGCGGCAAAAAAGGAATGAATGCAATTGAAGTTAAACTTGCGTAAGCATTTTTAAGATCAAGTTGATAAAATTCTTAACCTCCGGTGGTAATCACCGGGGGTTTTTTTGTGCCTGTTAGAGTAGCAGTGCCCCGGTGACTTCAAGTCACCGGGGCACTCACGCTACGTTCCCGGCACCCGGTTCTTCCGCAGCAAAATGCGTTCATACAACGTCGGGAACAACCGTGCCACCGCATCCATCAGCCGCGCATCGTTGCCGATCAGCACCCGGTTTTGTTTGTTTTGGATGCCCCGGATGATGGTTTTTGCAGCATCCGCAGCCGTAGTCGCAGCTATTTTTTCAAAATTGGAAGCAAATTTATCTTTTGCAGCACTGGCCTCGCCGGGGATATTCCGGATAATCCCGGTCTTCACGCCGCCGGGATGCACGCAGGTGACCGCAATCGGCGTGCCGTGCAATTCCTGCCGCAGGGTTTCGGTGAAGCCCCGCACCCCAAATTTGGTGGTAGAATAGGCGCCTTGCCCACCGTAGCCAATGATCCCGAAAATGCTGGAAATATTCACAACAGCCGCTTCCGGTCGCGCTTTCAGGTGCGGCAAAAAAGCCAGCGTCCCGTAGATGACGCCCCAAAGGTTGACGCGGATGACGCGCTCGAATTCCTCCATCGGGGTGTTGGCGATGCTGCGCCGCTCCATCGCGATGCCCGCGTTGTTGATCACGACATCCACCTGCCCGTATTGCGCCATGACAGCTTCTGCAAAACCGAACACGGCGGCCTGATCGCCCACGTCAAAATTAGATGCCATGCCTTTGCCGCCGGCTTTTTCTACTGCCTGAAGCGTTTCAGCCAGCATGGCCGCATTCCAGTCGTTGAGCGCCACACGTGCACCCAGCGCCGACAATTGCAGGGCTAATTCGCGCCCCATGCCCGATCCTGCGCCGGTGATGACCACCACTTTGTCCTGAAAAGATTTCATTGCTGTCTATTTTTATGTCTACCGGTATTGGGTTCCTATGGAACCGCCCGGGGTTTGACGAAATTTGCAAGGTATACCGGCATTAGGTTTCTATGGAACCAACAGTGGGTGATACTCGTTGGCCGGTACATTGCCTCTGCAAGATAATTCAATAGCGGACATTCGACAGGGGATTCAGCATAAGTTTACCTATTTTGTAGCAGAACCTGCCTACATTTTTTTTCTGCGCAAACATTTTTTAACCAAAAACGTTATCTTTGTGACACATTAACAAGCTTTAGATTAAATCTAAATAAACAATTCGGAACTGCAATGGAAAAACGTTTGATCTACTTAGACAACAATGCAACGACGCCAACCGACCCCCGTGTTGTGGATACGATGCTGCCCTATTTTTTTCAGCACCACGGCAATGCGGCCAGCCGCAGCCACCCTTTTGGCTGGGTAGCAGAAGAAGCAGTGGATTATGCGCGCGAACAGGTTGCCTCGTTGCTCGACGTAGATTCGAAGGAAATCATCTTTACTTCCGGCGCAACCGAATCGGATAACTTAGCCCTCAAAGGCGTTTTTGAGATGTACAGCCGCAAAGGCAACCACATCATCACGACGAAAACGGAACATAAAGCGGTACTGGATTCTTGCACCCGCATTGAAAAAATGGGCGGCGAAATCACTTACCTCAATGTAAAAGAAGATGGCCTCGTTGACCTCGCAGAGCTGGAAGCTGCCATCAAACCAACGACCATTTTAGTGTCCATCATGTGGGCCAATAACGAAACCGGCGTCATTCAGGATATGAAAGCCATTGGCCAGATTTGCGAAAAACACGGCGTATTGCTGATGAGCGATGCGACCCAGGCTGTTGGAAAAATCCCGGTACACCCGAAAGAAGTCGGCGTACACCTGCTGGCCTTTACTGCCCACAAAATGTACGGGCCAAAAGGCGTTGGCGCGTTGTACGTTTGCCGCAAAAATCCGCGCGTGAAAGTAACCGCCCAGATGGACGGCGGCGGACATGAGCGCGGGATGCGCTCCGGCACACTGAACGTTCCCGGCATCGTAGGCTTTGGAAAAGCTGCTGAAATTGCGAAAAATGAAATGGCTCAGGATGCAGAGCGACTCAGCCGCCTGCGCGATAAATTGGAAATAGCCCTCCGGGGCAACTTAGAAGAAGTTTACATCAACGGCAATACAGAACACCGGATGCCACATGTGACTAACCTTTCTTTCAAACACGTGGAAGGCGAAGGGCTGATGATGACGTTCAACCAGAACATCGCCGTTTCTTCGGGTTCGGCCTGCACTTCGGCTTCGCTGGAGCCTTCTTATGTGTTGGTTGCGCTCGGACTTGGCGACGACCTCGCGCATTCTTCCATTCGGTTCAGCCTTGGCCGGTTCACGACTGAAGAAGAAGTGGATTTTGCCGTTCAGGCCATTACGGCCGGCGTGAACCACATGCGCGACTTAAGCCCGATTTGGGAAATGTACAAAGAAGGCATTGATGTGAACTCCATTGTTTGGGAGTCGCACTAAAATTTCAGCAACAACTCTCTATCATTACTCATTCGATAAAACACAGCGTCATGGCTTACTCAGATAAAGTACTCGAACATTTCAAGCACCCGCGCAATGTGGGCACATTGGACAAAAGCAGCAAAAACGTAGGCACGGGCCTCGTTGGCGCCCCGGAATGCGGCGACGTGATGCGCCTCCAGATTGAGGTGGATCCGGCTACGCAAACCATCGTAGATGCAAAATTCAAAACGTTTGGTTGCGGCTCGGCCATCGCGTCTTCTTCGCTGGCAACGGAATGGATCAAAGGCAAAACCATTGATGAAGCGGTTCAGATCAACAATATGGACATCGTGGAAGAACTGGCCCTGCCTCCTGTGAAAATTCACTGCTCGGTTTTGGCGGAAGATGCCATCAAAGGCGCCATCAAAGACTACCGGGAAAAAAACGGTTTGACGGTTAGCGCAGAGCAGGTAGCTGTGCCCGCATAATAAAAGGCAAGTTGGCAAAAAGCAAATCGGCAAAAGGCAAATTGGCAAACATGAGTCATCCCGAATTTTTTGGTTGAGGTGCGCTGCACCAACATGACGCCCAAAAGCGCCAAAAAATAACATAATGTGCCTAAAAATTCGGGATGACTCATGTTTGACAACTTGCCAGCTCGCCCCTTGCCCCTTAACATCTTCTATCATCTAATCTAACATCTTCAACGTCATGTTATTCGTAGCAGACAGCGCCAAAGAAAAAATTCTGGAAATCAAAAAGAACGGAGCCCTCAGCGATGAATACTTCGTGCGGGTTTCGGTCACCAGTGGCGGGTGTTCAGGTCTTTCCTACAAAATGGATTTTGACAATGAGTCGAAACCCAACGATCAGGTTTTTGAAGATAACGACACCAAAGTGGTCACTGATTTGAAAAGTTTCCTGTACCTTTTTAATTCCACCCTTGAATTTTCCGGCGGCCTCAACGGCAAAGGTTTCGTTTTCAACAATCCCAATGCAGCGCGCACTTGCGGTTGCGGGGAGAGTTTTGCCGTTTAATACTTCACGCCGGAAATAATGTATTCCAACTGCTGCATGTAGTTGCGCTTATCCTTGCCGGGTGCGTGCAGGAAAGCGTCAATAAAGAGCAAGTCCTTCTTGTCAGGATTGTAAATCAGGTAGCTGATGAACGGGCCTCCCATATAGTCATTGACGATATCCCAGATTCCGCGCGCTTCCAGTACATAATTGTTGTTGATCGTCCTGGCTGAAACATACATTGGCAGGTCAACATCGTTGATGCGCATGTAGGTGTTGGCTTCCGAAGTCGTGATGTACTTCCGGCCAATGCTGTCGCGAATGGCTTTGATGCCTTCTTTGGAGAGCTGTTTTTTATCGGTGTAAGGCACCCGGTGGAAGATCAGGTTATTGCTGATCGCGTCCGTTTCCATACGCATCCAGATCACGTCTCCATCGCTCACGGCCTGAAAGTATTTTCTGGGAATGCGGATTTCGGCGTCCATTTTGGTTTTCACTTCTTCCATTAATGCCCGGTTCACTTCGTCCCCGAAAAATGCGGTCGCTTCGATGCGCCCGCGGTTGTCTTTGTCAAATCGTTTGGCTGCCGGCGCGAAATTATTTTTAATGCTTTCGATCAGTTCATCATCGGAGTGTGCGTATTGGTAAATGAGCACCTGGTCTTTGGCCCATTTGTCGCGGCCCACTAAAGAGCGCATTTTGGGGTCTGTTTTTGCCGCCGCTACTTTTTCTTCCCCAATATCATCCCGGATGAGTTGGCCTACCGGAGAATCTGATTCACTCAAATTACCTACAATCAAATAATGCTTCAATTGCTTGCGCAGCGGCTCGTTATTCAGGTCTTCTACCGAAAAAAAACGGAGATCATAAATCGGCTCAGGTGTAGGCAGTATGGGATAAGCCGCAGAATAGTAATAGCGCAGGGTATCCCCAACAGGGCCGTCCCAGATGCGTTTGTCGGTCACCACCACCACGTCATTGATTTTCCCATAAGCGGTAGGGATGATGCCTACGCTTCGTTTAACATCGTCTGTGCAGGCGGTTGCCAGCAAGAGCAGGAAAAAAAACAGGGCTGAGGCTGGCGAAAATTGACTTTTATGATTCATTTACGGATATCTTTTCAGGAGTTGAAGGTACTGCATTTGTATTAAAACAGATGCGTTTTTAAGCGATTTTGGCGCATGGAAACAGAAACGGGGTGATGTAAATCAATTCAACTTGCTTTACACGACCCCGCTGAACGCTTGTTGCGGTGCGCTGCACCTTATAACCTGATATTCCTGAAATTCCAACAATTATTGTGGTGCGCTGCACCTAAGCGGTACAACCCGGAGTGTTTTACGTTTGCCCGGAGCTTAAGAGCTTGTTCGGGATTTCCTCACCCTCGCTCGATCAGGAATTCCCGAACAAGCTCTAAAATAAACCCTTGATGATGGCTTCTTCCGTGATGCCTTCTGCTTCAGCTTTATAGTTGCGTACGATGCGGTGACGCAGCACGTAGTTGGCAATTTCCTGTACGTCTTCGATATCCGGGGAATACTTTCCGCGGATAGCCGCGTGGCATTTGGCGCCCAATACTAAGTATTGCGACGCGCGCGGACCTGCCCCCCAGGTAATGTATTCATTCACTTTGGCCGTGGCTCTGGCTGTGCCCGGGCGCGTTTTGCTTGTCAGATTGACCGCGTATTCCAGCACATTATCCGATACCGGAATTTTGCGCACCAACTGCTGAAAGTGCAGAATTTCCAGTGAGGTAACCACGTGGCGCAATTGATAGTTCTGAACGCCGGTCGTCCCTTTTACAATGCGGATTTCTTCTTCGTAAGAAGGATAGTCCAGCGGAATATTGAACATAAAACGGTCAAGCTGTGCTTCCGGCAGCGGGTAGGTACCTTCCTGTTCGATCGGGTTTTGCGTAGCGAGTACAAAAAACGGCGCCGGCAATTGGTGGCGCTCGCCGCTTACCGTGACGGAGCGCTCCTGCATGGCTTCCAGCAGGGCTGCCTGGGTTTTTGGCGGCGTCCGGTTAATCTCATCCGCCAACACGATATTGGCAAAAATGGGACCCCGGTTAAACCGGAAATGGCGGTCTTCACCCAAAATTTCCGAACCGGTAATGTCCGTCGGCATCAAGTCGGGCGTAAACTGTATGCGCTTGAAATCCAACTCCAATACGTCTGAAATGGTACTGACCAAAAGCGTTTTTGCAAGGCCGGGTACGCCAACCAGCAGGCTGTGCCCATTGCTGAACAGGGAAATAATGACCGCTTTAACGACTTCATCCTGGCCGACAATCACTTTGCCAATTTCTTTTCGCAGGTCTTTGAAAGAAGCCGCCATTGCATCTACCGCTTCCACATCTGATTTGTAACTGATCTGGGACATGTCCTTTTTTTGTTTTATACAGCGTTCCGGCACGAGAGGATTGCCGACAGCCAGGTTGATGATGATTTGTTTGTATAAATGATTGATTTTGTAAACATCATGACAACGCTCGCAGGGCGGGCGTCAATCGGGCGGCTAAATTCTGAAAAATTCAGCAATCGCAAAGGAATAAACGCGACAAATAGGCACAAGGTTATAAAAGACAGCAAGTTTTATGCCTAAAATTGCAATCAGGCAATAATTTGGCACTTGTCGCCGGTTTTGCGAAGTGGTTTTAAAGTTGGTACAGAAACAATATTTTCAAATAGGACGGGTTTTTAAGTAGTGTCTGCCTTTATAGCCCGATAGCTGCGTTATGTTTGACCCCAAAATCGGTCATTTACGCGAGTAAACTTCCGTTTTTGGGGTCAAACATGCCTTGCTCTAGAACTCTAAAGAGCAGACACGGGACTAAATGGATAAACACTAAGTAGCCGTATCTGTTTTAACTTATTTCCGTATGCGAAAAATCCTACTCCTGACCCTGCTGGCAGCCATTTCCGGAGTCGCCGGTTCTGCCCAGAATGTTTTGCCCATTGGCCAATGGCGGTCGCATCTGCCTTATCGCAGCGGGCAATTCGTCACGCAAAGCGCCGACAAAATATATTATGCCACGGATTTGTCTATCGTTGCTTTGGAAAAAGAAGACCAATCTGCCACTTTTCTTGCAAAGGTCAACGGCCTGAGCAATACCGGCATCAACATGATCCGCTACAACCGCTTCAGCGATGTGCTGATCGTCGTTTACAAAGACGCCATCCTTGACTTAGTGAGGCCGGAAGGGACTTCAACCATGCGTCAAATCCGAAGCTTCGCCAATTTTAGTGGTGAAAAACGAATCAATGACATCTTCATCGAAAACGACTCTGTGATTTATCTCGCCGCTACTTATGGCGTTTCAAAGATCAATATCCGGGCTGAAGAGTTTGTTTTTACGACGTTTACGGATGTAGAAGTCAGCGGGGTACAGGTGTTCAACGGGGAGCTGTATGCTGCCACGGAAGATGGTATTTACCGGGTATCGCCGGAAAGCGGGAATATTGACGATTTCAGCAACTGGACTTTATTGGGGCCGGGGCACGGGTTTCCTGCCGACTATTCCTCTAAAGCGATGGTTCATTTCGACGGTCGCCTGATCGTTGACGTCAACGATACGCTGTTTGTCGTCCAAAACAATGCGCTTTCTTATTGGCATACCGAACCGACAGATAACCACCGCATCCATTTTCTTACCGCAGAAGGCGCCCACCTGCTGGCGGGTTATCGCTGTACGCAAACCAATTGTAATTCAGGTAAAGTTTTGATTTTCAATACAGAGGCTACTTTTAAACCTGCAGCGCCCGGATGCGTCAATGTGCCTACGTATGCGGTAGAAGATGAACAAGATCGAATCTGGTTCGGCGAGTTGTCCCGCGATTTTCGGGTTTCCTACAACCCGCCAGGCGATACTTACTGCAGCCTTTTTTCTTTTGAGTCTCCCTATTCTTCAAATGCCTGGGCTATGACGGTCGAAAACAACCAGTTCTGGTTGGCTTCGGGGGCGCTGAATCAGCAGTTGGCCTACCGCTTTTTAGAAGATGGGTTTTCCTCGTTTATTGATGGTCGCTGGACAATTTACAACCGGTGGTCGAGGCAGGAAATGCGCGGGATGGACGGCAGCAGCGAGCCGGGATTTACTTCCGACGACCTCCGCGACATCCTTTCCATTGCAGTCAGTCCGGTTTCCGGAAAAGTTTACGCCGGCTCTTACCTGGAGGGTCTGATTGAATTCGAACCGGAAACGGATAAAATGACCGTATACAACCAAAACAACTCCATCCTTCAAGGGGCGCTTCAGGACGATTCCCGGACGCGCATCGGGGGACTGGCATTTGATGAAGAAGGCGACCTCTGGATCAGCAACCACCGGGCGATCAATGACAAACCGATTGTTGTGCTTCGCAAAGACGGTACGTGGCAAAGTTTTGGCGCGAATTGCGACCAGATTGAATTGTTTCAGTTAGATGTAGATCAGAATGACTTCAAATGGTTTGTAACCGGCGCCAGCTCGGGGGTTATGGTTTTCGACGAAGGAGAAGCTGACCTCGATAACGATGATCGCTGCCGCAGCTTCACCACGGCGAACAGCAACCTGCCTACCAATTCAGTCAACTGCCTCGTTGTTGACTTAGACGGCGACGTTTGGGTTGGTACCTCCGAAGGGATTGTGATCTTCGAATGCGGATCCAATGCGTTCGACGCCAGTTGCCGGGGCACCCGCCCGATTGTGGAGGTGGATGGGTTTGGCGCGTACCTGCTGGAAACGGAAAACGTCAAAGCGATTGCCGTAGATGGCGCCAACCGAAAATGGGTGGGTACAGAAAATGGCATTTTCCTGATTTCGGCAGACGGGTTTGAGCAAATTGCCCGCTTCACTGTTGATAATTCTCCACTGTTTGACAATACCATCCTGAGTATTGCGGTCAATCAAAAAACCGGGGAAGTTTTCATTTCTACCCTGAAAGGCGTGCTTTCCTACCAAAGCGACGCCATCGAAGGCAACCGCGTACACAGCGCCAACATCGAAGTTTACCCCAATCCGGTGTACTCCGATTATGACGGGCCTATTGCGGTGCGGGGGCTTGCCCGCGATGCCGTCGTGAAAATTACGGACATCCACGGTCGCCTCGTTTACGAAACCAAAGCTTTGGGTGGCCAGGCCGTTTGGGACGGCCGGAACTACAATGGGCAACGCGCCGCCACAGGGGTTTATCTTGTGTTCAGTTCCAGTAGCCCCCGATTCTCCGGTTTCAGCAACCCGGATGCTGCTGTGGCGAAAATTGTACTGGTGCACTGATTCAACCCCGTGTCCCATGTATGATCCCCTCATCAGCATCCTGATGCCGGTTCGGAATGCCGGCGCTCATTTGGAAGCTTGCCTCGAATCCATACTCGGGCAAACCTATCCTCATTGGGAGCTATTGCCGGTAGACGACGGTTCGGAAGACGACAGCTTAACCCTGCTGGAACGTTATGCGCAGCGCGACCACAGGATTCGCATTTACCGGAACGGGTCGCACCGGGGCATTCCTGCGGCGTTGCAGTTAGCATTTTCACAAAGCCGGGGCGCGCTCCTCACCCGCATGGATGCTGACGACCGGATGGCGCCACAAAAATTAGAACGATTGTGCCACCTGCTGCGAAACGCCGGGCCGGAGCATATTGCAACCGCTGAAGTAACCTATTTTTCGGATACCGTGTTAGGCGACGGCTATCTCCGCTATCAGAACTGGCTGAACGGCCTGATGCACACGGGCCGTCATTATGAAGAGATTTACAAGGAATGCGTACTGCCGTCGCCCTGCTGGATGGCGTTTCGAAAAGACCTGCTGCGTTGCGGCGCTTTTGAGACAGATACTTATCCCGAAGATTACGACCTGTGTTTCCGTTTCTATAAGGCCGGATTCGGGATTGTAGCGGTGCAGGAGCCGCTGCACTTTTGGCGGGATCACAGCAACCGGGCTTCGCGGAATGAGCCACAGTATGCCAATCAAAGTTATTTCGATCTAAAATTGCCTTATTTCCTGGAACTTGACTACGACGCTGCGCGCCCGCTGGTACTCTGGGGCGCGGGTAAAAAAGGAAAGCAACTTGCAAAGCGGTTGTCTGAAAACGGGGTTTCGTTCCATTGGGTATGCGACAACCCTGCCAAATGGGGTATCCGGCTTTACGAAACCGAATTGCAAGATTTTCAAAGCATTACCAGCTTATCACACCCACAGTTGATCATTGCTGTGGCTGCGCCGGACGGGCAGGCGGAAATTTTGCAGTTTCTGGAAGAACAGGCCTTCAAGCCAGGTGCGGATTATTTCTTTTTCTGTTAAGCTTCTGGTTTTTACCACATAGTTCACAGTAGAGGTTTTCACATAGATCACATAGGCGGCTTCCCTGTGCTATGTGATCTATGTGAAAACCCTATGTACCTATGTGGTAAAAAAGACATAGTGTGGTAAAAACACCTATTTTTTACGTTTCCGCTTCCCATAATCAGGGCAGCGCAAGTCTCCAAAATAATACACTAATCCGATATTGGCAATGGCATAAGTGTCCTTGTTGTTGCTGTTGCCGCGTTGGCGGCCTTCTTCGCCGATAGGGCCTTCGTTGGCGCCGGGAATGACGATGGAGCGGTCGGAAAGTGCTACGGCAATTTCACCCCGTGATTTCAGCAGGTCGCTTTTATCCGGATAAACGGTGCTTACATCGTCTAAATAGTCGGTAAACAATTGCCGGACACCCAACTCAAAGTTCAGGCTCCACTCATAACTCAGGTCGAGCTTCATGCCCAGACCGAAAGCTAACCCGCCGTGTACATTGTGGTATTCTTCCCCTTTGAACTGGCCTTCGGTACCCAGCGGGCGCAATTCGTGAATTTCGTCGCCAAGCCGTGCTTTCGGGTTGAAGTGGAATCCGGTAAGTCCCAAAAAAACATAGGGGGAAAAGTAATTTTCCTGGCTGCCGTGGATGTAAGGCAAAAAATTAAACTCGAATTGCGCGGTAACATCCACGAGGGAAGATTCAAAACTCAGGTTTCTGGCGCGCTCGAAGATGTTTTTGGAGCGGGCGTCGTCGGCTTCTACTTTGCCGATTCCCGCTGAAAATTTCAGGCAAAGGCGTTCGTTGAAATTGTATCGCGCCAGGATACCCGCAGCCAAACCGGGCGTACCCAAATTATAGCTGGTATTCAGATCGCCGAAGTACCAGGAAGCACCCGCCCAGGGGCCTCCTTCCCAGCCTTTCTGAGCTTGGATTTGGAAAGAAATCAATGCTACTAAAATAAATAGACCTGTCTTTTTCACCGTTAATAGTTGTGTGATGGATAGAACCGAGCTGTGGCTAAGGCCGCGCAAAGTTACTAATTAACGGCAAAAGGGAAACGTGTGGTATGGTGTTAAGCCAAAGGTTACGTGGTGGAGCGGCTTATTTGGAGTTGTTCGTTTACCGGATTCCGATGACCGCCATCATGCGTCCGGTGAGTCCGTGCTCGCGGCGATGCGAGAAGTAGTCCTCCGAATGCAGCACAGTAGAGTAGGGCGATACTTCAATTTGGGCTTCAGGAATGCCCCACTCAAGCAGCAGGGCTTTGTTAGCGGCTTTGAGGTCAACGGTATATTTTTGGCGGCTTTCGTCCCAGGTTTTGAAGGCCGGATCAAAATGCTGCGCCACCTCTGTCCCGACTTCATAAGAGCATTCGTCAATGCAGGTTCCGATCCACGCATAGCAATCTGCTGCCCGGGTACCGAATGCCCCTTGCATGGCGTCTAAGGTTTTGTATACAATCCGGAGTGTCGTGCCTTTCCAGCCTGCGTGGATGGCGCCTACGGCCTGTTGTCCGGCGTCGTAAATTAAAATGGGCGTGCAATCGGCGATGCCAACCGTTACAAACAAGCCCTTTTTTTGAGTGATCAGGGCATCGTAGCCCTCGTGCAATCCGGGCGCTCCCGCATTTAATATCCGGTCTCCATGAACCTGATGGGCGCCGCTTATCGTATCTTCAGGTATGCCTAAGGTTGTAAAAAAACGACGGCGGTTTTCGAGCACGTTCTCAGGATCGTCTGCGGTGTGAAGCCCGAGGTTGAGCGAGTTGTAAGGGGCGGGACTGACGCCGCCATGCCGCGTACTCTCTGCGGCAAGTACATTCGGGAAGGCGCTGAGCAGTTTGGAGTTGCGGTAAATCATGTGCTTTTGGAGCGCAAATTACGGCGTCAAAAGCACCACGCTGCCATTTTTTTTCAAAAAAGATATGCCGTCGCAACTTACATCTTCCCAAATACTTGTTTGTTAATTCTAAAAATCGTAATATCGTGACGCCAATTTGTATGGACGTGTGAACAATTCTTCTGTTTTGACTGTACTCAATCTTAGAATTCAGAGGATATGAAATTTCAAATCAATATTGCATTGCTGTTTTTGTTGTTTGCACTGCCCGTTTTGGCGCAGCAACAACTGCCTTCCGGAAAGAATTATTACGATGAAGGCCCGGCCGGGATTGTCTATCAAAAAGAGACCACTTTCGACATCAAACTGCATACCAATGGTTTGATCGCGCTGGGGTTTAACTCCGGCAAGCTAAAAAATTACTACCGAACCCAATTCTATAATATCGAAATCGGTGAATTAAAACACCACAAGGAATACCGGCAGAGTTTCGATTTTCGGGCGCCGGCGGCAAACAGCATCGCACGATCCTTTATTTTCGGCAAACAGAACAACTTTTATGTGCTGCGTGGTGGCTTTGGCGAAAAGCGCTACCTGTCTGATAAAGCCAAACGCAAAGGCGTGGCGCTGGGCGTCGTTTATTCCGGCGGCCCCTCCTTAGGCATCCTGAAGCCTTACTACTTAGAATTGATCCGCACGGATCCGGACGGTGGGAATAACTTTTACATCCGCAGCGAACGATATTCGGCGGATAATGAAGACCTGTTTTTGGACATCAGCCGGATTTATGGCTCTTCGGGCTTTACCAAGGGACTGGGGCAATTGTCGGTCGTGCCCGGCCTGAACTTCAAAGCAGCCCTGCATTTCGACTGGGGCGCTTATGACGAGTTTGTCAAAGCGCTTGAAGCTGGCATTATGGCCGATATCTACTTCAAAAAAATTCCCCTTATGGTGGAATCGCCATCGGTTTCCAATACAGAAAACCGGCCATTTTTCATCAACCTTTACCTAACTTTGCAACTTGGAAAACGCACCTGACGCGCGTTTACAATTTTGATTGCTGTGGGCAACCCATTGATATAATATAGTGTTGTTCTTGCACGAATAAGAAGTATCAGTCCATTTAGTCAAGGGTCTGTTCTTTAGAGTTCGAGAGCAAGGCATGTGAAGGCCCAAAAACGGGAGTTTACTCGAGTAAATGACCGTTGTTGGGCCGAGCATAACGCAGCTATCGGACTCTAAAGACAGACACTAAGTAAGGAAAAAGGGGCACTATTATGCTTGATTTACCCATCGTTGATAAAGAATCGCCTTCACGCCGGCCTAACTGGTTGCGCGTAAAACTTCCCATTGGCGAAAGCTATAAAAAAGTACGCAACCTCGTTGATGAATACAAGTTGCACACCATTTGCCAAAGCGGCAACTGCCCGAACATGGGCGAGTGTTGGGGCGCTGGCACGGCAACTTTTATGATTCTGGGCAATACCTGTACCCGTTCCTGTTCGTTTTGCGCGGTGAAAACCGGTCGGCCAAACGAATACGACACCGACGAGCCGCGCCGGGTGGCAGAAGCTATTTTTCTGATGGGCGTCAAACATGCGGTTATTACCTCCGTCAATCGCGACGAGTTGAAAGACCGTGGCGCAGAAATCTGGTACCAAACGGTTCATGCCGTAAAAACCATTTCGCCGGAAACGACCATCGAAACGCTCATTCCCGACGTGAAAGCCAACTGGGAAGCGCTCGAACGCATGATCAGCGCCGGCCAGGAAGTCGTTTCGCACAATATGGAAACCGTGGAGCGCCTCTATCGGAAGGTGCGCCCACAGGCAAAATACGAGCGCAGCTTAGAACAAATCCAACGCACGAAAGCCTACGGCCAACGCACCAAATCCGGCATCATGGTCGGCCTCGGCGAAACGGAAGACGAAGTGCTGCGCGTGATGGACGACCTGGTGGCCCACGGCTGCGACGTACTCACCATCGGTCAGTACCTCCAACCGACCAAAATGCACTTAGAAATTGCGGAATACGTGCACCCCGATACGTTTGCGTTTTATAAAGAAGCGGGGATGGCAAAAGGCTTTGATTATGTAGAAAGCGGGCCGCTGGTGCGGTCTTCTTATCATGCGGAGCGGCATGTGTTTGCTTCGAAAAATAGCTTTTGAGCAATGCAAAAAACACTCGAATTACAATACAGCTTGATCAAAAGCTCCAGAAGCGTCCTGCTCGATTACTGCGAAACCTTGAGCCAGGAATCGTTTCTTACTGAAAATTCCACCTTTGGTACAGGAAGCGTCCGAAACCTGCTGATACACAATGCCAATACCTACATTGGCTGGTTGGGCATCCGGGCTTTGAAGCAGGACCGATCGTTTATTCCTTATCCATCTATTTCAAATGCAGGGGAAATTCGGCTGCTTTATATGGATGTGGATTTACTGGTAAGCGACTTCCTCACAGCGTTTTCAGGAGATTATCTGACGGCAATAGAACTTGACCTCGGCGACGAAATTATTACAGCCAGCCCATTTCAGTTGTTTACCCATGTCATTACCCATGAGTTTCACCACAAAGGACAGATTCTATCATTGAGCCGGCATTTGGGGTATATTCCGATTGATACGGATGTAATGCGCTAATTCAGGGCGAGCTAAAATCAATCTCCGTATTGTCTCCTATATTCAAACTATGCCGCAGGCCGGTGATCGCCGTATCATTGCCCACCACTGATTGCTGAAGGATGACCTCTTTAATAGAAGCGTAGTTGCCGATGATGGAATCTTTGATGATGGCATTGGCAATGCGTGTATTGTTGCCGATGGTGACGTGCGGCCCCACAATAGAATCGGAGATGGAGCAATTGCTGCCGATGCTCACCGGGTGAATGATGATGGAATTGTCGAAAGGCGGCAGGTTGTCGGAGGCATAGCCTTCACGGTCGAGCAGGATGGCGTTGGTTTCCAGCAGCACTTCTTTTTTTCCGCAATTGAACCAGTTGTCTACCGGGAAAGCGTGTAGTTTTGCGCCGCGCATGATCATCCGCATCAGCGAGTCGGTGAGCGGGAACTCGCCTTCGCTGCGAATGTTGTTTTTTATATTAAAATTCAGCGCCTCTACTAAAGCGGCTACTTCTTTGATTTTGTAAAACCCGACCAAAGCCAGGTCTGATTTTGGGATGCGGGGTTTTTCCACCACGCGGCGCACCAATCCCGTTTTACTGCATTCTGCCACGCCGTATTCGCGCGGATCGCTCACTTTTTTTACGCCGAGGCAGGAATAGGGGTGCGCAATAATTTTATTAAAATCTACATCTACAATGGCGTCTCCAAAAAAAATAAAAACTTCGTCGGCGTCTTCAAAAAACGCTTTGGCTGTCCAGATGGCATGTCCCGAGCCAAGGCGATCTTCCTGTACCACAAAGGTAGTATTGAGGTGGGGGTAGTTTTGTTCTACGTAAGCTTTGATTTTTTCACCGAGGTAACCGATCACAAAAATAAAATCCTGAATGCCCACCGCTGCCAACTGGTCAATGATGAAAGAAATAATAGGTTTGCCAGCCACCGGGATCAGAGGCTTGGGCTGCGTATACGTTAAAGGGCGGAGTTGTGTGCCGGCACCGGCAACCGGAATGATGGCCTTCATACAGGGAATTCCTTCTTGCAATATTGCACAAGCAAAGTAAGCATATTTTTTATTAGAAAAGCGTTTGATGCTTATAAAATCCTGACAAGATGATCCTCGTAACGGGTGGAACCGGCCTTATTGGCGCACATTTATTATACGAATTGGTGAGTAAAGGGCATCGGGTAACCGCCCTGCGCCGTGCCGGCAGCAGCGACCATGTCGTGAAAAAGGTATTTCGGTATTATTCCGATGACGCCGAAACGCTCCTGAAAAACATCACCTGGCGGGAAGGAAACATCACAGAGAAAGCCTCCCTCCACGCAGCATTTGAAGGGATTGCAACCGTTTACCACTGCGCTGCGGTTGTTTCGTTCGACCCAAAAGAAGAAAATTATATCCTCGAAACCAACGTGCAAAGTACCCGCAACATCGTTGAGCTTTGTTTGGAAAACGGCGTACAACGGCTCTGTCACCTGAGTTCCGTGGCAGCCCTGGGGCGCAACCATGCAGATGAACGGGTACACATCACTGAAGCTGCCGCTTTAGAAAATTTCGAACAGGCTTCTGCTTACGCCCGCAGCAAAGCCCTCTCGGAGCAGGAAGTGTGGAAAGGCGTAGACCAGGGATTGAATGCGGTCATTGTTAATCCGACCATTGTTATTGGTCCCGGCGACTGGAATAAAAGCAGCGCCAAGCTCATTTCTACGGTCTGGAAAGGCTTGAAATTTTACACAGAAGGCAGCAACTCCTTCGTGGACGTGCGGGACGTAGCCGCGGTGATGGTTCAGTTGATGGAACGGAGCATTTCCGGGCAGCGATTTATTGTCACCGCAGAAAACCTGCCTTTCCGCCAGGTCTTTAACCTGATCGCCGACGAGCTTGGCGTGGCCCGGCCTTCCATAAAAACCAGGCCCTGGATGGGGGAATTAGCCTGGCGCGCCAATGCCCTGTACAGCAAAATAAGTGGAAAACCACCGGTCATCACCCGCGATGCAGTCGCAGCAGGGCACAAGCACTATTCGTTTTCCAATGAAAAAATCCGGAAGCACTTGGGATTTGAATTCAGGCCCCTTCAAAAATCGGTCGAAGACACCTGTAGGATATTTCTTCAGGAGCGCTAAGTTTTTGTCCTCTAATTTGCTAAAGCATATTTGCAGTGTCAGTGCCTTCGACTTTTGTTCCGAAAGGCCGTACATTTGCATAAGAACCTTAAATATAGAATCACGTGAAGGTATTTTGCTGTAAATTATTCGCCGGGGCATGGGTCATCGCAATCTTTGCGGGCACCTTCTCCTTTCAGGTATCCGCCCAGGCGCCGCCGGTCAGCACCCTGCCTCAAAATAAAAATGCCGTCCTGGAAATCTATGACGGCATTTACTGTACCTATTGCCCGCAAGGGCACCAAATTGCTGAAGAAATACACAGCAATGCTCCAAACGACGTTGTACTCATCAGCATCCACAGCGGCCAATACGCCGTGCCGGGGCCGGGAGACCCCGATTTTCGCACCGAATTTGGCGCAGCGCTGTCCGGGCAAACCGGATTGACGGGGTTTCCGGCGGGTACCGTCAATCGTCATGCTTTTCCCGGGCTTCAGCAGGGTTTTCCCGGCAATACGGCCATGAACCGCGTAAATTGGCAAAGCGCGGTGGATCAAACCCTTGCGGAGCCATCGCCGGTTAACTTAGCTGCAGCAGCGACCATTGATGTAGCTGCCGGTTTACTCACGGTCAATCTGGAATTTTATTACACGGCCTCCAGTTCGGTTCCAACCAATTTTTTGCACGTAGCTTTGTTGCAGAACCACATTGCCGGCCCACAAATCGGTGGGGCTGCGGGCGATTTTTACGACCACAACTACGTACTCCGGCACCTGCTGACCGGGCAATGGGGACAAGCCATTGGCACCACGACGGCAGGTTATTTTGAAGGACGCCAGTATACCTACGCTTTGCCGGCTGAAATTCGCAATATTCCCTTAGACATTGCCAATTTGAGGCTTGCCGTATTCATCTCTGAAGGGCACCAGGAAATCATCAACGGCATTTCGGTTACGCCGCAGTTTATCATGTCGCACGCCGTCAATGCCGGGCTTCTTTGTGCCAAATCAGACCCGGTCATCTGTGATTCAGAGGTGTCGCCGCTGCTGCGCATCAGAAATGAAGGCAATTCGGTTTTGAACAGCCTTCAAATCAGCTATCAGGTAAATGAAGGCCCTGTACAGCCCTATTACTGGTATGGCTCATTGGGTACTTACGAGTGGGTGGAAGTGACCCTGCCTGCCGTGACCTTTGACGCCAATGCGGTTGGCGAGAACCTGATTCGCATTTACAGTGCCAACCCGAATGGCACAACCGATCAATGGGCAGAAAACGATACGACGGAGGTTGCTTTTCGCAATGCGCCCGTTTCTACGACCACGACCATCAAAGTGGAGCTTAAAACGGACGCTTACGGCTATGAAACCTATTGGGAACTCATTGATGATCAAGGCGTCGTGTATGATTCTGGCGGGAATGGAAATGTGGGCGCCAATGGTGGCGGCGTTCAATATGCTACGCCTTCAGACCCTGGCGCTTATGGAAACCATCAGTTTATTTCCAAGCACATCACCGTTCCGGCTGAAGGATGTTACTACCTGCGCCTCTTAGATGATTATGGCGACGGTATATGTTGCGATTACGGCAACGGGTATTACCGGATTAAAGATGCAGTGGGCAACCTTTTGGTGTCCGGCGGCCTCTTTACAGTTGAACAACGCGAGCCGATAGTCGTGCAGGAGATGATCGTAGCAACAGTGGAGGTATCGGAAGCGATGGAGGCCAGGATTTATCCAAACCCGGTGCAAGGGGATGTGTTATTTTGTCAGGTGAAATTGCCTTCAGCCAAACGGGTAGCAGTCAGTATTTACGACATTTCGGGCCGTAGCATAGAACCACCCGCCGTCCATGACCTGCCAGCCGGTGAAAGCGAAATCCGCCTGAACACGACAAACCTGGTAGCAGGAACCTATCAACTCCGGTTAACCTCCGACTCCGGGCATCTTGGCAAGGTATTTGTCGTACATCGTTAGACGCAAAGGTTAAATAAGGCTTAACGGCATTGACAGTACCCCCTTGAAGGCCGTACCTTTGCAGGAAAGAAAGCCAATTTGTGAACCAATACACAAAATGAACAATGATGAGAATACGACTACTATCCCTATATATTTTGGTGTTAAGCAGTGCTGTAAGCGCCCAAAACCTGGTATCTGTCAGTTCGACCTCCGTCGAAAAAAAATTCATTGCCGATTTGCGCGACGCCTCCCTCAGCCTTGAATTGCGTTCCAAAATCACCAATACCAGCAACCACAACCTCTCCATCAAGTGGAACCGGACGGTTATCAATCAGCCTTTTGAATGGGAAACACAGGTTTGCGACAAAAACTCCTGCTACCTGCCTGCGTTCAATACCAATTACGATCCCGCTGCGGGCATCATCGTTCCGGTAACCCTGGCGCCGGGTGCTTCCTTCGACCTCATGCTTCATATTTTTCCGAACAGAACGGCGGGAACAGGCGTTTTCGACCTGGACATTTCGCTGACGGGCAAACCGGAAACGATTATTTCAACGGTTTCTTTTTCGACAGTTGTGGAAAGTATGTCTTTTACGTCCGAGGTGACAAATAAAACTGACTTGAAAATATTCCCGAATCCGGCGGTTGACTATTTCGAACTGGTTAACAACAATTTAGTGCATAAAGTAGTGCTTTACAACCTGATCGGTCGAAAAGTCCGCACCTACGATGCCGCGAATGGCCGCCGATACAACACCAGCGATATTCCTTCCGGGATTTACTTAGTGGGGTTGCTCGATGAGCAAAACAATGTGTTGAAAACCCTCCGGTTGAGCAAAAAGACCTTCCGTCCGTAAAAAAATCAAAGCTTTTGCTTTTGCTGTTTCAAAAGGCAATGATGCGCGTAAAGCGCTGCGCCTACTGTTCCGGCTGCGTTGAGGGATTGAGCAGGGGTGACCCGGGCTTCCGTCGTAATAAAACGCCGGTAATTTTCGAAATCACGGCTGATGCCGCCGCCAATAATAAGGAGGTCAGGAGAGAGGATGCGTTCGATGTAGCAGAGGTATTCATTAATCCGACCCCCCCATTCCTTCCAGGAGAGTCCTTCTTTGTCTTTCACAGAACTTGCCGCATAGCGCTCTGCGATCATATTGTGAAGCAGAATATGGCCAAATTCGGTATTGGGTACCAATTTCCCATCTAAAAAAAGGGCGGTACCAATTCCCGAACCTAAAGTAATGAGCAATACGGTTCCCGGTTGGTCTTTACCGGCGCCAAAAGTCATTTCTGCTACCCCGGCCGCGTCGGCGTCATTGGTCGCAAAAACGGGGCATCCGCAGGCTTCTGAAAAAATTTGCTCAATATTAGTGCCAATCCAGGATTGATCAATATTTGATGCGGTGAGGGAGACGCCGTTTTTTACGACGGAAGGAAACCCGCAACCCACTGCGCCGTTATAGCCATCGTGCATTTGAACGAGCTTTGCAAAAGCAACTGCCATAGCTTCCGGCGTTGCCGGTTTGGGCGTATCCACCCGTTGCCGGTCTGCTAAAAGTTTTCCCGTTCGCACGTCTACGATGGCGCCTTTCATTCCGGAGGCCCCGACATCAATTCCGAGTATTTTGTGTTCCTTCATATCCTGATAGTTGCGGTTACTTGATCAGCCGAATCTTCATGCGTACGTCCTTAGCGGGGCGATCCCGGTTGTCCGTTTGTACCGCAGCGATTTCATCAATGACCTCTAATCCTTTTATCACCCTTCCAAAAACGGTGTATTCCCAATCTAAAAATGGCGCACCGCCTGCAGCTTCGTAGGCTTGTCGTTGGGCGGTGCTGTATCGTTTGCCTTTCTGTGATTCTAATTGATCCAAGGTTTGGCTGTTCACCGGCCTTCCGTGAACAATGTAAAACTGCGAACCGGAAGAACGCTTCTGCGGATTGACCTGATCGCCCTGGCGGGCTGCGGCCAAAACGCCTTTCAAGTGAATGAGCGTGTCCGCAAATTCAGCCTGAACGGTGTAATTCGGGCCGCCGGAACCTAAGGATTGCCCTGGTTTGGCGCGCTTTGAATCCGGGTCGCCGCCCTGAATCATGAAGCCGTTGATGACCCGGTGGAACAGCAGGCTGTCAAAATATTTCTGCTCCGTTAGTTTTACGAAATTTTCCTGGTGTTTGGGCGTCGAATCAAACAACTCAACCAGCATGGTACCATAATCTGTCTCAATTTCTACCAAACATTTATTGGGCGGTTTGACGCTTACCTCCATTTTGGCGGTTCTCGTCTTTTTGCCCTGAATCGCCTTTAACTCCACCGTATAAAAACCGGAAGACTTGTACTCATGCGCCGGAGCAGCTTCGGTTGATGTGTTGCCATCTCCAAAATGCCATTCATACCGTTCTGCTTTTTCCGATTGGTTGGAAAACTGAATGGCTGCGGGCGCCATAGCGGGCCCCGAATGCGTAAAGCGCGCGATGGGTCGGTTACATGCAAAAAGCAGCGTCGCGCTGGCCAACAAAAGGTAAATTCGCTGAAACATGGAAAATTTTGCTTTGGGTTATTTGACGGATAGACCAAACGTGATTCATCCCGAATCCTGGAACCGGCTCCATATCCGGTATCCAAAATTCGGGATGAATCACGTTCAGGCGTAAACGCGCGTGCAAAGAAAAGAAAACTTACTCTAAGATGCGCACTTTCATGCGGACATCCTCTAAAGGACGATTGCCGGCGTCGGTTGGAACGGCTGCAATTTTATCCAAAACCTCGATGCCCTCCACAATTTCGCCAAATACAGTGTAGTCATTGTCCAAAAAGGGCGTTCCACCGATCTCTTTGTACAACTTGCGTTGTTCCGGACTGTAACGGATGTTTTGGCGGCGTTCGGTTTCATCTAAGTAGTTGTCGTCAATCTTCTGGCCCTGCACTAAGTAAAACTGAGAGCCGGACGACATCTTCTGCGGGTTGTTGTTGCGGGCTGCGGCCACTGCACCGCGCAGGTGAGGGGCGCCAATTTCAGCATCTATCTGGTAGCCGGGGCCGCCCATCCCCAAGGATACGCCCGGCGCCGCATTGCGGGAATCGGGATCTCCGCCCTGGACCATAAAAGCACTGATGACGCGGTGAAACAGGAGGCTGTCGTAGAAACCTCCGTTTGCGAGTTTAATGAAGTTGTCGCGGTGCTTGGGCGTTGTGTTGTACAACATGATTTTCATGTTCCCAAAACTTGTTTCAATCACGGCATACGTGTTTTCTTTATTGGTGCAAGAAAACAGCGCAAGTGAAAAAATGCCCGACAGGAGTAGTGTGGTTAAACGATTCATGGCTTATTGCGTATTAGTTGGTTTCCAAGCTTTTATTCTTCTTCATTGAGCGAAGCAGTCTCTGCTTCCAACTCTTTGAAATATCGGATGGCTTTCATTTTGAGCAAAGTCTCCTGCTCTTCGACGCCTTTTATCCCGGCTGGTCTCAATACCTTCCAATGCGGCCAGCCGTCGGCATCGCGCCCTACAAATTCGTAATGTCCATCGTAGCTCAGGAGTTTGCACACCGCAATGTGCATCAAATCCTGTTTTTCTTCTTTGCTGAAGCTCGCTTGCCAGCGCCCCAGCTCCTGAATGCCGATCAGGAACAACACCGCATTCAGATCGGGCAGGGTTTCTTTTTTAAAAACATCCTGCACGAAGTGCCGTACTTTTAGCCATTCAAAGTCAAGTTCCCAATCTTCCATAAAGACACTAATTAGTCCGTCTATTTAGTCTGGTGTCTGATCTTTAGAGTTCGAGAGCAAGGCATGTTCTGCCCCAAAAACGGGAGTTTACTCGCGTAAATGACCGATTTTGGGGCAGAACATAACGCAGCTATCGGACTATAAAGTCAGACACTATTCTTCCCGCATCAGCGTGGGAACACGCTTAGCCCGCATAGCAGGCGGCAGCGAAGCCAGCAATCCGATGAACATGACCGTCAGCGCAACGACCAAAAAATCAAAAAACCGCGTACTGATCGGGTATGCCTCAATGATAAAATCGCCCGGAATGGTGATGATGCCGACCGTTTTTTGAAGGATCACCACTACAATGGCAATAATAAAACCCAATACCACCCCAAGCCCGCAGAGCAAAAGCCCTTCTGCTAAGAAAATGTTGCGCACCATATTGTCTAAAGCCCCCATGGACTTGAGGATGGCGATGTCTTTTTGCTTTTCAAGCACAATCATCCAAAGCGCCCCTACGATGTTGAAGGCAACCATCAGCATCATCAGGCTCACAATGGCAAAACTGAGCCATTTCTCCATTTTCATCAAACGAAAAAAGGCCTCTTCCTGTTCATAGCGGTCCTTAACGATGAAGGTTTCCCCCATCAGGGTTTTCAAAGCCTGTTTGACCGCCGGGGTGCTTGCGCCGGGCGCGACTTTCAACTCAATCGCGCTGGTTTCGTCATCGAATCCCAACAAATCGCGCGCAAATCCGATCGAAGTAATGACGTATTGGTTGTCAAAATCCTGCTGGATCACAAAAGCGCCGGCAGGATAAGTAAACCGCTCGCGAAACTGATTTTCCAATGGCCCGGTTTCCTGGCGCTTGGGCATATACACCGCAATGGGCGTGAAGGGATCATTGATGTTGATGCCTAATTTGTTGTGCATCCCAATGCCCAGCACAGCCATTTTGACCTTGCCATCCTCCAACTGAAACCGCCCGTTCCAGATGGAAGAATCCATTTTGGCGACCTTGTTGTAGCTGCTGTCTACGCCTTTGAGGATACCGACTTCCTGGTTGTCTTTGTAAGAAAAAAAAGCCACTTCCTCCACGGTTTGAGCAGCATAAGCTACGCCCTCTGTGCTTCTTATATTGCTGAGCATCACGGAGTCAGCCGGAAAGTTTTTGCCCTTGGCAGGGATAATTTTGAGGTCGGGGTTAAAATTGCCGTACATCCCGGTGATCAGGTCTTCAAACCCGTTGAACACAGACAGCACCAAAACCAGCGCGGCGGTGCCAATGGACACGCCAAAGACCGCAATGCCCGTGATGATGTTGATGGCATTGGTGGACCTTTTGGATGCTAAGTAACGCCGCGCAAATTTTAGAGGAAGGTTCATTACGGAAACGGGCTGGTTTTATGTGATGAGTTTAAACAGATACGCGCGGGGCTGCTGCGCGCACTTTTTGCATTTCCTGCTGCAATTTTGCTTTGGTTGCTTCTGACAGTTCAACCAACGGCAGGCGCACCTGTCGGCTGCACAAGCCCAATATTTCCATCGCAGCCTTGATGCCGGCGGGATTTCCTTCCACATACAGCAAAGGGTGCACGTCCAACAGCGCGTCGTTGAGGCGGCGTGCCGTCTCAAAATCGCCCCGAAGGCCGGCGTGTACCATCTCAGAAAACTCGGCAGGGTAGGCATTGCCAATTACTGAAATGACCCCGTCGGCGCCGCAGCCCAGTAAAGGAAGCGTGAGCGGGTCGTCGCCCGATAACACTAAAAAACCTTCCGGTCTGCATTTCAAAATTTGCATGGCCTGCACCAGATCGCTGCTCGCTTCTTTCACGGCAATGAATTTAGGACTGCTTTGTGCCAAACGCAGGAGCGTATCCGCCGTGACATTAGAAGCCGTTCTGCCCGGCACATTGTAGATAATCAGCGGCAGCGGCGCAACGGCTGCAACGGCCATATAGTGCTGAAAAATGCCTTCCTGGTTGGGTTTATTGTAAGAAGGGCTGCTCGACATGATGGCCGAAACCCCTTCGAAGTCGTATTGCTGCAACTCTTCTATCAATCGCGCTGTGTGGTTGCTGCCGAAAAATCCGGCCACGATGGGTACCCGGCCCGCGTTCACTTTGATGGTAAAATCCAGCACTTCCCGGCATTCCTGTGCGCTCAGCGTGATGGCTTCGCCGGTAGTGCCCAGACACACTAAATAATCCACCCCGCCTGCAATGAGGTGGTTGATGATCCGCTCCAAAGCTGGATAATCAATCATGTTGTCTTCGCGAAACGGCGTAATCATCGCAACGCCGGTGCCTCTAAACTTCGATGGGGACATGCTTTGCGTTTGTTTTTTTAAGCACCGATTCCATCTGTTCGATGAAGTGCGGCAGGGAAGGGCGCCGGGAAACGTCTATCATCAAATCGAAATACCAATCGCTGTCCATTTTAGGACCAACTTTAAAACTTGCCTGCGACAGCGCCACAATGTAAGTGGCCGCGGTTTTCGCCTGCGTATCGAGGTTGATGAGCATGTCGAACTTCTGATCCATAAAAGCCTCTACATCCGGGCTTTTCGGGCACAGCGCCCAATTCATCTGCTTTTTCCCAAAGGAAAGAAAAGGCAGGCTGGAGCTGTCTTCCGGTTGGTTGGCCAGATAAAAGCCCATCAATTGCACCTTTTTGCGTTGTTCCTTCAACTTTTGCGCATAGCGCAGCACCAGGTCGCGGGTGGCTGGTTCCGTCGCGTCAAATAAGAGCCCAATGCTTTGGCAGGAATCTAAATTGACCGGCTTTCTGTTGCCTAATTTTGGCCTCGCACGCAAGCGCTTTTCCAAAAAGTAGCGGTGTGCAGCCAAGCGAATATGCTGAGGTATCATAGTGTAGCGATTGAAAAGTTTATGTTTGCTGCACGGTTGAGGTGCAGGCGACTTCCAGGATACATCGGGCAGTGACCCTTACTTCTTTTTTGCAGGCGGCGCCACGGGTTCTTCCGGTAAAGCCAGATCATAAACGCCCATACTGGCAAATTTATTGATCCGGGCTTCGATGCGTTCGTCCGGGTTCATGTCTATCAATTCAGAGAGCGCTTTTTTGATCTGCTTTTTCAATAGTTTCGCCATTTCTTCCGGGTTGGAATGCGCCCCGCCGACCGGTTCTTTAATGATGCCGTCAATCAGTTTGTTTTCAAACATGTGATCAGCGGTCAACCTCAACGCTTCTGCGGCCTGTTCTTTGTAATCCCAGCTATGCCACAAAATGGAAGAGCACGATTCGGGAGAAATCACTGAATACCAGGTGTTTTCGAGCATGTACACCCGGTCGCCCACGCCGATGCCGATGGCGCCCCCGGAAGCCCCTTCGCCGATGATGACGCAGATGGACGGCACGCGAAGCTGGGCCATTTCAAACAGGTTGCGCGCAATGGCCTCCGCCTGGCCCCGGTCTTCGGCTTCGATGCCCGGAAATGCGCCCGGTGTGTCTATGAGACAGATAACGGGGAAATTGAACCGTTCCGCTAATTTCATCAGGCGCAGGGCCTTGCGGTAGCCTTCCGGATAAGCCATGCCAAAATTCCGGTACTGCCGCATTTTGGTGTTGATGCCTTTCTGGTGGCCCAGAATGACCACCGGTTGGCCATCCAAACTGGCTAAACCGCCTACGATGGCTTTGTCGTCCTGAATGCAGCGGTCGCCGTGTAACTCCACAAACCGTTTGCACATCTGGCTGATGTAGTACAGCGTGTACGGCCGCTCCGGATGCCGCGACAACTGCACTTTTTGCCAGCCGCTCAGATTTCCGTAGATTTCCTTGCGCGTACTTTTTATCTTGTTTTCCAGTTCTTTGAGCATTTCGGTCACATCCACCGCTCCTTCTTCACCTACTTGTTTGATCTTTTCAAGTTGTTCGTACAACTTTTCTAAAGGTTTCTCAAATTCCAGAAAGACCATGTGCTTGTTGTTTTTAGTTTCGCGCCGCCAGGCACAAAGGACAAAGTTAGCAATAAGGTGGTAGTTATTGGACGGCGAGAAAAAAAATGAAACTTTTTCTACACATTCCTTGGTTTATTGTTCAAGACGACGCTATCTTTGCACTCGCTAAAAAGGACAACGGTTCTTTGAAGTATTTTGGTTCGGTAGTTCAGTTGGTTAGAATACCTGCCTGTCACGCAGGGGGTCGCGGGTTCGAGTCCCGTCCGGACCGCAAAAGAACTTTGAATATGCGATTGTTTTTCAATTAGTTATGACGAACCAGCGCTAACTGGCAGTCATTTAAGCAGTCGTTTTCAAGGTTTTATGCAACATTCGAGAAGGTCAGAGTTTTACTCTGGCCTTTTTCTTTTTTTGAGCCATCCACAATTAAATCTGCCGGTGCTACCTCCAGCACCTCGGCGGCTCGCACTAAATCTGTCAAATAAGGTTGTCCTCTGTTGTTGCACCAGGCGTTGACTGTGCCGAAGGCAAGGTCAAGTTTCTTGGCAAGCCAGGTCTGTGACCTGCCTTGTTCCTCCAGAACTTCCCTGATGCGGTTTAGCTCCAGTTTTTGTGTTGTCATGTCGTAGTATGATATTTAGAACAAAAATAGGCAAGATTTTGGATAGACAAAATTTTGGATAAGATTTTCAGTAAAAGCCGTGAAGGGATAGTCAAAAATTATATAAACTCCAACTTTCAATGAAAAAAAAGATATTTGCAACAGAAATGAGTTAAAAAATGTAACAATTTAAAGTAAAATAAAACAAATTAGTTTAAAAAAGCATTATTTTTGAATCAAAATGTTTAATCATGATAGCTAATTAGAAGTTATGGAAATCAAGAGCATTGAACTTAAAATCGAAGGACTAAGAGAGGGAAGAGCACTTTCTCCTGATCTTTTAGATGTTGACGAATTAGTCAATCTGCTTTCACATGCTCGGGATTTTCTATACCCGGAAAGAAGCCAAGTTCGATCTCGTATGAGCGTCAGGTTAGAAGAAGGAAGTGCTGTAATCAAATTTTTGACGGCAAGTGCTATTGCTTTACAGTCACAAGCATTGCTAAGTGAGTTAAATGAAAATCACGATTTAGGATTGTTAAAGCCTAAGCAAGTAGAAGCAATTAGGCAGATACAGGATTTTATATCGAAAGAAAATTTTGTTCTTAGGTTCGGCTTATCCGGCAAACTTGACGAAGGCCTTACTATCAACCGAAATACAGAATGGGTTTCCCCAGAGGAAATCTGGGTAGATGAAGAACTCTATGTTGTAGGAGAAATTGTTGATGTAGGTGGAAAAACTAAATCCAATGTACATATTGATACTAAGGAGTTTGGTTCAATTACAATTTCCTCTAACAAAGAGATGCTTAGCGAAGACCAAAAAAATAGGCTCTATAAAAAACAGCAGGTCAGAATTAGTATCAGGAGAAACCTAAGCACAGGTGAATTGGATAAGAAATCTGCTACTCTATTAGAATTCATTGATATTGATAGAAAAGAGTCCATTGACGATTACTTAGATCGGCTTATTGCGGAATCAACTCCTTATTGGGAAAAGATAAGCGATCCAGAAAAGTGGCTTAAAAACATAAGAGGTTATGACGAATAGCGTAAAAAAAATATTCTTAGACACCAGTTTTTTTGTCCGTCTTCTTAAGACAGACACGCCAGAACATCAAAATGCACGAACATATTTCCGTCGTTTTAGAAGCGAAAATATAGAACTTCTACTATCGACTATTGTTGCTGCCGAATATGGCGTAGGGGCTGACATTAGGTTGCTTCCATATAGAGACATAACCGTTTTGCCCTTCAACTTGAATCACGCAAATAGATCATCTGAACTGGCTAAGCTTGCTTTTGAAAATAAAAGAAAAGGCGCAATTGTTTTGGAGAATAGGGTAGTTATCCCCAATGACACCAAACTATTAGCTCAAGCTGAAGAAGCTGGTGCTGATCTTTTTATAGCACGAGATGATAATTGTGAAAAAGTGTATAAACTTATGAAGAGTAATGGCTTATTGACATTTGACTATCTTGATTTAAAGACGACGCCTTCTGTATATTTTCAAGAACTATTTGGGGATTTGTAGTGAATTAGGGTCTAAGAATAAGGCAAATCCCCCCTCAACTCCACAAATCCGCCAGCATCTCCGCCTGCTTCAACACCGTATCCGTCGCAAGCTTCTGCATATCCGGTGGATAACCATACTGCCGCAAGGTTCTTTTGACAATCACCCGGAGCTTGGCTTTTACATTTTCTTTGATCGTCCAGTCTATGGAAGTGTTTTGCCGGACTCGTTCGGTTAGCACGACGGCCAATTCCCTGAGTTTATCCTGTTGCATTAGTTCTTTGGCGCTGTCGTTATCGGCTACGGCGGTGTAGAAGGCATACTCGAAGTCGGATAACCCCAGGTGTTTTGCCTCGCTGTCCATCCCGACAATTTCTTTGCTCAGCTTGATGAGTTCGTCCATCACTTCGGCGGCGGTCAGGATTTTGCTGTGGTAACGCTTGATGGAATCTTCCAGCATTTCCAGCAGGGATTTGCTTTTGACTAAGTTCTTTTTAGCTCTGGCTTTAATTTCGTCGTTGAGCAGCTTTTTGAGGACTTCCAACGCTACATTTTTATGCTCCATGCCTTTCAATTCCAGCAGGAATTCTTCGGAAAGGATGGAGATGTCCGGCTTTTTAATGCCGGCGGCGTCAAAAACATCTATTACTTGTTCAGATACCAATGCCCGGTCAATGACCTGGCGAATGGTGGTTTCTATTTCTTCATCGGTTTTGCCGGTTCCGGTGGCGTCAAATTTTGCCAACCTGGCTTTTACGGCCTGAAAGAATGCCACTTCATCTTTTACATCCATCGCCTCTTCGTGGGGAACGGCAATGGCAAACGCTTTTGACAAGGCCGCTACTTCGTTGATGTAGCGTTTTTTTCCGTCTTCAATACCCAGGATATGCTCTTCAGCGGCAAGGATGAGCGATAATTTCCGGGAAATATCGGCTTCAAAATAATCTTCATAGGCAAAGCCGTGGTATAGCTGCGAAACTACTTCTAGTTTTTCCAGCATCAGTTGCACGGCCTGCTCCTGGGCGATGGTAGGATCGCCCTTGCCGCCTGCTTCCGAATAGAAGGAAAGTGCTTTTTTCAGGTCTGAGGCGATGCCCAGATAATCCACGATCAATCCACCCGGCTTGTCTTTATACACCCGGTTCACCCGTGCAATGGCCTGCATCAGGTTATGCCCCTGCATCGGCTTGTCAATGTAGAGTGTGTGCATACTCGGAGCGTCAAACCCGGTGAGCCACATATCCCGCACAATGACCAATTTCAGTTCATTTTCAGGGTCTTTCATCCGCTCGGCAAGCGCCCTTCGCTGGTCTTTCGTGGTATGGTGGCGGGCAATTTCAGGACCATCAGAAGAGGCGGAGGTCATCACCACCTTGATGGTTCCTTTGGATAATTCGGGATCATGCCATTCGGGTTTAATCTCAATGATGGCCTTGTAGAGTTCAGCGGCGATGCGGCGACTCATCGTTACAATCATCGCCTTGCCTTCAAAGACTTCCTGGCGTTGCTCAAAATGGGTGACAATATCCTGTGCAATAATTTTCAGGCGGTTTGGACTTCCAACCAAGGCTTCCAACTGCGTCCATTTGGCTTTTGCTTTTTGCGTATTGGTTAGTTCATCTTCGTTTAATTCCTCGTCTAAGTCTTCCACCAATTTTTTGCCTTCTTCGCTCAAATTCACTTTGGCCAAGCGGCTTTCATAATAGATGCGAACCGTAGCGCCGTCCTCAACGGCCTGGGCAATGTCGTAGATGTCCACATAATTGCCGAACACGGCTGGAGTGTTGACATCGGTATTTTCTATCGGCGTGCCGGTAAATCCGAGGTAGGTGGCTTTGGGCAAAGCATCCCGCATGTATTTGGCAAAGCCATAGACGATTTTGTTGCCTATCTTATTCCCGGCATCATCCTTGACATCCAAGGTTTTTGCTTTGAAGCCGTATTGGGTGCGGTGGGCTTCATCGGCAATGACGACGATGTTTTCCCGGTTGGAGAGTTCTTCGTAAACATTGCCTTCTTCCGGCTGAAACTTCTGGATGGTGGCAAAAACGATCCCTCCGGAGGCGACTTTCAGCAGTTTCTTCAGTTCTTCCCGATTTTCTGCCTGCACCGGTTCCTGCCGGAGCAGTTGCTTTGATGCGGCGAAGGTGTCGAACAACTGGTCATCCAAATCATTGCGGTCGGTGATGACCAAGATAGTCGGGTTGTCCATCGCCAGCACCACTTTGCCGGTGTAGAAGACCATAGAGAGGGATTTGCCGCTCCCCTGGGTATGCCAGACCACCCCGCCTTTGCGGTCGCCTGAAGGTTGGTTTTTGACGCCAGGAAGGCCGTAGCTTTCTGGCGACTCTTCTGCAAATCCATAAATTCTTTCCTTTCGTTCGGCAAAGCCGGAGGCTCTCAGCGTAGATTCTACCGCCCGGTTGACGGCGTAGTATTGGTGATAAGCGGCAATTTTTTTAACCGTAGTGATAGTGGTAATTCCGGTTTCAGGGTCTTCTTTCTTAGATTTCTCAAAAACGACGAAATGCCGGATCAAGTCCAGCAAGGTTGCTTTGTTGAGCATCCCGGCGATGAGGGTTTCCAACTGGCTGACTAAGTGGGAAGCTTCCGCTTTGCCGTCCGCAGTTTTCCAGGTCATGTAGCGGCTGAACCCGGCAGAGATAGATCCCGTTTTTGCTTCCAGTCCATCAGATATAATGACCAACCCATTGTAGGTGAACAGGGAAGGGGTGATTTCTTTATAAGTGCTGATTTGCTGAAAAGCAGACTTTAAAGTGGCGTTTTCATCCGCAGGATTTTTTAGCTCGATGACGACCAAAGGAATGCCATTGATAAAAAGCAGGATGTCCGGGCGTTTGTTATTGCCGTTCTCAACAATGGTGAATTGGTTGACTACTAAAAACTCGTTGTTTTCCGGATGGTTAAAATCAATCAGCCAAACCCGGTCGCCCCGGTCGTCGCCATCTACCCGTTTGGAAACGGGGATGCCTTCGGTCAGGTGGCGGTGAAAGGTTTCGTTGTTAGTAATCAGGTCGGGCGAAGCAATGCGTTGGATTTCCTTAATGGCTTCGTCCTGGGCGTCTGCCGGAATAGCGGGGTTGATGCGGCGAACGGCATGCTGCAACCTGCCTTTGAGGAGTACCTGCTCGTAGGAATCTCTTTCGGGGGTGTCTCCGTCAACCGCAATGTTTGGGGCATAGAGGTAGTGGTAGCCTAGTTTTTCTAAGCACTCTATCGCTAATCGTTCTATGGCATTTTCGGTTATTTTGGTCATTTGTCTATGGCATATTTGCGTTCTCGTTGCTTAAATGCTTCGTTCCCTCCTTCAAGTATATCGCATACATGTTCCTTAATACCCTGTTTTTTTAGTATTTCTGTTATTTCCGACTTTTCAGCAAAAGAGTGTTCTAAAGAACCATTAACATATTCAAATCTATATTTAGTTGTCTCGGCGTTAGAATCTTGACCTGCTTGATTCGCAACAATTATATTTTCTGTATCTGTTGACACAACCAGATTCGCATTATGCGATACAATGATAATTTGCCGTTCCTTTTTCTTTTCTTTAATCATTTTACAAAGCAATTCATAAATCGTTCGGTTATCAAGATTATCTTCTGGTTGATCTATTAGAATAGGAAATTCTGATGAGCTTATTTGTAGAAAAAGGATCAGAAGCACCGTCCCTTTCTTGCCTGGAGACATATTCAAAAGGTCGTCATTTTTATATGAGACCGTATAATCTAATTGCAATGAGTCTCTAACCAAGCCTCGCAGCACATCTTCGAGTGAAGTATTTTGTCTTAAGGGGATAGATATTTCCTTACCATCAGTCAGTTTATCCTCGAACACACGAAGCGCTTTAGAAAACAATCCTATTACTAATTCGTAGTTTATTAATCCATTCGAGGAAAGCTCATTATAATAGTTTTCTTTTGATATAGCATTTCCCCTGACTTGTTGCGTAAGAGCAAAATTTTCTTGTTTATGCAAAAGACTGCAATTAAGTGTAATGTCCGAACCTATTACACTTTTTGTGTTGTTTATTTTTTCAACAATCTCTTTATAAAGTCTAAACCTAACAAACAACAGGTCTGTGATTTGACTCCTTAAATTATTGTAATTCTCAAGAAGCGATTCATATTGCTTTTCAAGACTTAATGCTTCTTGCAATTTTTGTTTCTCTTCATCCAACATTTTTGCAAGCTTCTGAAGCTCTTGTTGTCCTGCAATTTTAGCAGTATAAGGTTTTAAGCTTTCAGTAGCAGAATCTATATCTTTATTTAGTTCAATTTTCCTTTCTGATATTCTGAATCCCTTAATCTCTTCTTCTATATCTTTTATTAACTGATCTAATTTTGTCTGAATTGAGTTTTTTAAAGATATAACACTCTCATAAGGAGTGCTTAATTCATCTAAAATTTTATCTATCTTTCCTTTATAAAATGCTCCTGTACTTACATCAGTTCGACCTAACACATCTACTTTTGCGTTCTTAGCTTCACCAAGAAGCCTTCCAATGGTTTTTTCCTCTTCAATCAGTTTTTTAATGGAATTTTCAGTTTCTGATTTTTTTAATACTAATCCATTATATATTTTGAACTCTTCAGGAGATAAATTGGAGAGTTTCTGTCCGTTTTCAATGTTTTTTTGGGTAGTTTCAATGCCTTTTGAAATTGTTTCGGATTTACCGATGCTTTTTTTCTTTTGCTGGATTTCAATCAATTTTGATCTATCCTGTAAATAGTCGTTAAGAAGTTTTTCAACTTCCGACGTTTTTTCTTCTATGGCATCTTTTGTTTTTTCGTAAAAAAATTTAAACTCCGTATCTTGTTTCAATATGTTTTCGATCAATATATTTAACTCGTCTTTATTATTCTTTTCTACAAGATAATTTATGTATAACTGCGGGATATAAGTTATTTTATGGTTTTTGTTTTCATCTTGGATTAATTCATCTTCATCGCCATTTTTCCAGACTACTTTAAAGTTGAGATCAGGTTCAAACTTATATCCTTCAAACTTTAATCGCTTTGAAGTTTTATTTACTTGGTCGGGATCTATGCTTTTTGCGATTGAGTATAGGAGTAGGGACTTACCTGATGATTTACCTCCAATAATAGCATTTAAGTTGTCATTAAGTAAAATCTTTTGGTAGCCAAAAAGACTACCACTATCCAAAAATTGAATCTCCGATATTATAAACCTTTCAATTTTGCTATCTGGCTTGAATGCTTGAATTTTAATCCTATCCTCTGGTTCATACAATGTCTGTTTGAGACCTTCAAATGTTGGATCTGCTTTAATCCAGCAAAATCTATTTTCATCGGGCTTAAATAGTTTAATATTAGTATGGGCATCACTTCCATGGTAGCATGGCTTTAAAGACCCACATTTTCTAACTACCTGCTCTCTTGAGTCCGTTCCTTTACCTATAAAATAAACTTTATCGCTTTCGCTTCCAGAGAAAACTGCATCAGAAAATTGATAAATACTTTGTCTTGTTGCATCCAGTTGAGAGCCTGTTGAAGTAAAAAAATCGGAATGTTTGACTATCCCTGACACTCCGTCATTTCCACTATTTGCGACAACAATTATTGTATTCTTTTTTAATTTACTGTCTTCTTCAAATATCTTCATTAAGTCTGTATGAGTAATTACATACTGCTCCGCCCCTTTTTTAATTGCTTCTTCTTCTGCCAAATGAGGGTTATTCTCAACATCCCTACCTAAGCGACATAATTCTGAACTTTTAGCAGAGTAGGTGCTATTTTGGTGCGGAAATTTTAATTTAGACAAAAACCTATCTTCTATTTCTGAATCTATACAAGGATTAAATAAGCAATGAATATTTATAGGCTTTGAAGAATGAGTTACTGGCGTTATTCTAAGCTCTACATTAGGTATTATCATGCTAAATTGCTTAGTAATCCTGCCGCCCTGAACCAAGCCTTTGAATTTAAAATAGTTGTCTAAGCTAAAGTAGTCCGTAATGCCAACAACTGAAATTTCTTCCTCAGAATTATTGATCAACTCAATAAATTTTTCCCATTTTTCTTCAAGATTTCTTCCTTCAAACTGATCATTTTTTTTAGTTCCTGGAGTATGAATATGCAAATCCCACCTTCTCCATTCGGAACCCCTTTGATATTTTGTGTATTCAGCCATAGTAGTATTAGTTTATTTTTATCTCCCCACTCATCAACTTTGGCAGCAAAGCATCCCGAAGGGCTATGAGAGTAAGCATTTGAGTTTGATTGGCTTCTATCTTAAAAAATAATCGTTCTGTTTTTTCTTTAAACTCAAACATGGTTTTGGAATCTGGAATTAAAATTTCCATTTCTTTTATCATTGCTGAATTGATTGCAGTTACAATAGAAGATGTACTTCCCAATGATTCATACTTGTATGTTTTTAAAAACAAATAAAGATATTCTCTTGAAAAGGGTGTTTTTTCATTGAACTTAAAATGAGCAATAGCCTCATTTGATAGCATATTTTCCGAGGTGATAGCAACTCTTCCAACAGTCATTTTAAAACTTAAGACCACTGTATGTTTTGGAATGGTTGGAATTTTAAATTTAGCAACAGCTTCTTTGGTTAAATATTCAGAAGTCTTTGAAATAAAGACGCCATCATTTCCCATATCCTTAATCGAAATCCACTTAATATCACTCGGGCTTTCAGAAAACCAATGAGCTTCCTTTCTGGGAGGTGTTCTCCCAATTCCTATACTCGTGACTTCGCTTAAATGCTTCGTTTCCCACTCCTCCTTCGCTTCCTCCACAAACCACTGCCTGAAAAGTGTTTCTGCCATTGCTTCCAAAGTAGCATTTTGGCGATGCAGGAGGTCTATTTTATCATCTAAACTGCTGAGGATGCACGCAATGGCTTGTTGTTCTTTTAATTTCGGAACAGGAACTTCGATTTCTTTTAAGGATGTTAAGGGATTAGTTATTGAAGGAACTCCAACTTGTGATTCATATTTTAAGATTTGATATTGCCCATATTCTGATTTAAAAAAGTAAAAAAGAAACTCATTACTCATTAAATCTGAATTCACTGTCAGTTTCATTCCTGATTGAGAAATAACATATCTGGGATATTTGTTGTTTGGGATTAGCCCAACTTGCCCTATTGTACCTCGATGTGTAAAAACCAAGTCTCCAGGTTTACAATTACTCCCTATTAATTCATCTGCTTTTTCCTCTGTTAGAAATACAAAGTCGCCATTGACATATTTATCAAAATTTAAGTTTGTTCCCCTAATAACTGGAACTCCTTTATCTACAAAATTTTCAGCCTTTATATTTGAACCAAATGGCCCCATAGCAATAGCTCTCTTCTCATCAGCTTTTAGTTCAATGATCTTCTTTAAATCCCAGTCAACTGGGATCTTCCCAAAATTTGTTTCCCTCCACTCATTCATCATCCCCTCCTTTTTTCAAGAGTTCCAAATCCCTTTCTATTTCAGCCATCAGTTCCTGTTCGGTAGGCAGGTAGGGCATATATTTGGCGGCAAAGAGTTGTTTGCTGTCTTTCAGTACCGAATATTTTGCTACAATATGGTCGGTTTCAGCACATAATAAGATACCAATGGTTGGATTGTCTTCTTTCGATTTTTGCAAATCATCGAACATCCGCACATACATATCGAGTTGTCCGATGTCCTGGTGAGTAACCCGTGAAGTTTTTAAATCAATCAAAACAAAGCATTTCAGGATGAAATTATAGAACACGAGGTCAACAAAAAAATCTGAGGTCTCGGTTCGGATCAGGCGTTGTTTTGCTACAAAAGCAAAGCCTTTGCCCAGTTCAAGCAAGAATTTCTGGATATTGTTCAACAATGCACTTTCCAGTTCGCTTTCCTTATAAGTTAGGTTGGCGGGTAATTGCAGGAATTCAAGCACATAAGGATTTTTGATAAACTCAAATTGATCTTTCTGGAATGCCTCGGTTTTTTCCGCCATTTCATCTACAACGGGTTGCTTTTTTTGGGAGCTAAGCAATCTTTCAAAATAGAGCGTACTCGTATTGCGTTCCAGGGTGCGATAGCTCCAGCTATTTAAAGCGGCTTCTTGCAGGTAAAACTGCCGTGCCTTTTCATTCCCAACCCTTATGAGCAAGCGGTAATGGCTCCAGCTCAATTCGGGACGCAGTGTGTCCCGAATTGGAAAGGTGAGATAAAACTGCCGAATCCGGCGTAGTTCACGCTCATCAAAGCCCTTGCCGAATTCTGCTTTCAATTCTGTTGCTAAGCCTTTCAGCAACCCTTTCCCGTAGTCGGCCCTTGTATTGCCTTGCTGTTCTTCTTCTACAATACGCTTGCCGATCTCCCAGTAAGCATTGACCATCGCTGTATTCACAGCGGTGTAAGCCTTGCTTCTGGCAGTGGTCAGAATCAATCGGATTTCATCCAGGAACGCATTATTGATTGTAATATGGCTCATACGCTTATCCTCCCCAGGTTCTCCATAATTAAACGATTCAATGTTGCTTCCTCCTCCAACTGTGCTTCAAACTCCGCTTTCAATTTTGAGAATCGCTCGTTGAAATCAAAATCATCTTCATCATCCGGCAAGCCGACATAACGGCCTGGCGTCAGCACATAATCCAGTTCCTTCACTTTCTCCATAGAAGCGGAGGCACAGAAGCCCGGTATGT
>Ga0209573_1001418_pt1 | contig 37328 bp, 29 predicted proteins | sample TNRBio252014_DNA_FD_185870 | JGI IMG/M metagenome (GOLD analysis project Ga0209573, IMG submission 185870) | Wastewater treatment Type I Accumulibacter community from EBPR Bioreactor in Madison, WI, USA - TNR Reactor_6/25/2014_ DNA (SPAdes)... | ecosystem: Engineered > Bioreactor > EBPR >...
GTTTTCAATAAGACCCTAACAACCTTAGGGCTCAAAACATCTCGCCTGTATTTTGTTGAGTAAACAATATGGTACAGTAGAACTGATACATTGTGACTCTTGTGGATTAAGGTGCTCGGGCTCACGCCCTAAAAGTCATTATTTTTTCTCGTACGCGGCAAGCCGCGGGGTATTTACCCTCCTTTTGAATAAAAAAGCCCCATACCCTGGGTATGAGGCTTATGCTGGAATAGCAAGAAATCAGGCCAGATCGAAACGATCAAGGTTCATCACCTTGTTCCATGCGGCCACAAAGTCCTGAACGAACTTTTCATTACCATCTCCACAGCCATACACTTCAGCAAGTGCACGGAGCTCAGAGTTTGATCCAAAGATGAGATCAACTCTGGTACCCGTCCACTTCACCTCTCCTGTCTTACGATCACGGCCTTCGAATACATCATCAGAACCAGCAATACCTTTCCATGTTGTACCCAAATCAAGCAGGTTCACAAAGAAGTCATTGGTAAGTGCTTCAGGACGTTTCGTGAATACCCCAAACTTAGACTTATCATAATTCGCATTCAGCACACGCATTCCTCCCACCAGCACGGTCATCTCAGGCGGTGTTAATGTCAACAGTTGTGCTTTGTCAACGAGCATTTCCTCTGCCGAAACGGAGTACTTTTTCTTTAAGTAGTTGCGGAAGCCATCAGCAATAGGTTCGAGCACTGCGAATGACTCGGAATCAGTTTGTTCTTGTGAGGCATCCGCGCGACCTGGAGTAAAGGGCACCGTTATAGCATGTCCAGCATTCTTTGCCGCTTTCTCAATACCTACACATCCGCCCAGCACAATCAGGTCAGCTATCGAAACTGGTTTTCCAAATTCTTTCTGGATGCCCTCGAGCGTCTTGAGCACTTTTGCCAGTTGAGCCGGGTTGTTTGCTTCCCAATCTTTTTGTGGTGCAAGGCGAACGCGAGCACCATTTGCGCCACCGCGTTTATCAGAGCCACGGAATGTGGATGCTGAAGCCCAGGCAGTGGTTATCAGTTCAGACACAGACAGTCCTGAAGCAAGAATCTTGCTCTTCAACGCAGCGATATCCTTATCATCAATTAGTTTATGGGCAACAGCTGGAATCGGATCTTGCCAGATCAATTCTTCCTTCGGAACCTCTGGTCCGAGATAGCGGGCACGAGGACCCATATCGCGGTGCGTCAACTTGAACCATGCACGGGCAAAAGCCTCTGCAAACTGATCGGGATTATCGAGGAAGCGTCTTGAAATTTTTTCATAGATCGGATCAAACCTTAAAGCCAGATCAGTGGTCAACATCATAGGAGCATGACGCTTGGATGAATCATGTGCATCTGGCACCGTATTGGCACCCATACCATGCTTTGGTTTCCACTGATGTGCACCGGCTGGACTTTTGGTCAGTTCCCAGTCATAACCAAACAGGTTCCAGAAGAAGTTATTGCTCCATTTAGTTGGTGTAGTGGTCCAGGTAATTTCCAGCCCGCTGGTGATGGTATCGCCACCTTTTCCAGAACCAAAGCTGCTCTTCCAACCGAGTCCTTGCTCTTCCATGCTGGCAGCTTCTGGTTCAGGGCCAACATGAGTGGCGGGTGCAGCACCGTGAGTTTTTCCAAACGTATGACCACCGGCAATCAGCGCTACCGTTTCTTCGTCATTCATGGCCATTCGAGCAAATGTCTCACGAATGTCACGGGCTGCTGCAATCGGATCAGGATTTCCGTTAGGACCTTCCGGGTTCACATAGATGAGACCCATCTGAACGGCAGCAAGCGGATTTTCAAGATCGCGTTCGCCCGAGTAACGTTTATCACCCAGCCATGTTTTTTCAGAACCCCAATAAACACCTTGTTCAGGTTCCCACACATCTTCACGACCGCCACCAAAACCGAAGGTCTTGAAGCCCATCGACTCGAGGGCTACATTGCCCGTAAGGATCATCAGGTCAGCCCATGAAATTTTCTTTCCATATTTCTGTTTAATCGGCCAAAGCAATCTGCGAGCCTTATCCAGGTTAACGTTGTCAGGCCAACTGTTGAGCGGAGCAAATCGTTGCTGACCCGCACCCGCGCCACCACGACCATCACCGGTGCGATACGTACCGGCACTGTGCCATGCCATGCGAATAAACAATGGACCATAATGACCGAAGTCAGCGGGCCACCAGTCCTGCGAGTCCGTCATCAGGGCCTGTAGGTCTTTCTTCAATGCTGCGAAATCAAGGCTCTTAAATTCTTTTGCGTAATCAAACGTTGAGCCCATCGGATTCGAGAGGGAAGAATGTTGACGAAGAATATTCAACTTCAACTGGTTGGGCCACCAGTCTTGATTTTGTGGACCAGCTCCTGCAGATTGGTGGAAAGGGCATTTGGCTTCACCGTTACCATTCATCGTGGAGGCTGCTGTGCCTGAATGTGTATGTTTTTCCATGTTCTATTGATTAATTATTGTTTAGTGATGAATCTTTTTTACCAGAACTAATAAACCCCATCTGCAGCCACATTCCAATGATTTTCATCAGTCAGGCTGATCGAATTTTTTAATCCTATCCAAAGAACACCTGCATTAGATTATAAATCAAAACGATATTATCTATCTTTACATAGATATAATCTATATGAATTTACAGCAACTGGAATACATTGTAGCGGTAGATACCTACCGTCACTTTGTTCTTGCTTCTGAGAAATGCTTTATCACTCAGCCTACACTGAGTATGCAGATCCAAAAACTGGAGGCTGAGCTTGGTGTAAAAATCTTTGATCGTACCAAACAGCCCGTGATCCCAACTGAGATTGGTGCCAGCATTATTTCACAGGCTCGTGTGATCTTAAAAGAAACGAACACACTCAAGGAAATTATTGCTGACCAAAAAAACAGTATGACCGGAGAACTAAGAATTGGGGTTATCCCCACATTGGCTCCCTACTTACTTCCACCACTTTTCCAGCAAATCAGGCAAAAGTATCCACAACTTACCCTAGTGATCAAGGAGACAATCACGGAAGAGATCATCCACGAACTAAAAAACAACCGCCTTGACTGCGGGATTGTAGTGACACCATTAAAAGATAGTGCGATAAAAGAAGATGTCTTATTCTATGAAGAATTGTTTGTCTATGTGTCTAAAAAGAATGCGCTGTTTGCCAAGAAGTATGTTCTCGCCAGCGAACTTGACCCCAACCAGCTTTGGCTGCTGGAGGAAGGGCATTGCTTCCGGTCACAGGTATTAAACCTATGCGAATTGCGAAAATACTCAGACCTCCACTTCAAATATGAAACCGGAAATATAGAAACATTAAAACGCATGGTAGATAGAAGTGATGGCATTACCATATTGCCGGAACTGGCTGTGATGGAGTTCACACCCACACAACTCAAGTTTGTAAAAAAGTTAAAGGAGCCCAGTCCGGCTCGCGAAGTGAGCATTGTCACCCATCGTGATCATATTAAAACAAAACTGATCAAAACACTTAAGGAAGAAATTCTACGCATCGTACCCAAACCGATGCAGAAACTCAATACAAAAAAAGTGGTGGAGATAAATTACTAAAATTACCAGCCAAATTTGTTTAACCTATTTAATCATTGATAGTAAGACAGTGAATAAAGGTTGAACAAAATCAATTAACCTCAACAATGAAAAAATAATTGATTCATTTCTATAGAAAGTAATAGCAGCTAACTCCATCTTTATATCCTACTTCATATTTTAACATTATTCATAACATATTAATAACTGATTTGAACGGACACTTTCAAATGAAAAACTTGGTGCTATGGATAAGTACTGTTGCAATGGTTTTAGTACCCTTTATTAGCAAAGCTCAACTCAAAGATTCTTTAATTCTAACAGAAGAAAGCTGGATAGAGAAAATGGATGATTATGTAGGTGTCAAACTATCCATGAGCAATGATACGGAAGTTTTTGCCGTGGAAACTGATGGACTTGATTTTGAAATCTTTCCGAATACAACAACCTTTGGAAAGGTTCATATTAACTACAAGTTTATTTCACTAAACTTCAAGTTTGCCCCAGACTTTTTTCCAGGCAATGGTGACAATGAAACAAAAGGGAAAACCTCTTCATTTGGTATCTCCGCCAATCTTATTTTCAGGCATTGGTTCCATAACCTGTCTTACTCCAGGATTAAAGGTTTTTACATTAACAATACTGAAGATATAGATCCAACATGGGTAAGTGGCGATCCTTACGCACAAGTACCGGATTTGGTCTTCAAAAACTTTGAGGGAATAACCGGCTATAGTTTTAATCCAAAATTCTCTGTCCGGTCAATTACTACCCAAACGGAAAGACAGGTGAAAAGTGCAGGAAGTTTTGTTCCTATTCTGGGCTACCGGTATTACATAATTGATAATCGTGATGAAGATGCAAGCTCATCTCAAAAGAGCAATAATTTTGAGTTTGTATTGGGGGTTGGGTATCATTACAATTTTGTACTAAAACAAAATTTCTATTTTTCACTGGGGGTCACTCCGGGTGTTGGTTATATTTTCACCAAACTTACTACCCGGTACCAATCTTCTGATGACCTTGAAACAAGATACAATGATCCCATTTCCCGGGTTGAGGGAAGAGGAGCATTGGGCTACAATAGTCGTGCATTTTTCGCAGGCGGCCTGATTCAATTTACCGGCTCGTCCTATAAACAAGAAGGAACTACCGCAGTGAATACCGATGCCCGGGTTGCTTATCAGGTATTTATTGGTTACCGCTTCAATGCCCCTAAGCGGTTAAGGGAAAATGTTAATCAGATTTCTAAGCCCATCAAAAAGCATTCTTAATAGATATGGAAACTAGTTTTTTTCACCGTTTTAGAAGAATAAATATTAGCTCGCTACCTGGAACATATTTTACACAATCATCCCCTTTATGTAACCTTGATTAATCTTGTAATTTACCTGGCATTATTCACAAACTTTATCTCTTAACCAAATGAATAGCACCCTAACACCAATACATATGAAAAGAAACGTTATACTGATTTTAATAATGGGGTTTTATCAGTTATCCTGGGCACAGAAAAATGAATTCAACTTTGCGGTTCACTTCAAAGGAGAACAAATCGGAACGATGCATGCGGTTGAAAGTAAGACAGGAGCCAAATCGGTAAAAGATTTAAGGACAAACACCGATGCAAAAATTTTCGGTCTGCCAATTCATGTGGAATCCGAAGTCACAACCACCCACGAAGGTGAAATTCTAACGCATGGAATAGCTTACCGCCATGCCAGCCGCAAATCAGAAGAAGTACATGCTCAGGTTACCAAAGTTTCGGACAAAGTCTACCAAAAAGAACGAAATGGCATTAAAGAAAAATTGGAAAACATTGCCATCAGCTTTTGTGTGATTGATTTATATTTTCGTGAACCCAAAGGAATTAAAAAAGTATTTTCTAACATGTATGCTGATATGTTGCAGGTTAAAGAACTTGGTCAGGGCCGGTACGAGATAACTGCTCCGGATGATCGCGTTTCATATTACCAGTACGCCAATGGAAAACTATTGACTATGGAAGCCAGCACCCCCTTGGGAAAAATAGTATCCAAGCGTCTTTGATTTTGTACGGTCTGAAAAACTCGTTTACTTTAAGTCGTCAATCGGGGCGTAGCGCAGCCCGGTAGCGCGCTTCGTTCGGGACGAAGAGGTCGCTGGTTCGAATCCAGTCGCCCCGACTCTTACTTAGATTATTTCTTAATATTCCTTTTCAATTTACGCTCAGTTTTCACCAGGTCATCTATGGTGTCCCTCTTCATCATCTCCACCGTTTCATTGCGAATTTTTAAAAAGGCATCCCGTACACTGCACGTTTCTTCGTCCTCGCACTCCTGACAACGTTCATAATACTTGTGGGTAGCGCATGGCACTGCTGCAATGGCCCCGTCAAAAAGCCGTACCACTTCTGCCAGGTTTATATCCTTCGTGCTTCGTCTTAAAAAATATCCTCCACCCTTACCTTGCTTGCTCCCCAGGATACCCGCCCTGTTTAAGTCCAGTAATATGGCCTCCAAAAACTTTTTAGGAATGTGGCAGGCCATCGAAATATCTTTAATCAAAAATTTCCCCTCGGGCTGGTGGCCCATGTGGACCAGGGCGTGAATGGCATATTTACATTTCTTCGAAAGCATGATTTTTCTGTACTGTAAGTATAGCTATTTTTGTACAGATCGCATTTTTAACAGCCGAGATAGCTCAGGGGTAGAGCAGCTGTTTCGCCTGCCTGCGTGCCGATATATTTTGCCGAAGTAGCTCAGGGGTAGAGCAGCTGTTTCGTAAACAGCAGGTCGTGAGTTCAAATCTCATCTTCGGCTCTTCGGCAGGCAGGTAAACAGTCCCGATTATGCGGGATGGGTTCAAATCCCATTCTCGGCTCATATGAAAATTGTATTAGTGATGCTTGGCGGAGCCTTGGGTACGTTGGTACGTTATTCTGTGGTGAACGCCACATTCAAATTTGTTGTCCATAATTTTCCTCTGGGAACCCTCATTGTAAACCTGGTGGGTTCCTTTTTTATTGGACTATTGTGGGGATTTTTTGATCAGGATTCACCTTCCAGCCTGCGAACTTTTCTTTTTGTAGGTGTATTGGGGGGCTTTACTACATTTTCAGCATACTCTATTGAAACATTGAATCTTTTCCGTGACGGGAGCACCAAACTTGCGGTCCTCAATATTCTGGCTAACAATGTGCTGGGAATTGCATTGGCCTTAGTTGGGATTGCCGTAGCCCGGCTGATGAAGTAATTTAATGTACCGAAGGCGGGACTCGAACCCGCATGTCTTACGACACACGCCCCTGAAACGTGCGTGTCTACCAATTCCACCACTTCGGCTAACTTGTTCAAGATTCCAGATTCAAAGTTCAAGGTTCTTGAAAATATTAAACCTTGAACTTGAAACCTTGAACTAATTTTGGTGCCCAGAACTGGATTCGAACCAGCACACCCTTTCGGGCGCTACCACCTCAAAGTAGTGCGTCTACCAATTTCGCCACCTGGGCAGGGTGAGTGTGTTAATGTGTGGGTGTGAGAAAATGCTTTCCTGCTTTAACAGGGCGACAAATGTAACAAGCTTAGTGATTTTAACAAAATAAGAATCTGGCTGATTGGCTATGATATCGTCTGCAGGGTGCAGATGATTTTAGAGGGAGAATAGGCACTCTTTATTGGGTAGCCTTGACCACCCATCCCCTACCTTCGTACTTCTGATTTGTTCAACTTTCTGGCACTCCAGATAAAAACGGTATGAAACAGAATGATGGTGGTAACCGCTGTAATAAACATATCTCCCCTCGTTTAAATTGACCTTACAAATTTGTCATTTCCAATTCAATTGAGATTTACGATTCATAGCGCAGTGTCACGGAAGTAAGATTTGCACGGGTTTCGTTAATTTTTTCCTCCTACTTAATGTGATGCTTTAACTGCATGAAAATAAAAAAGTCTCCCTTCAAGCCGGGAGACCTTTTCACCATATAAAACCTACTGCTTTGTAAACGTAAATACCCAATGACCTTCAGTGCCTTTTACACGGCCAGTCGGATACCCTGTTCCACTAAAATCAAATTCTACTTGTAATGTAGTATCGGTGACTGTATAGTTCATAAACACTTCATCGTCTGTACCAGGGTCACGAATAATATCAGAGGTAACCGATGATCCAAACGTCCAGGTGCCACCAGCTGGCCATGGGCTTAAATCAGGTCTTCCTACCGCTCCGTACGTGAATACTGACGATCCGGACGATCCGGCAAACGTCAGTTCAAAATTATCGAACCCTTCTTCTGCTACATTATCTTTTTCGGCTGTCACCAGTTGCCAGGTGTGTGAAAGTTTCTTCAATTGAACTTCTTCCTTCGAAGGGCTTTCATCACTTTCACAGGATTGAAGTAAGAGGAAGCTTACCCAACCCATCCAAATTACTATGTTCGTTGATTTCATGAATATCGTGTTTATCGTTATCAATTACTCTTTTACAATACGTCTTGTGCTTTTTCCGGATTTATCGGTGATCTCCACAAAATAAACCCCTCTTGGCAGACTGCTGAAGTCAAGTTCGGTGTACATCTGCTGAGAAGGGATGTCATTGATTTCCATCGAGGAAACCCCCAGCATGTTAAACACGCGCACATGGTAATAGCTATTAATCTCACCTTCAATATGAATTGCCAGTTTTTCGCGAACCGGGTTTGGATAGGTAGAAATGCTGAAATTAATATCCCGATCTTCAATTCCGGAAACTGCATCTACCATTACCTCCACCGTATCTTTTGTTACTGCACCATAGCTGTCAGTCACTGCAAAGACAAGGGAAGTCTCGCCCACGGCATTTGTTTTTACAATAAACTTATCGGCTGACGCATACACATCTACAATCTCATCGTGCAAACTGATTACGTTGAATGTAAACACATCACCATCCGGATCGGAGAAGAAGTCTGCTATTGCATACTCCGTTAATTCATCGGTTGAACTATAGGTGATGACCTCTTCTGTGCCAATATAAACAGGTGCCTGATTGGTATGCATTACTTCCACCGAGAGAGCAAGTTCTCGAACAGCGTTATGCTCATCCGTTGCTGTAAACGTGTAGACATAATTGCCTTCATCGCCATAATCAGGAGTAAGTACAAGGGTGAGTATTCCCTCACTAAAGGTGTGGGTTACACCCGAGTACACTTGTGCGGGCACAATGGTGAAAGTATTGTCTTCTAAATCCACCACCCCAATATTTACCTCAAGGGTATCTTTCTCTGCCATGACAATACTTTCCGGTACACCGTTAAAATGAGGGGCCTCATTCATATGTAATGTTACCGGAACGCTTACCATCGCATTATTCGGGTCATTGGATTTCAATACGATGTTGGCTACCTGATCACCACGTTTTGAAAACGCTCCTTCAATCAGAAGTTCTACACTTCCCGCTTCACCCATTCCCAATGTTCCTGTAAGGCTTGACGTGATGCTGAGCCAGGAAGAATTTCCAGCAGTCTCTTCGGCTGCATACATCAACCAACCTACCGTTTCAAAACTCGGTACTTCCTGAACATTGTACCAGAGGCCTTGATCGTAGTAGTAATATCTTCCGGGTACAGTTTCCTGCCCGGTAACAGAACCTTGCGGGAATTGAATTCCTAACGGATAGGTTATGATCACATAAAAATCCTCGTTCGGATAAATACCTGCAGGTTGATTCATCGCGATGGCATACCAGTCACCTGCATTGTCACCATTGGGGTTGTTAAACTCAATGGAGCCTTCAGTTAGCAACACTGCATCTGCAATTGAGGTACCGCCCGCCCTGATTTCAACATTGATCATACCCTGAGCAAGATCTTCTGCTTTAAACCAGGTTTCTACATGTGAAAGATTGAATCCTTGTGGACCGGCATTGTATTTCGTAGCCAGTGTAAAAGGAGCAGAACCACCCGTGCCCACATAGGTATCCGGTACTTCTTTATCCGTGTGGGTTAATATCCGGTTGTAAACCGCCATCGTCTGAGCACCATTGCTGGATACATCAGCCTGTTCTAGTTTCAGCGAAGAAAGTGAGGCCGCATCGGTTGCCAACGTTTCGGTAGCCATCCGTGAAGTAGTGGCCCGACCAAAGTCAATGCTCACTTCATATTCCAAATCCGATAAACCATTCAGGTTATTGAAAGCAATGCTACGATTGGCTGTTTCTGTCATCGTATTCATGAACACATCTACAGGAGTCATGTCCACTGTCAACACCGGGGGCTCATAGCCGGTACCGATCATCGGGATTCTTGTTTCACCGAGATTGCTGGTGAGGACAAGCTCATCCACAAAATCTCCTGCAAAAGAGGGAGCGAATGTAGCGCGTGCCTTCAACACATCACCCGGATTAACCGTAAATACCGGAGTTATCCAGGCCCATGGAGAGTAGAGTTCGGAAATGTCAGCCCAGCGCCACTCCGGCCCAAACCATCCGTCAACCAATGCCCAAACCTGTAAGCTCAGTCCTTGTGTACCATCTGCCATTTGTGCCCAGGTAATTTCAAGCGGTGCAGAACCTGTATTCGAAATATTCATGTCCACATAATGCGACACAGGTGACCAGCCATCGAACTGAATCATTTTCCTTCCGAAATCAACATCCTCTAAGGTGGTCAGTACGGCTTCTCCGGTTACCGTTAGTTCAACTGGTTTTACCAGGTTTTCACTACCCGGCACATTGGTTTGAATAATCAGGTTTTCAGTATACTGACCACCATAAATATTCTGAGCATCAATTTTAATTTCACCGGTAAGGGTTGTTCCCGGAGCAATCACATAATTTTCGGCTGGCACAACGATGTAGGCCAACCCATCACCATGATCAAGCTGTAAGTATTCTGATATCGCTACACCTGTGTTGCTATCCTTTTGAAGACCAATCGTTCCGAAATGTGAAGTAAGATCAGCACCACCTTCTTCCCGCTTGTACTGGAACTTCATAGTTCCATTTTTGTAGAAGATAACCTGTGCCGAAACAGGATCACCCATGCCTCCAAAGTTATTGGTAAAATAACTCCAGGTGATAATGAACTTATCATCATAACTTTTGTAGAATATACCGATGTCTTCTATTGGATAGAGGTAATCCGAAAATCCACTGAAGGTCCAGTACGGCATAATGCATGGCCCAGAATGCATTTGAGATGGAATGTAGTCTGTAAAGAATGAGGCTTGCGGCTCATCTTCAAAAGAAATAATTCCATTATCCCCAATTTTAAATGAAGTGTACTGCACACCATAAAATTCAATAGGGAAAGGGAGCTCTAATGTTCTCCAGAATGTGTTGTCCCAGTCTTCAAAATCTACAAACGGAAGTTGTGTTCCGGTTTCACGAATATCAACCCATTGGTACACACCGCCTGTATTGTGTTTTTCAAAAACATAGGTATTTGAAACAGGTGCGGTTGGTGCTTCAAAGGTTAACCATTGTTTGCCGGTAACGGTTACTTCCAGTGGAGCAAGACCCGTGCTTTCAATAGTAAACGGATGACTGCTTGTTTCACCGTGTGCTAAAGTTTCCTGTAACAGGGATAAGTCAACATTGATTGCGGGTGGTTCCACCACTTTTCCTGTTATATAAATTGTATCGTGTGAACCGTCAGCATAATTAATAGACAACCAATCTTCAAACGTGGCCAGAATATCGGTAGGAATTTCTACGGTATATATTTTATACAATCCGGGTTTAACCGTGGCCGGAATCTCTCCATCATAGCTAAACTCTTCATTTACCAGGTTCATACTCACGATATCAACATCGGCATTACCGGGGTTCTTAATGGTAAATAGTGTTGAACGCACTGCTCCCTGGAATACATCACCAAACGCAATCGTATCTACAGAAACCAACGGTTGAGGTGTTCCCCCATCCGTAATCTCCAATTGAATTAATGCGCTGCTTTGGGCATGAGCGGGATCATTGCTGATAAAATTCACATACCGCTTGGTCGTTCCTTCCACCAGCGAAGCTGTTGAAAGTTCAATATCTACAACAGCCGAACTTCCGGGTGACAAAATACCAGAGCCGTTTGTGACATTGGTGATAATGTTGGGGCCTGGATAATCAAACCCGAGTGCCAGTCCACTGTATAACTCCGTTTGATGATCATATTCGTGAATCAAAATTCCGTCAGTTTGATCTAAATCCTCGATGAAAATACTGAGGCCACTTTGACTGCTTTCTGAGTACCCCATATTTTCGTAGAAGAATCGGATGTCTCCGTTCGCGTACAATACCATTTGTGCGGTAATGGATTCAGGATTCCATCCGTCCCACACATTATCATACTGAACAATTACACGGTCAGCTTCTATCTGATAAAAAATTTCTCCCTGAGTTATATAACTAAAGTATCCACCAAGAGGTGAAATGATTCCCTTTGGAGACCATTCATTTCCTGGAAATTGTGGAGTATTAATTGGACGAACACTATTATCGAATGTGGTGAATCCTTTTTGAGCGATGTATAGCGTTTGCATGTTCTGCCCGTAGTAAGGAAACTCAAAACCCATATCCAAGGTGTAATACACACCGTCATCCATCAATGATTCGGTAATGTTTACGCCCGTAGCAGAGATGTTCTGAAATTCATAGTCGATAGGAGCAACTTCTGAGGCATAGTTCGATCTGAATTTGTAACCATACGAATGATAATCTGAAGGCCAGTTTTGGCTAATACCATTGGCATCATATCCCGGAATAAAATATTTCAACGGATAAGCACCCGTGTTTTCAACAATAACCTGTGCGTTCACCACATCACCAATCGTTACATTGTTGACCACCTGACTTTCAGGCGTGATGGTGATTTGCGAAGTTTCCGCTCCAACACCGAACAATGAAACCTGGTACGTTTGATCACCATTCGTTACTGTTAAGATACCATTGGTGTTGCCGGTGCCCGTAGGTGAGAACTTGATACCCACCACTACTTCTTCACGAGCTTTAATTTGCCAGGGTGCCCATCCAACAATGGAAAACTCGGGATTGTCAATGGAGAAAATCGGATCATTAAAGTTGCCGTATCCCACATTTTCAAATACAAGTTCCAATGTTTTTTCTGTACCCTGAAAAACGCTGCCATAATCAGCAATATCAATATGCTTGATATTCGGTTTATGACCGCTAACGGTAAGGCTTACCGGAATTCGTAATTCCTGCTTTTGTGCATCATTCGAAGCAATGATCAGGTTAGCATTATAATTACCGTTGATTAATGTCGCAGCATTAGCGGTAAGTGTAGTGAGTGCTTGTTCATTTCCATTCACGTCACCAGAACCTGGCTCCAGCGTGAGGTAGGTACCTAAATGTTCGTTATAACTGTCGGCAGAAATAGACCACGCAAAATCTTCACTATTAAGGGCTGTTTCTAACGGAACCCATGTGGTTCCCAAATCAAATGACATGAAGCAATAAGTCGAGTATGTCGGATCATTTTCGTACCCGATTCCCAACGGGAACAAATTACCGGCAGGCACATGAAACGCTACCCAAAATGTTGAGCCTGATTCAAAATACAATTGCTCATTGAGCGTGATGTACGCCCAACTCTCATCCGCACTCCAGTTATTATGCTCTTGCGCATACACGAGATTATTCTTGGTAGGCGCTGTGCCCTTGTATACTTCCATAATCACAGGGCCAAGAGCAGGGTCGTGCTTCAAATACATGCGCACTTGCGTCAGGTTAAAGCCTGAGGCTTCGCTAACATAAAATTTAGCCGCTGCCGAATTCGTTAATTCCAGATCAGTCTCTCCAATAATATTGGTGGGCCAACTGGTGTATGATTTTTCGATGGCGGTAAAGGCCGAGGCTTCAGGTTCCGTGCTTCTTAACTTTCCAGCCTCCACACTATTGGTGGAGTTACGCATCGCTACTTTGCTGTCTGTAGTCTTTTTCTTGGTGGCTACCGGATAGTTAAGTCCAACCGCACTGAATGAAAGCGAGGTGTTGCTGTGACGCATGAAGTGATTCCAACGAAGAATACCAGAAGCCTCGTTAAGAATTGTGATGTCGTGCGTGACAGAAGTAGAGACTGGCGCATCAACTTCAAGTGTAATGGTTTGACTGTTTTCATCCACCGCAATGGATGGTCCCTGATTCGTAGTTTCAGAAACTACATTCGAAAGAATGGAAACATTTCCCCAACGATCGGTGGAAGTAACTGCAAAATGATAAGTCGTTAAACCTAAAAGGCTATCCAGTTCATATGAAAATTGTTCACCAGCAGCCAGTGTATTTTTAAGGGTGGTTTTGGTTGCCGAAGCTAAATTACCTGATGTGATCGGTTGGGTATGGTGATAAAGTTGAAACGATACCGGTTGTCCATCATCAGTATCTGCAGGTACGGTCCAGGTTAGGGTAGCAAACTCTTGTGAAATACCGGTGACGGTTAAATCAGCAATGCTCACCGGTGCAATACCTAAATCATTCTGAATGGCAAGTGAGGCATCAATAGCACCTGAACCCATCAGGCCAACAAAATCAGGATTGAGTTGATCAATATCAACAACCCCGGTAACCAGTTTATTCCACAACTCATCATTGGTGAGTTGCGTGGTTCGGTTAGCAAGCGCCAGGGCAGCAATACCCGAAACATGGGGACAAGCCATGGAAGTACCTTGCAGATACGCATATTGGTTATTGGGAATGGTACTCAGTACACCATTTTTATTTCCGAGATCCATCTCACCTCCCGGTGCAGAGATCTCAACCCATGCTCCATAATTTGAATAGGAGGCTTTCTTCCAATCCGGTCCGATGGATGCCACCGCTAATGTTTTGTTGAAATAGCCGGGATACCACTCACCATCATAATTGGAATTTCCTGCAGCAAAAATTACAACGCCACCCTTCATCGGGCTTCCGGGATAATCTCCCGCTTCCTCCACAAAATAGCTTATCGCATCTAAAATGGATTGGTCGAAAAAACCGGGTGAAGAATATCCCCAGCTATTCTGGGAAATAACCGCACCATTGTTGGCTGCATACACAAAAGACTTTTCAATGGGGGCACCACCTAAAATCTGTAATGACATTATTTTCACACCATTGCCACTGCCATTTCCTCCGGCAATACCGGAAACACCAACACCGTTATTATTGACCGCAGCAATTGTTCCAGCCACGTGCGTACCATGATATTGTGGGTCAAGAGCACCCTTGTTCTTTTCAAAATTGTAGCCATTGATATCATCAACAAATCCATTACCGTCATCATCTACATTTGGCACTCCATTCAACTCTGCCGTATTGGTCCAGATGTTGGATTTTAAATCAGCGTGATTCACATCTACGCCCTCATCGTGAACTGAAACGATAATGTTATTGGCTCCGGTGGTTTGGGTCCAGGCTTCAAACAGGTTAACATCTGCATCAGAAATACCTGTCTGGCCTCTGTTATCGTAGTGCCATTGATCTTTCAAAAGAGGATCGTTAAATGGAAGCACATCATACGTTGTGATGCCAGGCGTATAGGGTTTAACGGCATACGGTTTAATTATTTTTTCATGCTCTACTTCTGCTACGATTACTTCTTTCAATTGCTTGAATTGCGCCACAACAGTTTTGGGATCTGCATTCTCATTAATTTCCACTACGTACCAAAGGTGCAGGCCATGTTTACGAAGTTTGTTTTCATACTTCGCATCGTATGGAAACATGCGATACATGTTAGTGGCTTTCGCATTCTTCGCTACGGCATCAATGCTTTGTATGCCTGTAGTAAGTCCGCTGCTTTTGGCATTGACTTGCACTTGGCCTAAAGAAGTTGCCATGGCAGGTGAAAATTTCACTTTTACCATTCCTTTACGAACACCATTTTGGTATACCTGGGTCCATCCTACTACTGAGGATAAAAGGAACAGTGCCAAGACTACTATTCTCCTTGTTTTTGCCTGTAAAAATTTATTCATATGGTTAAGGTTAGTTGGTTGGTTCTATTTGCAATGTGGGTTTACAAACATTTTACAAATGTCTGCTACTAATCTTAGGAGGCGAACGCACTTTCGTTCCTCCTGCTGATCAGGATTTCTTCTTGCTTTTAAGTTTTCTATTTTCATTAGCCTCCGTTCCTTTATTTTCGATGGCATGCAGGAGTTTTGTAAAGGCAACATTCTCTTGCTTTCGCTTATTGATCAGCTTATCAATCAATTTTTTGTCTTCATTAGGGTCTTCCATAGGATTGTTCGGTTATTCTAAAGAATCCCAAATAAACTTTGGAAAGAGGTCGGAGTAAAAAATTACGCCTTTGAATAACTACTACCAGAGTAAGAAGTGACCATAGGATTACTTCTCAGGCTAGGACAAGTCACCTTAACAGTACCATAACAAGGTGCCTAAGCATCTTAAAATCGAGCATTTTGAATAGGCAGAAATGCAAATTTGATTATTCAAGAATCCCGGATGATTCTACAAATTAGACAAGTGCGTAACCAGGTTGGATGTGGTGTTTGTCAGATTAAGTTTTTTACGAAGGCGAGCCCGGGCTACCTCCACACTCTTAATACTTTGTTGGGTAATGGCCGCAATTTCCTTGGAACTCATATTTAGCCTTAAAAAAGCACAAAGTTTTTCATCGGCTGGAGAAAGCCCTGGGTATAGTTTTCGCAGGTTACTATAAAAATCGCTATGCACCTGGTTGAACCGCAGTTCAAACTCCTTCCAGCTGTCGTTGTCAGCCTCTTTTTGGAGATCGAGGATAATATCATGGACAACCTTATGATTTTCAGACTGAACATTAGCCTGAACTTTAAGCAATCGTTCCGCAACGCTATTAATTAATTCATTTTTACGAATGAGATACATGACATTCGTGGTGAGTTCTTTATTTTTAATCTCAACATCCTGAACCAGGTTTCTACGCTTCAATTCTGTCTGGCGTGCTTTTAAACGAATCAAAATCGCTATCAAAATAACTACGATCAGACAAGCACCAAGGATTACAATCGTAGCAATGTAACGATCACGGGTTTGCTTTTTTTCTTGTTCACGCAATTGTTCAGCTTTCTCAAAATCATATTGAAGTTGCAAACGGTTAACTTCCCGGCTCGTCAATTGGTTTTGAATGCTATCGCTTAACACTTTATACAGTATAAAAGCTTCCAGTGATTCTTTATAACGGCCCAACGCTTCCTCAATGCCATACAAGCTATAGTAGGCATTCTGCTGAACTTCCAATGAACCAATCTCCTCACCCAGTTTTATAGCACGCTCACTACAGCGCCTGCTTTCTTGCCATTGCTTTTGTTCCAAATAATAACTACTGAGGAAAATAAGGGATTTGCCAATTTCAGCCTTATCACCAATTTCTTCGCGAACCTTCAATCCTCTTTCTAAATAACCCAAAGCTTTTTCAGGCTGCTTAAGATCAACTAAGTATAGTTTTCCAAGATTATTCAATGCAACACCTTCTACTGCTTTGTTCTTTGTTTCCCGGGCAAGCAATAATGCTCGTTCATAATATTGCAGGGCTGATTTAAAATCCCCCTTGGTTTGATAAATATTACCAATATTGTTTTGAAGCGTAGGCAACGGAAAAGATTTCTGCTGGTCCGGCTGCAGGTTATTGTATAAGTCTTGGGCTTTAAAGTAGTAGGCAAGAGCCTTATCATAATCTTTCAGACGATCATAGACTACACCCAAATTATTAGTTATGGCCAAAATGCCTGAAGTATCCTTTTCTTCTTCATAATGCTTTAAGGCAGTAAAGTATTGTGCAGTGGCCGCCTTGTAATCGCCCATCCGAAACAAAATGAGGGCGAGTGATCGATTGGAATTTGCGGCAAACCTTGCTAGTTTCTTTTTCTCTGCGAGATCACGCGCTTGCTGTGCATATTCTGCAGCCTTTGCATAATTGTCATTCTGAAACACTCTGGATATTTCGAGCAGGGTGTTAATCTTTACGGTATCCACTTTTGTCTTCTCTAGCTCCAAAAGAAGGCTGTCCAGCTTCACCTTATCCTGAGCGGATGCCGTGTTGCCCATGAGTAACACAAAACAGGCACTAAAAAGGAAGTATCGGAATAACATGGACTACAAAGAAAGGAAATTTTAAAGCTTCCTGCTTAGGCACGAAATCAAGGGAAATCATCAAAATCATTTCAAAACTCAGAAAATGAAATATATGGCACGATTTTAACCATTTTGTGGTTTATGCAGGAAGTTTGAAAATGTCTTCATTCTGCTTTTATATTGTAGCAAAACTGAAAGAAATAATGATGAGAAGATTGCTGATTGCTGTTGGAATAGTGTTTCTATTATCCGAAGCGGTATTTGGATTTCAAAGCCAACCCCTGACCGATACCACTGCGGTTCCCAAGGACTGGTTTTTACGGGATCCTGAAATCGACAAAGTTCAAGGATTGAGTGTGGAGAAAGCGTATAGTACGTTGCTTAAGGACAAACCCTCACGAACTATCATTGTGGCGGTTATTGACTCTGGTGTTGATTTCGATCATGAGGATTTGAAAGATGTAATGGGTTAACCAAAAGGAAATCCCTGAGAATGGAATTGACGAGGATAAGAACGGGTACATCGATGATGTATACGGCTGGAATTTTATAGGTGGCAAAAATGGCAACGTAAAACAAGATACGTACGAACTTACCCGTGAGTATATTAGACTACGCGGTAAATATGAAACGATTGAAGAGAAAAAAGTTGCCAAAAAAGACAAAGCTGAGTATGAATATTGGAAAGTTATTAAAGACCGGTACACTAAATACAAAGCCGAAAGTGAAACCAACTACAAATCCTGCACAGAACAACTAACGCAATACAAAGCCTTCTATCAAAATCTGTCTGATGCAATCACCCTGGTGAAAACCACGTACCACATTGAAGTAATTTCGCCCTCTATGGTGGATACACTCAAGAGCAGCGATCCCAAAATGCGGTTTGCCAAATATATCCTGAGCATTATTTATGAAAATGAGGGACCCGATGCCAGACCCGAAGAACTGGCGGAAGAATTGAAATACATTATTGACCATAACAGCGAAGTGTGCGACAGCTACAAAACCGCGATGGAGTACGGTTACAATCTCGATTTTGATCCACGCAGTATTGTGGGCGATAATTATGCTGTGTTAAATGAGAAGGGTTATGGTAATAACAATGTGAAGGGATCCGTGCCGGTACACGGAACACACGTAGCAGGTATTATCGCTGCCAATCGTAAAAATGAGATCGGTATTAAAGGTATCGCAGACAATGTAAAGATTATGGCTATTCGTGCTGTTCCTAATGGGGACGAGCGTGACAAGGATATTGCCAATGCCATTCGCTATGCCGTGGATAATGGTGCACATATTGTGAATATGAGTTTTGGAAAAGACTACTCCCCGCAAAAAGAATATGTAGACCAGGCTGTAAAATATGCGGAGCAAAAAAATGTATTACTGATTCATGCCGCGGGCAACGACAACGATGATAATGATTCAAAACCCTCCTACCCTAACCGATTCTATAACGATGGTAAAGAGGCAAAAAATTGGATTGAAGTGGGCGCCTCCTCCTGGGGAGCGGATGAGAGTTTAACAGCTGAGTTCTCCAACTACGGAAAAAAGAGTGTTGACTTTTTTGCGCCCGGTGTTGAAATCTATTCCACCACACCCAACAATACCTATAAGGAGCAGAATGGTACCAGTATGGCAAGCCCTGCCGTAACAGGAGTAGCGGCATTACTGATGTCGTACTTCCCAGAACTCACTGCTGTACAAGTGAAAGATATTTTACGCGAGTCCACCCGAAAGTTTGATAACCTGAATGTACTGAAACCCGGAAGCACCACTGAAAAAGTTACCCTAAAAGAACTCAGTATCTCAGGCGGGTTGGTGAATGCCTATGAGGCTGTTAAACTTGCGATATCGATTAAGGGTCAACCGGTTGAAAAATAATTAGCTCAGCTTGCAAGAGTGGAAGGCACTGTGAAATAAAAGATGGTGCCTTTTCCTTCTGTACTTTCCACCCAAAGCCTACCACCATTTTTCTCCACAAAATCTTTACACAGTACTAGGCCAAGGCCTGTACCCTTTTCATTGGCTGTTCCCAGCGTGGATACTTTCGAATCAATCCGAAACAATTTTGCGATCACTTCCTGACTCATACCTACTCCTGTATCCGCAATGGAGACCACCGTTTCATGTTGAGCCTCGGTAATCTGTAGCGTTATCTTCCCTCCCTGTGGAGTAAACTTGATCGCATTCGATATCAGGTTACGAACAACTGTGGTGATGGAGTGCTGGTGAGCCGAGATGATCAACGGTGTGGTTCTCTCGAGCTGAATACCAATTTCCTTGTTGGTTGCCTGCCCTTGCAGCAAATCCTTTGTCTCCTGCAACACTTGAGTTAAATCAAATTGCTCGGGTGTAAAACTGATGTTACCGGTTTGCGAACGGGCCCATTCCAGTAAATTATCCAGTAATGAGTTGAGATTTCTTAGAGACTTATCCAGATCCTTTGCCAGCGTTTGTATTTCTTCCTTCGTCAGGCTATCGAAGTAGTTGATCAGCAAATTTGAGAAGGAACTGAGTGAATTGAGCGGACTTCTTAGATCATGACCCAAAATAGAAAAGAATTTATCCTTGGTAGCATTCAGGTTTTGAAGTTCGATATTCTGTTGCTCAATGAGTGCCTTGCTGACTTGAAGTTGTTTATTTGATCTGCGCTTCAGAATATACAGGTAAAGGATAAGTACCACTACCAAACTGCCTAACGCTATGAGAATGACCAGAAAGTTTCTTACGCGCTGTTGTTCGGCAAGCTCCTGCTCCCGTTGTCTGCGAACGGATTCCAATCGATCAATTTGTGTTTCCTTTTGCTCCAGGATGTACCGGCTTTGCGCTTCTAATAACTTTTGATCACTTTCCTCTTTCTGAATGAAATCATTCATAGCCAGGAATAATTCTTTATACTCTAAAGCCTTTTGAAAATTACCACTGGCTTTAAAACACAGGCTTAAGTATTCATAACTCTTCCGAACCGGGTCTTTACTTTGCGAAGTACGCCCCGCAGTGAGCGCCAGATTCAGAGTATCAACCGCCATTTGAATTTTGCCTTGTTGATAATACAACACACCAATATTATTATAGGCTTCTGCTATACCCTTATTATTCTCAAGACTTTGATAAACCTCCAGAGCAGCCTGATAATTGGCGAGCGCACGCTCGGTATTATTCATTCGTTCGTAAACATTTCCAATATCATTCAGCAATAAGGCCTCCTGAATTCGGTTACCCAGCGAACGCCAAATCCGCAATGACTTTTTCTGCTCCGTAATAGCTTTCTCAAAATCTCCCTGTTTTGCAAACAGACTCCCTCGATGGAACAATGCTTCAGCCTCAATTCCTGGTTCATTTACTTCCCCAACAAGTTTTAACACTTCGTCATAGTTCTGAAAGGCTTCCAAAACATGATCAGTGTTGGCGTTAATCTTACCCAGTTCGTTCAGTACCAAGATCAGAACAGATGGATTATTAATTGATACACTTAGTTCAAGTGCCCTTTCCAGAAATTGAAGGCTTTTATCATAGTTACCAACTTCTTCAAAAACACGCGCCATGGCGAGATAGGCAAATATCCTACCCGAAGGATGATCTATAGAATCGGCTATGGTTAACGAACGGATAAAAAAATCCATCGCCTTCTCATAATCGTAGGTGCGCGTTAAATGGATTAACCCCGTCTCCAACAAAACCCGTGCTTTCGCGGAGTCATCCTGAATTTCAATTGCCTCTAATAGTTGATTGGCCTTCTTGTCCAGTGCTTTCTCTATCGGTTGCTGACTGGGCTTTGTGAAATACTGCTGATACCAGGCCGTAGCGGAGGGGTGCTGTTGACGGGCTACTGTCTGAAAAAAGATAAGGGAGAGTATAACTCCCAACAGACTTCTCTTGGTCAAAAAATTCATTCACGCTAATTTCCTCAAAAGTGTTAAAAAAACCGTTAGCCATCAGGTATAAGTTGAGGTTAATCTTACATCCTCAATGCCGGAAGACTCCATGACTTTTGAGAGAATTGCTTTAATTTACCTTAATCATCATCCGCATTATCTTCCGATTGACCCTGACCTGAGTCTACGCCAGCCGATATTTCTGTGTGACGAATTTTTCCACCTAACCAGGCTGTTCGCGAAACGATAATAAAAGAGAATAAGCCAATCACTAAAATAAACACACTCCATTTTGGTTGTGGACTTTCATTCACGTAGGTAAGGTAAACACCGGCAAGTGATAGTACACCTAGCAGTATAAATGCACCTAACGCGTAGGCAGCCGCATCTTCGTGCGACTCAATGGCGGATTCGGTTACTCCTACAATTCCTTCAACGGATTCTTCTGCACTTTCTCCTGTATTGTAAGCCACGACAGCGCCAAGGGCTGAAATGATCAACACGGTATACGCAGCATAGTAGGTGCTTGTAGACTTTGAACGTATCGCAAAGATCAACACTAAAATGCCTAAGAAAACTCCAACCACGGCTACGTGATTAATGAGCAAATGCACATGCGTAAGATTCATAAATTCCCTTTTTTAGTTAACTATATAGTAGTGTCTTGACAGAATTAATCCATTTCAAGTTTTGGTTTTTTAATAGTGAAGACCCTGGAAATTGTAAATCCAAGACGAATATCCCCACTGAAGAAATCTCCTGTTGTTTCTGCGATATAGGTTCGCTCGGTCATGCCGGTGGAGTTCGTGCAATACAATTGAAACACATGGCCTCCGGTTTCAATATCAAAACCAATGGCCAGTGAATTTTCTGTTCCTTCAAATTTATAGCCGGGTATTTGATAGTAATACTCAACATTTACACTCGTCCGCTTGCTAATCTTTAATCGGCCACCTACTCCCAACGCTAATACGTCATTCGGATCATTGGCACTAGGCACAAGATTATAATGAACAATGGATGGCATTAACTGCAATGAGAATCCCTCACTAAATTTTCTGGCGATCAACAATTGCCCAGCGTAATACAAATTAGAGGTATAATAATTTTCCCGTGTCGGATCTTCAAAATGCAATGATTTGTACATCATCGATGCAACGGCACTAAACGTAATAGGCATTTTTCTAGCTCCCGTTGACTGTTGCAGTACTTTGAATTTTGTAAAACCATCGTATTGCTTTTGATACGTGCTCCTTCCAATCCCAATCATCCAACGTTTGGTTAAGCCGTAATCTAATCCAAGACGCATGGATGCTTCATCAAGTCCCCACAATTCATAGGCACCCCCACTAATATATCCGAAACGATGCGAGATACGAAAGTCTAACACACCCGCGGCCACATTCTCAATTGAATGTCCGTTGATTAGCCGGGTGGTTTTAAATGTAGCGGTAGTAAAATCAACCGCATTTTCGTCCTTGGTCTCCTCTTCCAGCATTTTCATCAGGTCATCCTGTGAAAAGGCCGGTACGGAAATCAAAACCAGCAGGCCAAAAATTTGTAGCGACTTCATGTTAAGACTTAGGTGCATACTGGCAATTCACCTTCACTTCAATGGAGCTGGCAATTTTTTCGGCAACCAGAGAGGGTATGCTGATTTTATAGTCAGCAGGTTTTACCTGAAAGGCAGAAGTTGCTAAGATTTTATCTTTCGCTATTACTAACGTACCTGTCGAGGTTACATGCTGCTTAATCCCATGAATGGTCATATCTCCTTCAAGGGTAGCCGGATAGGTTCCGTCTTTTGTGAAATCAATTTCACTTAGATTGGTAATCTTTCCTTGAAACGTTGCCTTGGGAAGTTTATCGGATTCCATGTAGTTCTCATTGAAATGCTCCTCCATCAACGCCTTTTCGAAGCGAAAACTTTTTACCAGGATTGCAAACACAACTTCTCCACTGGCCGGATTAAGCATACTGGTTACTTCATTGTTAACCGCCTCTATGTTTTCCATGGGTGTCTTTGAGAAAAAAGACACCTGGCCACTTCGCGTCATAAAAATAGTTTGTGAATACACTGCGGAACCCACCAGCGCTAAGGCAATAATTATGATTATTCGTTTCATACGTTAAAGTTTTACATGTTTCAATTTCAATTATTAAGCGCACCCGCATCTATCCAGTCTTGAATCACCTGAATTTCACAGGGTGGTAACTTGCCTCCATTTTTTGGCATGGCAGAATACCCCGAAGCATGGTTAATGCTGCCCATGAGCGATCCGTCTTCCACATATTTAATTACTTCCGTATAAGAGTTGAGTTTTATTCCACCGGAAGGAGAAGTGCCAGCATGACAATTATTGCACTTGATATTCAGTATAGGAAGAACATCCACCGTAAACGATGCATTGGGGTTAGGAGTACAGGTAACTGTTCCATATAAGTCTTCTTCGTTATCGTAATAACATCCTGTCACCAGAAGAGCAAAAACCATAAACCACTTTAATTTCAGAATCGCTTTCATACATCAATTATTTAACGCCCCTGCATTAATCCAGTTTGTAATTTGTGTAATCTCACAATCTGATAATTTACCTCCCTGTGGCATGGCAACATATCCACTCGTGTGTGTCACACTTCCTAAAAACTTTCCATTATCGACCTGGACTTTAACAGCTGAATACGTGGAAAGATCTATGTTTCCTCCTAACGATCCAGGTTTGTGGCAACCCACACAATTTCTATTTACCAGTGGTTGAATAATGGCTGCATAACCAAACTGATTCTCATCACAGAAACAATTACAGTCTGTCGTGTTTTTGGCGCCTTGATTAATCCAAACTTTAATGGAATCCTTTTGTGCCTGGGTAAGAGGTGCATCGGGCGATGGAGGCATTCGATCTTCTCCATCCTTAAAAAGAACTTCATACAATTCGCTATCGTTGGCATTGCCCGGTTTTATTCCTTTGCGAACGATATTGCTGTAACTATCCAGAATATATCCCTCTTCATGAGTTTGCGCATCATGACATCCCGGCTTGGCGCATGATGATACGAAAATGGGAAGCACGCTGCTTTCAAAACAAATCTGGTCATCGGTGATACATCCCGGCACTGGATTTTCACCCGGGCTTTCAGGATCCACCAAGGGATCATGTATACAGTTACTCACTAAAAACATAAACACCAGCCAACGCAAACTCGGGTTTAAAATCAATCGCTTCATCCTATTCTTTGTTTTCAACAATAATTCCTGATGTCAGCACCACATCTGACAGATAGCCTGTGCAAATTCCTTTGATCGTTACCGTTGAACCAGGTTCGATGGCGAGTAAGCTATCGGCCATTGTACACCGGATTCCAAACAACATGTCGTTGGTCTCTAACATAATGATCGGCTTCTTATCCAAATTGACTCCAATCTCAGATACCTTTCCCGTCACCTCCATTACTTTATCTAAATACTTTGCATTGGCCTGAGCCTCATTTTGAGTAAACGCATCAAACAATTGAACAGCGGTCACTTCAACTCCCCGCTCCTGCTCAACCGACCTATGAGGCTTTGTATACATTTTATAGGCCACAAAAATCAAGACCACAATACCTAAAGCAGCGATAAGAAATATGGTGCGTTTGCTTTTTCCTGCTGAGTGTGTCTTCATGATGATTTTGCTTATTTAAAAAGTATATGCTGCCATCTGTCCAATAAATTAGAAAGAGTACCTTATTTGTGTCATGATTTCCTTCCCGTAAAAACGATGACTTTTATCATCAAATCAATGCTAATCGTCTATAAACAATCGGCTTTCACTTCTATTGTCTTGCAATCGCTCAATCGCGTCACAAAGCGATAGATTGATTGATGAATTAAATCACGTGATTGATTCTGAAAACATTCTGAATTTTTACCTGCAACCAGAATTGTTGAATGAAAAAGTCAAAATCAGTTATGCCGTTCCATCAAATAAGGAACCGTTGAGATGGGTAAACTCCTACCTGCCGGTAGAAAAATGGAGATGAATTTCAAAAAAAACAGGATAAGCGTTCACCTATCCTGCTTGCGATGAAGGCCCAACCTATGCAACCCCGCCTTCATTTGCAGAACGAAAGTAGTGTGGGATTCTGTAGAAAATCTGAATTAGTAAATGGAAGTATTACCGCCTCACTTGATTACCAAAATTTACCTTGAACTCATGCATCCCCTCCTGATATCGGTACTGTATGGTATAGCCATAGTTGTCGCAAATCCTCTTCACGATGGCAAGACCAATACCGGAGCCATGGCTAGTTCCAGCATCGCGCTGAAAGCGATCAAAAATTTTATCCGGATTGTGCAGCGGCTCGCCCTTATTGGATATGGAAAACGCCCCCTCCTTCAGCATCATCTTGATGGTACTCTTTGAAGGTGAGTGGCGAATAGCGTTGGTAAATAGATTGGTAAAGAGCACCTCGATCATAGTACCGTTAGCACTGATTTCAAATGCGTTGGATTGTTCAATGCTCAACATTAGATTTTTTTGCTCAAGTTGCTCTTGAAACTGATTGACCATTTTTTCTACCAGGGTATGAAGATTGATGGACTCCTGCTCCAGAAACTGTTGGTTCTCAATCTTTGCCAATAACAATAAATTTCGGTTGAGGCGCGCCATGCGACCAGCCGCATCCTGCATGACATAAATAAGTTCCGCTTGCTTCTCGGAAAGCTGAGTTTGCATCAGCATGTCAATTTTTCCCTTGATCACTGCTAACGGTGTTTGCAATTCATGTGATGCATTTTCTGTAAACTCTTTTTGACTTTGAAAGGCCTCGTGATTCTTATTCACAAGTTGTGAAATAGCGGAACTCAGATCTCGAAATTCGGCAGTGGTCGATCGGGGTAATTCAAGGGATGAATCTTTATCGATCTGATATTTCTTCAACTTATCAAGGATAATATAAAAAGGATCCCAAATCGTTCTGGATAGTTTCTGGTTAATCAATACCAGCCCCAGTAACAACAGGGCAATTAATGTTGCCTGAATGGCTACGATAGCCGAAATTAAATCGGCCGTACTTACCATAGACTCTTGGATTTGCAATCGATAAGGTTTTCCCTGAATGATAGTTCCTGTTCGTAATACCCGGTAGGGATGGATCTCCTTCTCTTCCTCATTATAAATGGGGACGGTGAGCAATGAATCCGTTTCAACAATCTGGTCCGTGGGGGTTAATACAAATTCTTCATTCATGATGCTGAAGAATTTTAAATCCTGATCCGTTTTTAGAAGCAGGGCCAATTCACCAAACTCGATTTTATGCTCTAGTAATTCCTGATCCATTTTGTGGATAAACAACCGCTGGATGAAAAAATAAAAAAGCGGGGTACATACCACCAGCAGCAGCACTGAAAAAATAACATAATTCCGGACCGTGCGGGTTAATAGCTTCATGCCTCAAATTTATATCCCAGTCCGTACACGGTTTTGATATAATCCTTGCTTCCTGCCTCTGCTATTTTCTTCTTCAGGTTCTTCATATGGGCGTAAATGAAATCGAAGTTATCAAATACCTCTGCATCATCGCCCGAAAGGTGTTCTGCGATGGCATTTTTAGACACAACCCTGTTTTTATTGGATGCTAAGAATAGAAGAAGGTCATATTCCTTCCGCGTAAGGTCAACTTCTTTGCCATTCACCTGCATGGATTTACCTAACAGGTCGATACTGATCTCATGAAAGCTAATGACATTATTTCCGGCAAATCGTTTTCTGCGAATAACAGCCGATACCCGCGCACCCAATTCAGACAAATGAAAGGGCTTGGCAAGGTAATCGTCCGCCCCGAGATTCAATCCCTGAATACGGTCATCCAAGGAATTTTTAGCCGAAATGATAATGACCCCTTCCAGTTTACTTTCCTTCTTTAACTTTTCCAGAATTTTAAGGCCATTACCATCGGGCAGGGTGATATCCAACAGAATACAATCGTAATCATGAAGCATTATCTTTTCCCCTGCATCCTTAGCCGTATAGGCTATTTCGCACACATAACTTTCCTGCCGAAGGTATTGCACAATACTTTTGGCTAACTCCCGCTCATCTTCAACAACTAGTATTTTCATGAAAGTAATAGGTTTCCCGAAAATCAATTACAACCACAGCCTCCTCCGCTTTTCCCGCCATTGGCCCCTGCTGCTCCTTCACGATAAAGCTGAAAACTCATTTCAAATTTTTGAATTTTTCGTGCGGCTAACTCCATCTCTGAATCATTGAGGTACATTTTCTGATAATCTTTTACCGAGGAGCAACTACTGGCAAAAAGCAGCACAAGAAGTACAGCAAAAAGAATATGTTGTTGTTTCATGATGGAATTAAATTAATGTTTTTTGAAGTATACACCGTGTCGTGATCGTCAATAATAATGCAAGCAATATTTTTTATTTGATTGATCAATCCAATACCGGCTTTAATACCCATCACCATAACCGGTGTGGCCATGGCATCCGCAATTTCGGCACTGGAGCAAATGATGGTTGCACTTTTTATTCCCCGCACAGGCATACCCGTTTTGGGATCAATCGTATGAGAATATTTTACACCATCAATCATCACAAATTTTTCATAGTTACCGGAAGTAGCAACCGAGGTATTGGTTAGTTGTACAGAGGCGAATGGCAAATCCTTTTTTTCAGGATCAGCTATACCCACAGTCCAAGGCGATCCATCGGGCTGGGTACCCCACACCGTGAGGTCACCGGCTGCGTTGACAATGCCACTCTCTACGCCTGCATTTTTCATGACAATCTTCGCCCGGTCTGCCGCGTATCCTTTTCCGATTCCGCCAAAGCCAATTCGCATTCCTTTCTCTTTTAGAAATACGGAGCAGTTTTCTTTGTTCAGAATCACATTTCTATAGTTGATCAGGCGCACCATTTCCTTTGCAGTAGCTTCATCTGGTAAGGCTGTCATGGTTTTATCAAAATTCCATAACCGTTTATCGATTGAACCATAGGTAATATCAAAAGCACCCTGCGTGAGGGCAGAGATTCGTAACGACCGCTCAATAAGATCATACACTTCCTTGTCTACCCGAACAGGCTCAATACCCGCCATTGCATTGATCTGATTGGTTTGACTATCCTCTGAAAAGGTAGTGAGCAATTTCTCAATTCGCCTTACTTCATCAATCGCTTCTCCGATGCGCGCTTGCGCCCACACGGCATCATCGGCCACCACCGTAAATTCAAAACGGTTGCCCATGAGTTTAAGGGATTGCTGATGAAGTGTGGCGCTCAAAATCATTTGTTTATCACGGACTGAAGTTCCTTTACAAAGTCATCGGGTGTCTGATTGCTGTACCCGTCCCACGCTTTAATAACTGTACCACTGGCATCGAGTAATACCGTAAAGGGAAATTTCCCCTGTGAATTATATTTTTCCGCAAGCGCCTCGTTGTGCTGAACCTGTTCCTTCGCAGGTTGATTCTTCTTTAATCTTGGAAAATCTGCACGCAGTAGCACAAGATTTTCCTCTGCATACTGTTTAAACACCTCGCTTTCAAATACATCGCGCTTCATTTTAATGCAGGGTGCACACCAATCCGAACCGGAAAAATTCAGCAATATCATCTTATTCTCCCTGGTAGCGGTTTCTTTCGCCAATGCTACGTCCGTAAGCCACTCCGTTGGAATACAAAAGATCATGAGAAATGTGATTACCACTAGTTTCATAACTCCATCATTTTAATTTTAACATGAGTGAAATAATATTTGAATTCAATCCTGTGGATCGATCATAATGTCCATACCGGATTTCAGCCGCATTGAGTTTTGTTATACCCATCAAACCACCCGGTGGGGAATACCGAAGTCCCAACCCCAGCATAGTGCTGGTCAGGGTAGAAAGATCATAGTCGCTGGTATAAAATTCTTCTGCCAGGTCATGCTGTTCATATCCTGCGAAATATTTTACTCCCTTCTGAGTATAGTAACGATAAAACGGACTCACTGAAAAGAAGGGTGTGATCTTAACCGTAGTCTCCAGTTCAGCGGTGTGGGCACTCAGCTCCCAACTGTCCTGATAGTAACGGTAGAACGTTCGGAAAATAAAACGATCTCCCATGAAATAATTTGCCCGAATGCCTATGGGTACTTTAAAACGGGTGCCCGGTAAATTTTCAACCTTGTGCGAGCCGTCCGTGAAATAGGTTCGATGATACAGCGTACCGAGCAATCCTTCCTGGTAGGCAACATCCGCAATCAATAACATTTGCAACCGCTTGGTAATAACCTGACTTAAGGTGAAGGATGTACTATAGGAATTTCGCGGTTCCCTATCAGGATTTGAAGGCGAACGAAGTTCGATGGGATAGATAACAGACCATGTATCAAAAAAAACCTGTGCTTTAACACCCACCTCACGATTACGGTCTTTCGAAAGTTTTGTCCATCCAAGGCTACCGCCCACAGAATAGTAATCATACTCACCTGAGAAGGAACCGTTCACACTTAAAGTAGATCCCTTTTGTTCGTCCGTCATGGCCCAGGTAAGCGATGGATATACCCGCACATCACCAGATGAAGCTGAAGAAATAGTGTTTGGGTCAATTTTATCAGACGAAGCCGAAGAATATACATCCACACCCAGTTCGCCTGTAAGGGTGTGCTTGCGTTTTCGGTAATCGTATCGCGAAAACTTTACATCTATAGTGGTGGCGAAGTCGGTAAGCTTTTCCGTGCCTATACCACCAGTTACCGCTGAATTATTTCCCTCCTGGTGATAATAGCTGGAGACAAAATTAGCTTCTTCAAATTTGAGTTTTCTGTTTTTGTACAGGGATGAATCTGGCGTAACCTGAGAGAATCCTGCAAGTGTGGACAAATAGATTCCAAGGGCGGCCAAAGTTATTTTAAGCATACGTCAGGCTTTGCACAAAGTCACAAAGTAATTCTGAAGAGAATCTGAATTAACTGCTTAGTCCTCCTGCGTATTTTTCAATAGTCCCATCAGCTGAAACCCTCCATCCACCACGATAGACGTGTTTCTATCTATTTTATCGGGTAATTCTATGGCCGTAAACTCTGTAGTAACAGTTCCGGTTTTAACCGGAACCGCCTTGAATTGGTTCTCCCCTGAAACAAAAAATACAACACTTGTTCCTTCAAAACTTTGAATGGCACGGGTAGGCACCACATCTACCTCGTGAGCTGCTGTTTCAATATTGGCCGTGAGAAACATTCCCGGAAGTAAGCTTGGATCTTCCTTTTCCAGGTGACAATGAACCCGTACTGTGCGCTCGGGACTAATTTCTTTACCCAGTAAATAAACAGAAGCCGCGCGATGCTGGTCTTCACCCGTTACCAGAAAATCAACTTTCTGACCGATAAATATTTTGCGAATATCCTTTTCATACACTTCCAGCTCAGCATGAACATGCTCAAGGTTTACAATTTTAAACATGACCTCTGTAGCACTCACATACTGACCGGGCGAAACATTGACTGTTGTTACAAAACCCGAAATAGGTGCGTACAAACTTATAGTGGATTGTATTTTACCATCCTTCAGCGAGGCCGGAACGATATTGATCATGGCGAGCTTAGCCTCAAGTCCTTTTACGGCCGCTTTCGTACTCTCAAACTGTGACTTGGATTGCTGAAGAGATTTTTGTGCATTTATATTTTCTTTTGCAAGTTCTGTTTGTCGGTTATACTCCGCTTCCAAAAATTCAAGCTTACTCACATTGTCAAGATAGTCCTGTTGCAATTGAATGTAGTCCTGATTTTCCAGCGTTACCAACACATCACCTTTCTTCACTTTTGTACCCTGAAGCAAACTCGTTGACTTAACAAATCCACCCAGCGGTGCGGATATAGTCATTAAATTTTGAGGTGGAACATCCAATCTTCCATTCACTTGAATGGCTGTGCTCATCACCTTTCGATCAATTTTGCCCAACATTATGCTGGCTGCAGCATATTGAGTTGGCGTTAAGGATACCACATCATCAGGGCCAGGCACCACCTCCTTTTCAATTGTTTTGGTTCCGCATGACATCCATACGAGTGCGGCAAATAGAATACTTATATTTTTCATGTTAGTAGTTTCCGGTTAAATACTGAAGTGTGATATTACTTTGATTGTACTGAAATAAGGCTGACAAATAACCCTCCCTTATCGCCAACACCTGACGCATATTAAACAACAACGTTGTGTAGTCAGCCTCCCCACTCTTAAAAGCTTTGTTGCTTTGTGCTGCCAGAAGGTCGGCTGTTTTCAATGCTGATGCTTTATAGTACTCTAAACTTGTTTGATTCTTTTGCATCTCTTGTACTGCCTGGTTGTATTGTTGAGACATGACGATGGTATACGTTTCGTGTTCCTTCTGAGCAACATCCACAGCAATGCTGGCTGCTTTCGTTTTGGAGGTTTGGGTAGTAAACCAAAGGGGTATACTTACACCGACTTGAAATCCCTGAAACCGTTTATCGGAACCAAAGTATTGATCCTGACCCTCCGTATTTTGAGTTCCAATCAAAGTTTGGTTAAAGTAGCCAACCTTCAGATCAGGGAAGGCGCGTGCTACTTCAACTTTTCTTTTTTGCTCGGCTATCTCCACTTGTTGCTTACTGAAGGCAAGAGACGGATTCCCGGTCCACGTTCCTGAGTCTACTTCCGGGATAGATAAAAAAGAATCCAATTGTCCCTCCACATCCGTCACTTGAGTTGACTGTGTAATCAATTGCAACTGATTTATTGCCATTTTCAAGTCGACTTCATTTCTGGAGAGTTGATTTTTAATTTCCAATAGTTGCGTTTCGGCTGAAGTCTTTGCCAACAAGGTGCCCTCTCCTGTCTTATAATAGAGTTCAGCTACGCGACTTAAATCTGTAAACAGGCTATCTTGTTGCGCAAGAATTTTCTGTCGCTCTTTTATATACAGCAATTGATTAAAAATCATCTTAACCTGAAATACCAATTCATTGCTGGTCATTTTCTCCTGGTATTCGGCTGAAGTAATGAATGCTTTGCTGAGTGATCGTTGTGAGGTAAAAACAGTTGGAAAGGGCAGGTTCTGAGAAATGGTTATGTTGTTATCATGCTGAATACTATTGAATTGTCCATACAGAAGGGACACATCCGTTTTCGGAATCTCAATAGCGCCTCGTTTCAATGCAGATTGCCTGGAAGTTTCCAGGGTGGCCGCCTGTATAGATGGGTACTTTTCGAGCGCCAATTTCACCGCATCATTCAGCGTAAGCGAAAGAGAGTCTTGTGCATTTATCTGTAAGCTTGTTGCCAATACTATCAGAAGCGTGATAACAACAGCCTTGGGTTTTTTGAGCCGGATTGAAATTCTTTCCATAACATAATAGAGTATTGGTAAAACAATCAAGGTTAATAAAGTAGAACTCACCAGCCCACCAATAACAACCGTTGCCAAAGGCTTTTGTACTTCTGCCCCACTGCCGTGGGATAAGGCCATTGGTAGAAAACCCAGCGAAGCCACAGCTGCCGTCATAATCACCGGGCGTAATCTTGCTTTTGTACCCTTCATAATAATTTCATGCAAGTTTGACATACCACCAGTTTTTAATCGGTTGAATTCAGCGATAAGAACAATACCATTGAGTACAGCCACCCCGAAGAGCGCAATGAAACCAACACCGGCAGAAATACTGAATGGCATATCCCGGATCCACAACGCCATCACACCACCAATAGCCGACAACGGAATGGCGGTGTAGATTAACAGTCCTTGTTTAACGGAACCAAATGTGAAGTAGAGCAGAATAAAAATCAACACCAGCGAAACCGGAACGGCAATGATCAATCTCTCACGCGCCTCCTGCAGGTTTTTAAAACTTCCACCATAGGTGGTGTAGTATCCAGGCTCAAAGGTTACTGTCGTATTTACTTTTTGCTGCAGCTCTTTTACAATGCTCTCCACATCTCTGCCACGTGTATTAAAGCCAATCACAATTCTTCTTTTTGCATCATCGCGCTGCACTTGATTAGGGCCAACTTCTAATACAACATCAGCTATTTGTGAGAGTGGCACGTGCAAGCCATTGGTAGAGGTAATGTACAGGTTACGAACATCTTCGATCGATTGCCGGTTTTGTGTATCTACACGAACTACAAGATCAAATCGCTTCTCCCCTTCAAATATTAATCCTGCGCTCTGGCCGGCCATCGAGGTGTTGATCACTTCATTGACCTGTTGTACCGAAAGATTAAACCGTACCAGTTGATCGCGCTTGATGCGTACAATGATTTGAGAAAGGCCCGTTACATTTTCAATAAACAAACTTTCCGTTCCCTCAATCGCACTTACCAATTTACCAATCTCCTGTGCGTAGGTTGTCAGCAGGTTTAAATCCTCACCATACACTTTCACCACTACATCTTGACGCGCGCCTGTCATCAATTCATTAAATCTCATTTGGATGGGGTGTTGAAAACCAAACCAAACTCCCGGAACCTGTTCGCTCAGCACAGACTGCATTTTAGCAATCATCTCATCTTTTGTCTTGGCGCTCACCCATTCCGATTTACTTTTCATCACCACCATCATATCGGCCGCTTCAATGGGCATGGGGTCGGTGGGAATTTCGGCTGAACCAATTTTTGCAATAACTTTTTCCACTTCCGGGAAATTTTTTAGCAACACTTCCTCACCTTTCAGGGTAGCTTCAATGGTAGAGGTCAGACTGCTTCCCGTAAGCAGTCGCGTATCCACAGCAAAATCACCTTCGTCCAACTCGGGTAAAAACTCACCACCAAGTGTTGAGAAAACAAATACACTTATCACCAGCAATGCGCCTGCTAAACTGAGCACAATGGTTCTGCGCTTAAGCGCCCATTCAATGGAGGGTTCATACCAGGAATAGAAAAAATCCATCAGCCGATCGGAGATATTTCTACGGTGAGAACTTACTTTACTGAGGAACAAGGTTGAAGCTAATGGAACGTAGGTAAGCGATAAAATAAGGGCTCCGATAATGGCAAAGATCACCGTCTGCGCCATCGGCTTAAACATTTTCCCCTCAATGCCTACCAACGATAAGATGGGTAAGTACACAATCAGAATGATGATTTGACCAAAGGCTGCAGCATTCATCATCTTTCTCGCAGACGCCCCCACCTGATCATCCATTTGTTTTTGGGTCAACCTCGAGGTAATTCCCGAAGCAGCGATGTAGTGCAAGGTGGCTTCCACAATAATAACAGCACCATCTACAATCAATCCAAAATCAATCGCACCCAGGCTCATGAGGTTGCCCGATACTCCGAAGAGATTCATCATGCCCACTGCGAATAGCATGGATAATGGAATAACCGAAGCCACTACTAACCCAGCGCGTAAATTGCCTAGCAACAACACGAGTACAAAAATTACAATCAGCGCACCTTCAGCTAAATTCTTCGAGACTGTGCCGATTGCATTCTTCACCAACTTTGTACGATCCAAAAAGGGTTCGATACTAACTCCTTCCGGTAAAGTTTTTTCAATGATTTTTATCCGCTCCTTCACATTGCCAATAACCAGGGATGAGTTGGCTCCTTTCAACATCATCACCACTCCGCCTACCGTTTCGCTTTTCCCGTTTTGTGTCATGGCACCAAAACGAATGGCATGCCCCAGACGCACAGTAGCTACATCGCGCATCAACAACGGAGTACCAGAATCGGCAGTTCGAACGATAATATTATTGATGTCTTCAATGGATTCAAGAAGGCCTTCACTCCGGATGAAGTACGCGCTGGAATTTTTTTCTATGTAGGCGCCACCTGTATTTTGATTGTTCATTTCCAGGGCGGTGAACACTTCGTTTACGGAAAGATTGAGGCTTCTTAATTTCTCCGGAGAAAGTGCGATTTCATATTGCTTCAGGTAGCCTCCAAAACTACTCACATCGGCCACACCTTTTGTACCGATAAGTTGTCTTCGCACAATCCAATCCTGGAATGTTCGCAAGTCCATAATCGAATACTTGCTTTCATAACCCGGTTTAACTTTTAGAATATACTGGTAGATCTCACCTAGCCCGGTGGTAACCGGAGCAAGTTCAGGTATACCCACTCCGGGAGGGATTTGTTTCTTTGCCTCCACCAATCGCTCACCCACTTGCTGGCGCGCCCAATACACATCGGTGCGATCAGAAAAGACAATGGTAACAACCGATAATCCAAAACGTGAAAAGGAACGAATCTCTTCTATACCAGGAATAGTGGCCATGGTTTGTTCTACCGGAAACGTGACCAGGCGTTCAATATCCAGTGCCGACTGGGAGGGCGCAACCGTTAATACCTGCACCTGGTTGTTGGTTATATCTGGTACGGCATCAATAGGTAATTGTGTAACCTCATACGTTCCCCACCCCATGAGAGCAACGATCAGTAACCCTACAATTAATTTATTGTGGATAGAGAATTGAATAATAGAATTGAGCATGGCGCTTAATCATCGTTAAGAATGCAATTGAATTTGAGAAAGATTACTATTTCTATATCAGAAATAGCACAACGATGATTATGCTCGGGGTGGCTGCCAGATGGAAAAATGGATGCGTGATGCAAAAGCGAGGTCACTATAAAGAATAGGTGCTTGAATAGCACTCACTGCGTTGGCAGGAGGTTCGGATGAATTATTTGGCAGAATAACCAATGACAGGGCCACCGCCACACAGTCATTACTATTGAAAGGAAGTTCCTGATGGGCCTCCGCATCGGTATGTTCACTATTAAAATAGTGAAGGGCAATAAAGTCCAGGAGACCAAGCGAACCATTCAAGCTTTTATGTTCCTTAAAATGCTCAATAAACACAGGCAATCGCACCAACTGATGCAACTCAGTGGCAGCGGATAGGTATATAAAGAGAAGAAATATTGCCGTGGCCTGTTTCATTGATTATGGCAAATATACAAAACAGAAACTGAGGAAATTCTGAAGAGATTCCGCTGGAGCAGCGTCAATTGCATCATTAAGTGTTAAATGATACCCTTTAAGCTAAAAAGACGCTGTTTGGCTCAAAGCGCTTCATGTATTATTGTGAACTACTCCTCTCGGTGCCAAAAATCAGATAGAGGATAGCAAGTTTCCCTTTCGGAAAGTGGAGGAAATGTTTAAAGCTTCCTAGATTCGAAGTCTAAATTCACATGGATGCACGAACAATTGGTAGATAGTTTGGCTAGAAAAGTAAAATTTACTGCTCAGGACATTGAGCTACTGAAACCTTACTTCATTCCAAAAAAAATTCGAAAACGTCAGTATCTCTTAAACGCGGGCGATGTATGCCAGTACCTCACTTTCGTTGAGAAAGGAATGCTTCGCTCATTTATGGTTGATGATGAAGGACACGAACACGTTGTACAGTTTGCCATCGAAGGCTGGTGGATTTCAGATATGGGTAGTTTTCTTTCCGGAAAAGAAGCTCTTTACAATATCGAAGCCCTAGAGGATTCGGAGGTGCTGAATCTAAGTAAGCAAGCCATGGAAGAATTGATGAATCAGCTTCCAGATATGGAGCGGTATTTCCGGTTACTCATGCAGAATAACATTGTGGCGCTTCAACGAAGAGTTGTTGCCTACATGAGCCTGTCTGCTGAAGAAAAATACCTGAAGCTCATGGAAGTTGCACCCGACATTATGAACAGGGCGTCACAACAGCATATTGCATCGTATTTGAGCATGACCCCTGAGACGTTAAGCAGGATCAGAAAACAGGTTTCGCACAAAAAATAATTACTTTCTTTATTCTCTAAGTAAAAAACCCCGCGGCAAGCCGCGGGGCATTAATGCATTAAAATAAGGGAAGTTGATTCGACTCGTAAATCTTTTCGTATCCTTCCCTTCCCTGGTTTCTCACATAATCTCCAATCACTTTCTCC
>Ga0209573_1001419_pt1 | contig 37319 bp, 28 predicted proteins | sample TNRBio252014_DNA_FD_185870 | JGI IMG/M metagenome (GOLD analysis project Ga0209573, IMG submission 185870) | Wastewater treatment Type I Accumulibacter community from EBPR Bioreactor in Madison, WI, USA - TNR Reactor_6/25/2014_ DNA (SPAdes)... | ecosystem: Engineered > Bioreactor > EBPR >...
GCGCACCATTGAACGAACGACCTCAACGCCGGCTCCAGGCGGAATCGTGCCCCGTTTCGTCCCTCGCTACCGGCCGAAGGTCGGTGCGTAACTACACTCTGCTGAGGCGTCCGGGCCGGCTCCCGCGAGCCGGTCCCACACCCTCTGCACGAGCGGCGTCAGCACCACCGCGAGTCCGGCCGTCGCGATGCCGAAGACCGCGTCCGTCACGTAGTGGAACCTTCCGTAGAACGTGGAGACGTAGAGGGAGAGGACAACGGGCGAGAGGAGCCAGAACGTCGGCCGGTGGTGCTTCCACGCCATGACCCACATGACCGTCGCGGCGGCGGCGTGAGGGCTCGGAATGGATCCGCCCGCGAAGTGGGTGTGGGTCCGGATGAGCTCCCCCACCCACGTGAAGAGCCACCCGTCGAGCGGAATGCTGAACCGGTCGGCCATCCAGTACATCGGGCTGGCGACCGGAAAGAGGATGAAGCCGGCGTCGCAGAGGACGTTCGCAAGGCCCAGCGCGAGGAAGTACTCCTCCGCCGCCGCCCGGCCCCGCCGGACCCAGAGGACCGCGCAGAGAACGGGGTAGAGAGGCACGTAGATGACGTAGCAGAACATCATCCACTCGGTGAGGGGAGGCGTGACGAACCGCTCCAGCCAGAGCGTGGGCTGGACGCCGAAGAGCCACGCCTCGAACGCGAGGACGAGGTCGTCCTGGAAGCGTCCGTGGAGGATCAGCTGCAGGGAGGCGACCGCGCCGAACAGGTAGGCGTACGAGAGCGAGACGGTGGCCGTCCGGAGGAAGAACGCGACGACCGGGCGCCGGACGCGCGGCATCACGGCGGCCGAGACCAGGACGGCGACCGCGACGACGGCGTTCTTGCCAACCAGGAGGGGCCACCCCTCGACGGCCGCCCGGAAGCCCACGGCGAGGAGGCTGAAGAGCACGAGGGTCGCGAGGATGACCCCGTCGGCCGCCCGCAGCTCCACCCCTCCGAAGACCCGTCGCGCCTTGCCGTCACTCGTCGGTGTCCCGGTCATCGCATGGACGCTAGCGGCAGACGATGAAGAGGTCGAGGGAGAGGCCCAGCACCCAGTGCGTCAGGATGGGGACGAGCAGAGACCGCGAACGGAAGGCGATGACGCCCCACACGAGACCACCCAGGACCGCGCCGAGCGTCTCGCCGAAGGGCTTTCCGACGTGGAAGGCGGCCGAGACGGCGGTCTGGACGAGGATGGCGTTCCAGTCCCCGATTTCCTCGCGCAGCCCGAACTGGACGAAGCCCCGGAAGCCGAACTCCCAGCCCGCGTAGAAAGCGAGGTACGCGAGGGCGTGGCCGGCGAACGCGAGGGGCCCTGCACCGGCGGCCCGGTTGAGCGGGTAGACGGCGAGGAAATCCGGCATCCGGGAAGCCATGAGGCTCAGGAGAGCCATGACCGGCGCGACCACGACGAAGGCCTTCCATCCGAAGGAGAGGTCGCCCAGCCGCACTCCGTAGGCCGAGAGCGGTTCCCGGAATACGAGCTTCACGATCAGGGCGGGGATCAGACCCAGGAGGACGAACGCCGAGGCGAATGTGTAGAGCCCGGCGGTGAACACCGGGTCTCGCCAGAGGACGAACGAAGCGGCCAGGTGCCGGAGGTAGGTTGGCTGGCTTCCGAGGTGGAAGAAGAGGATTCCCAGAACCGCCGCGCTCACGACGACGACGGTGGACTTGCGGTCGAACGGGGGGACGAGGTCTCCGGAGGAGGGGGGCTCCGCGCGCGGGATCACCGGCCGCCGCCCTGCCCGTGCAGCCACTCGAGCGTCCGGCGCACACCCTCCCTAAGGGGCGTGATCCGGTAGCCGAGCTCCGTCTCGGCCTTCACGCTGGAGTAGGTCCAGTCCTCGAGGAACGTCTCGACCCAGCCGGGCGTGATCCGGGGATAGAGACCGAACCACTCGGCCTTCAGCTTCTCCAGGCGTGCGTAGGACATCGCGACCGCCCGAGGCAGCCCGATCTGCACGTGTCTCTTCCCCGTCAACTCGTCCACGAGGCGAAGGAGACCCGAGAGCGAGGAGTTCTCGCCTCCGAGGATGTACCGCTCCCCCACCCGGCCCTTCTCCATCGCGAGGAGGTGCCCCTCGACGAGGTCGTCCACGAACGCGTAGTTCCCGACGTTCTCGCCCCTGCCGGGGACGACCGGAAATCTCCCGCGGTCGTACTGGTCGATCATCAGCGACACCGAGTTCCCCTCGGTCCGTTTTCCCGGGCCATAGACCCGCGTCGGGTGTACGACCACGATCGGGACGCCCCGGGCGGCCATTTCCAGGGCCTCCCGCTCGGCAACGGACTTGGTTTCCTCGTATTCCGTGAGGAAGCGCGGCGTCGACCTCGGCGTCTCCTCGTTCCCGACGACCCCCCTGGGCGTCGGCCCGAAGACGACGACCGTCGACGTGTAGACGATGCGCCGGACGCCGGACTCCGCCGCGGCTTCGAAGACGTTCCGGGTCCCGCCGACGTTGAGCCGGGAGAACGTCGAAGGGTCCTTCGCCCAGTTCCGGGCATAGGCGGCGAGGTGAAAGACCTCCGAACAGCCTTCCAGCGCGCGGCGGAGGGAGTCGCGATCCAGGATGTCGCCTTCCACCCACTCCAGCCGCTCGGCGGCGGATCGCTCGCTCGTCGGGCGCGCCAGCGCCCGAACGGAACGGCCCCGGGCCAGAAGGGACGCCACGAGCCTGTCGCCGACGAACCCGGTGCCACCCGTGACGAAGACCCGCTCAGCGCTCAGATCGGCTCCATCCTGCCGGGGGCGAGGCCGCTCCGTTGCCAATTCGGGCTCATGGGGCAACGATGCTAGCACTCGGATGAGACCTCCGCCCTCTCTCGGGGAGTCCCGGCTGCCCGGGTGCTCTGTCTGGGAACGGGCTGCCGGCGCCGCTACCGGAGCCGGGTGTCGGGCTCGGGGAGAATCGCGTGGGAGATGCGCACGGGATCATTGGAGACGAGAAGGTGCTTGTCCCCAAGGGTCGTCGCGAGGATGGTGTACGGCGCGCGGAGGCTTCCCCGATCCGCCCACTCCTTCAGCACGTCGCGATGGAGGACCGCCAGGACGGGACGGGAGCCGTTCCAGACACGCTCGAAGTCCCCGTCGGACTGGAAGACCCCCGTGCGATCGAGGGCCCGCCCGAGGGTCAGCTCGTCCTTCGGACGAATCTGGCTCAGGGGCGTCACCTGCCGCGCGTAGAAAACGACCGACTGCACGTAGTCGCCCCTTTGCACGACGACGTCCCCCGGCCGGCGATGCTCCTCGATGGCCTCGACGACGGGCCACGATCCGTAGCCGCGGACGAAGACCGGGAGAACGACCAGCGCCGCGCCGAGGAAGAGGAGCCACGCCACCCCGAGAGCCCGGAGCCCCTGGTTCGGTGCGACGAGCGGGACGCCGCTGACGAGGAGGAACCCGGCGAGAAGGGCGCCGGAAAGCCCGAGCGCAGGGCCGGAGACTCCTGGAATCGCGACGACCTCCGAGACCCCGAGGCCGGCCGCCGCGGCCGAGAGCGCGCCGAGAAGTCCCATGAGCGCCCAACGCTCAAGACGGCGAAGCTCCAGTCCGCAACCGTCCCGCGAGATCGTCAGGGCCAGAAGCAGGGCGAGGCTCGGGAAGACGGGGTGAACGTAGGTCACGAGCTTCGAGCTCGACGCGGTGAAGAAGGCGACGACGAGGAGGATCCAGATCCAGAGGAAGGCCTCGAGCGGCCGCGCGCGGAAGGAGTCGCGGTTCCGGCCGGGCCAGGCCTCCCGGAGGCGGGGGAGGAGCGGGGTCCACGGCAGGAACCCGCCCGCGATGACCGCGAGGAAGTACCAGGCTGCCCCGGTCCTGTGGTGATCGGGCCGAAGGAAGCGGTCGAAGTGCTCGTGGCCGAAGTAGTAGCCCAGAAACGAAGGCTCCCGAATCGCCGCCGCGACGTGCCAGGGAACGGCGAGCAGGAGGAAGAGCGTGACGGGGAGCGGCGCGACGAGGCGCCGGAACGGTCCCCACCGGCCGGTGACGAGCGACCAGAGGACGACGGCCCCTCCCGGCAGGACGACGCCGACGAGCCCTTTCAGCAGGACGGCCGCGGCCGCCGACACGGCGAACGTCGCTGCGAGCGCCGTCTCCCGGCGGCGGCCGGCCCCGTCCGCTTCGCACAGCGCCGCGAAGGAGAGGACGGCCGCCGTCTGGGCCGCCGTCAGGATCGGGTCGATGAGGACCATCCGGGCGAGGCCGAAACCGAGGAGCGACCCCCCGAAGAAGATCGCGGCCAGGGCTCCGGCCCTCTCGCCCGCCCGTCGCCGTGCGAACAGGAAGAGCGCGATCATCGTTCCCGCCGTGGCGGCTTTCCCGGAAAGGCGGGCGGCGGCCTCCGTCTGGCCGAACAGCCGGAACGACCCGGCGACGAGCCAGTACGAGAGGGGCGGCTTGTCGAGGAAGACGAGGCCGTTCTGGTGCGGCACGACCCAGTCTCCCGAGACGAGCATCTCCCGCGGTATCTCCGAGTAGCGCCCCTCGTCGGGGTCCAGAAGCGGCACCCGAAACGGCTCGGCGAGAACGAGGAGGCCGAAGAGGAGCGCCAGCAGGGTCTCGGGGAGGAGCGTCGGTAAAGGCCTCGTCACGCGGCGAGGGTCCGCCCCCTCGCCGAACGGACTCCGAACGGAAGGCAGGCGTCAGGCGCCGCTTCGCCAGCCGGGGAGGCGAAGCTCGAAGACGGCCTTCGCCTCGCCCCCCTCGGCGGCGACCACGTCTCCTCCGTGGAAGCGCGCGACGTGCCGCGCCAGTGCGAGGCCGAGTCCGTGACCGGGCGCCGCTTCCCTCGCCGCAGCTCCCCGGTAGAAACGATCGAAGACCCTCTCGCGTTCTTCCTCGGCCAGCGAGACGCCGGGCGTCTCCACCGAGAGGACGACCCGACCGCCGTCGGCGAAGAGCACCGCCAGTGGCGTGCTCCCTGCCGGTGCGTACTTCCGGGCATTGTCGAAGAGGTTGTCGACGGCGAGCCGCAGGAGGTCCTCGTCTCCCCGGACGAGCGCCTCGTCCGGCGCCGTCAAGGCGATGGCCCGACCACTTCCTTCGGCAGACGCCTCGGCGGATGCCCTCACCAGGTCGGCGACGTTCACGGTTTCACCGGCGCCGAGCCCGCTCGTTTCGTCACGCGACAGGACGAGGAGGGCATCCACCAGCCGCGCGAGCCGGTCCACCTCGGACGTCAACCCCTCCAGCTCCGATCGGCACTCCCCCGAGGCCTCCGCCGCGGCCCTCTCGGTCCGCAGCCGGATGCGCGTGAGCGGCGTCCTCAGCTCGTGCGCTGCGTTGAGGACGAACTCCGCCTCCCTGTCGAGCGCCGCCCCGAGCCGCCCCAGGACCCCGGAGAACGCCCGTTCGAGAACGGCGGCCTCGAACGGGAGCGCTTCGAGCGGGACAGAGACGTAGTCTCGCGGGTGGTCGACGGTTCCGAGGCGCAGGGCGAGGTCCTCCATGGGGCGCGCTGCAGCCCGCCCTGCCCACCGTCCAACGGCCAGAGCCAGCAGGGACGAGGGGATGGCCGCCAGGAGGAGCGCCGCCCAGAAGAGGCGCCGGAGCGGTAGACCGTCCTGGGGCCTGCGAACGACCTCCAGGACGAATCCGCCCGGCATCTCGCGGCGAACGCCGATCCAGCCTTCCGGCAGACCGTCTGCGGAGTCGAACCGTGGACCCTCCCCGTGCTCGGCCACGACGATCGCACCCTGCCGGATCTCCGCCCGGTCCGGGTGGACGATCATCTCTTCCAGGACCTCCCTGGCGGCCTCCGAGAGGGCGTGCCCATGCTCCTTCATCTCCAGCCCGAACGTCCGCTCCAGCATCTCCGCGGTCCGGTCCAGCTCTCGGAGGTCGTGACGCTGCCAGAGGAGCCGCAGGGCGAGCGCGGCCCCCGCGGCGAGGACGACGGAGGAGACGACCGCCGTCAGGAGCGTGGCGGCGACCGTCCGTCGCGAAAGGGAGTCGAATCTCATGCGCCGTCCTCGTCGAGCGCGTACCCGATGCCGCGTACGTTGCGGACGAGGCTCGAGCCTCCGGACCCCGGGACCTTCCTCCTGAGCCGGCTGACGATGACCTCGAGGCTCGCCGAGGCCTCCGGTGTGTCCCGGCCCCAGATGTCCCCCAGGAGGATCTCGCGCGGCACGACGACGCCCCGGGCCCGCACGAGCCTCACGAGGAGGTCCAGCTCGCGCCGCGTCAGGGGTATCTCCTCCTCTCCCCTGAACGCCCGCCGACGGCGCAGGTCGATGCGGATGCCGGCGTGCTGGAGGACGGATTCCGCGATACCCGGCCGGACCCGCCGGAGGAGCGCACGGACCCGCGCCTTCAGCTCGGCAAGGGCGAAGGGCTTGCCGAGGTAGTCGTCGGCGCCCGCCTCCAGCCCCTCGACCCGCGAACCGACGTCGGAGCGCGCCGTGAGCATCAGGATCGGGACGTCGAGGCCCTGGCGCCGGATCTCGCCGCAGAGCTCGAAACCGGAGACGCCCGGGAGGCCGACGTCGAGGATGACGACGTCGACCCCGGGCTCCAGGAGAAGCGAGCGGGCGCTGTCGGCCCGTCCTGCGGACCGGACCTCGAGGCCCTCCTCCTCCAGCGCGCGGACGACGAATCTCCTCGTCTCCGCGTCGTCCTCGACGACGACGGCCCGGCGGCGGAGCTCCGTCACGCTCAGTCCTCCTCCTCGCCTGCCGCCTCCGCCTTCGGCGCCTTCACGACGAGCCGGGTCGTCGCCTTCCCGGTACCCGCCGCGATCTCGACGATGTAGCGACCGGGCGGCAGATAGCGGGAACGCGTGCTTCGGAGCGGGTCCGCGAGCAGATCGGAGACCTCCCGGGGGGTCGCCTTCGGGCCCTTCCCGTCGCCCTCTTCGTCCTCGTCCGCCACTTCCTCGCCGACGGCTGCCACGGGCTCCTTCTCCGGTGTTGCCCCGGCCTTCGGCGCGGCCTCGCCCGCCTCGTTCCTCATCGCTTCCTCGTTCGCGTCGGCGCGCGCAGCGTCGGCCGAGAGGTCGTAGTCGACGGCATTGAAGCCGGCGATGGACGGGGCCGTCCACTCCTTCCAGACGCGTCCCTTTCCGTCCCGGACGGTGATCGTCGTCGTACCGGCGGCCCCCGCCCCCGCCCACCACGCGACCTGTCGCGTCGTCGGGACGCGGCGCCAGGCGAAGAACTCGTTCTCGCCGTATCCGCGGCCACGCTCCCACGAGGCGGCCTTCACCTCGAACGCGTGCAGGGCCTTCTCCAGGACGGCGGGCGTCAGCTCGCGCAGGCCGGCCGCCTCGGCGACGTAGGCGCTTCGGCCGTGCGTCCCGAGGACGACGTCCCCTCCCTTCGGATGGATGGCGAGGTCGTGCACGGGAACGAGCGGCAGGCCCCCGGTGAGGGCGTTCCAGGTCGTGCCCCGGTCGAGCGAGACGAAGGCCCCGGCGTCCGTCGCGGCCCAGAGCAGGTGCGCCGCCTTCGGGTCCTCGCGGACGGAGTTGACCGGCTCGTTCGGGAGGCCGGCGGCGATCGAGGTCCACGTCGCGCCGAAGTCCGAGGACTTCCAGGCGTACGGGGCGAAGTCGTCGTTCCGAAGGCCGCTCTGGGAGGCGAAGACCGTTCCCTCGTCGTGCGCCGAGGCGACGACGCGCGTCACCCAGCGGTCCTTCGCGAGCCCCTTCGAGAGGTCCTTCCACGTGGCGCCCCCGTCGCGTGTCCCCCACACCTTCCCCTCGTCGGTGCCGGCGTAGAGGACGCCGAACGTCCTCGGAGACTCGGAGATCGTCGTGATCGTCCCGAACGGCACGTCGCCCGGCTCGCGCGACGACGTCAGGTCGGGGCTGACGGCGGCCCACGTCTCGCCCCGGTCGAAGGAGCGCCAGAGCTTCTGCGTCCCGAACCAGAGGATGTTGCGCGAGTGGGGCGAGAGGAGGAACGGGGTCACCCAGTTGTAGCGCAGCGCCGGCTCGCCCAGCGCGTGACGCGGACGGAAGCGGACGCGCTCCCCCGTCTTCACGTTCACGCGGCTCGCGTTCCCGAACTGCGAGGCGGTGTAGACGACGTTCGGGTCCTTCGGGTCGATCTCGATCCACGACCCGTCGCCGCCGGTCACCTGCTTCCACGCCTCGCGGGGCGTCTTGCCCGCGACGTAGGTCGACGGCCCGCGCAGGACGCCGTTGTCCTGCAGCCCGCAGACGATGTTGTAGGGCTCCGCCGAGTCGACCGCGATCGTCGTGATCTGCCCGACCGGGAGGTTGTTCACTTTCGTCCAGGTCTCGCCACCGTTCCAGGAGAGGTTCAGGCCGCCGTCGTTGCCGAGTGCAACGTGCCGGGCGTCGCCGGGGGCGAAGCGGAGCGCGTGGTGGTCGACGTGGACCCCGAGGCGGTCCAGGCCGCGCCACGTCTTCCCTCCGTCGTCCGAGCCGGCCAGAGGCACGCCCGCCACGAGGACCTTCTCCGCGTCCTCGGGCGAGACCCAGATCTTCCCGAAGTAGTACCCGTAGCTGTAGGCGACCTTCTGGAGGGAGACGTCGTGCGTCTTCCTCCACGTTTCACCCGCGTCGTCGGAGCGGAAGACCTCCTTGCCGGCGATCTCGACCTCGACCATCTGCCGGTCGGCGTCGTCGACGTAGGCGACGACGTCGGCGAGCCTCACCTTTCCCGACGCGACGTCCCTTTTCAGCGCCCGCGCCTTCAGCTCCTTCGGGAAGTCGTTCGCGCGGAGGAAACGCTCGACGACGGCCGCCTCGAGCAGGGCGAACTGCTCCTTCGTGAGGGCCTTCAACCGGCGCGGCGTGAGCTCCCCCGGGGGAGTCTCCTCGTCCCTCTCGCCGGGCCTCCTCGACTGGTTGTCGACGACGGCGTATACGGTACCGGGACGCGCGGGTGTGACGGCGAGACCGATGCGCCCGACGACGTCCCCCTGCGGCAGTCCGGAAACGACCCGGCTCCAGGTCGTCCCGCCGTCCCTCGAGCGGTAGATCCCGCTTCCGGGCCCCGACTCGAGGAAGTTCCACGGCTTGCGGTCGCGCTCCCAGAGCGCGGCGTAGAGGAGCCCGGGGTCCTTCGGGTCCTGCACGACGTCGATGGCTCCCGTGCGTCCCGCCCCGCCGAGGACCTTCGTCCAGCTCCTGCCGCCGTCCGTCGTCCGGTAGAGGCCCCGCTCGCCGCCGTCCGTGTAGAGAGGTCCGAGCGCGGCGACGAAGACGGTGTCGGGGGCGCGTGCGTCGACGAGGATCTTCCCGACGTGGTGTGAGTCGCGGAGGCCCGTGTTGACCCAGCTCTTTCCGCCGTCGGTCGACTTGAAGACGCCCGTTCCGGCGTAGGACGTGCGGCTCGAGTTCGCCTCGCCCGTCCCGGCCCACAGGACGTCGCCCCCGGCATCGCCGACGGCGATCGCGCCGAGCGTCATCGACGACTCGCGGTCGAAGAGCGGCGTCCAGGTCCCTCCCATGTCGTCGGTGCGCCAGAGGCCCCCCGAGGCGAACGCCACGAAGAGGGTCCCGGGGCGGTTGCGCGGGCCGTCGAGGTCGACGATCCGCCCTCCCTGGATCTCCGGCCCGACGCTGCGGAACCTCAGATTCGAAAAGGGAGACGCCTTCTCCAGCGCGATTCGACGTCCGTGCCCCGCCAGACGCGTGGCCGACGGCATCCCCCTGGCGGAGGGATGGAAGCGCGCCGCCTCCTCGGTCTTCGTCGTGGCAGGGACGGCGGAGGGGGCGGGTGAGGCCCAGAGGAGGACGGTGATCGTGAGGACGGCGCGCTTCGGGAGCATCCCGGAATCGTACAGGCCGGCCGCGTCGCCCGGGGGCTCGGGGTCACCGTCACCTCCTCGAGACCAGGAGCACCGAACTGCTTCGCTGCCCGCCCGCGACCATCCCGCGGATTTGGGCGGTGCGGTATAACGCCGCGGGATGCGGCGCCTCTCGTTCGGTCGGGCCCGCGGAAGGGGGCCCGCGCCTCGACGAGAATGGTCCCCTGAGGGGAGCCCCGTTCCTGTTGTGGGACTCGGCCTCTCGCCGCTGCGGGTCATCGGCCTCGTCCTCGTTCTGGCCGTGCTCGCGGCCCAGGCTTGGAGGAACGTTCAAGGGACCCCTTCCGGAGACCGGGACGCTTTCAGGAAGATCCTCGCCACCTCGGAGCTCGAGACGGACCGCCGGCTCGCCCCGATGAGAATCCGGCTCCCCGCGCGTGGCGTCGTCCAGCTGGCTTGGATTCCCGGCGACGAAGTGGATCTCGGCTACCTCTCGCAATTCGCGCTCGCTCCGCTCGTCCTGACGACCGAGCCCGCCCCGGGCCGCCTTCTCCTGGAGGACCCGAGGATCCGCGCGCTCCCGGCAGATGCCGCCACCAGGGACCTCCGGCTCCTCCACCGGACGGACGACGGACTCGGCCTGTGGCTCCGGGAGGCTCCCTGATCCCGCTCGGCGCAGCCGGTATCGTCGTTCTGCCGGCGATCCTGACCGCGTTCGCACTGCGACCGGTCCTCGCTGGCCGCATCGAGCGGCTGGCGATCGCGATTCCCCTCGGAACCGGCATCTGGGCCCTCGTCCACGTGCTGGGCCTCCTTGCCGGAGGAAGCCACGTCGTGCTCGTCGCCTCCGAGCTCGCTCTTGGCGCCGCGTGCCTCTTCGTTTCGGCCCGGGCGCAGGATGCCCCTCCGCTCCCGGACTCGCGCGATCCGATCGTCGCGACCGCCGCCGGGATGGCCGGTCTCGCCTTCGCCCTATCCGTCGCGCTCGTCGGGTTTTCGCGGCACGCGATCCCGTTCGGTGGCTGGGATTCCTGGTCGATCTGGACCCTTCACGCCCGGTTCCTCCACCGGGGACGGACGGGCGCGTGGGTCGACATGTTCTCGCCGGCGATCGGCTGGAGCCATCCCGACTACCCCCTCCTCGTTCCCGCGTCGATCGCCCGTGCGTGGTCGATCTCGGGGAGCGAGGGAGCGTTCGTGCCGTGGTTCGTCGCGCTCATTTCGACGCTCGGACTGCCGCTCCTCGTTTTCGGCGTCCTCCGCCGGCTCCGGGGTCCCGTCGCAGGGGCTATCGGGGCCCTCGCGATCGTCGCGTCGCCCCGGATCGTACGGATCGGCGCAGAGCAGTACGCGGACGTCCCTCTCGCGGGGGCCTTCGTGGCGACCATCGCGTTCCTGGCGTTTGCAGTGGACGCAGGGAGCCGCCGGACGGCCCTCCTCGCCCTCGCAGGCGTGACGGCCAGCATCGGGGCCTGGACGAAGAACGAAGGCGCTCCCTTCGCGCTCGCCGTGATCGCCCTCTCGCCCTTCCTCGGCGCCCGGGAGACGCCCGCCACCCGTCGTCGCGACGCCGTCGCCCTCTTCGCCGGCGCCCTCCCGGGCCTGGCGGCGCTCGTGCTGTTCCGGATCTTTCTCGCGCCCTCCGAGACGGTTTTCGGTGGCACCTTCACCGGCCTCGCTCGCAAGTGCCTCGATGGCGAGCGACACCGCTTCGTCCTCGCGACCGCCGGTGCGGAGATCCTCGAGAACCACGCCCTCGTCCTCGGCCTGCTCGCGCTCGCACTGCTGGTGCTCGGCCCGGCCAACCGCGCCCAGCGAAGCGCCGCCCTCCCGGGGCTCGCGCTCGTCGCGATCCAGGCTGCCGTCTACTACGCCGTCTACATCGTCACCCCGCTCGACCAGCAGTGGCACGTGTCGAACTCCGTACACAGACTTTTCGTCCATCTCGCCCCGTCCGGGATCCTCGGCGTCCTGCTGCTCGCGGCCGCACCCGGGCAGCCCCTCCCGGCGCCGCCCCGCGGTCCTGACGCTGCGGCCGGAGGATCCGTGTCGTATAACCGCCACCGATGAAGCTCGTCACGTTCGTCCGCCCGGGGGGGGATCCCGCCGGCCTTCCCGGACTCATGCTCCCCGGCGCGGGGCTCATCGACCTCGGCCGGGCCTCCGAAGCCTTTCGCGGCCTCTCGGTCCTCGACATCGTCCGGCGAAACGAGGAGCTCCTCCCGGAGGCGCTCGTCCTCTCGACCGGGGAAGCATCGCTTCCGAGCGGCAGCCTCCTCAAGGAGGACGAGGTCCGGCTCCTCGCGCCGCTGCCGCGCCCCGTCTCGGTGCGCGACGGCTACGCCTTCCGGCAGCACGTCGAGACGGCCCGCCGGAACCGCGGCCTCCCGATGATCCCGGAGTTCGACGAGTTCCCCGTCTTCTACTTCACGAACGCCCTCGCCGTCATCGGACCGGGCGAGCTGCGCGTCGGCCGGCGCCGTCTCGAGAAGCTCGACTTCGAGCTGGAGTGCTTCGTCGTCATCGGCAAGCGGGTCACGAACCCGACCCTCGAGGAGGCGGACGACGCGATCCTCGGGTACGGCGTCATGAACGACCTCTCGGCACGCTCCCTCCAGATGGAGGAGATGAAGCTCAACCTCGGGCCGGCCAAGGGGAAGGACTTCGCGACGGCGATCGGCCCCTGGCTCGTCACGAAGGACGAGCTCGCGAGCCGGTTCTCGCCGTCGCCCCGGGGCAACGTCCTGCACGCCCGGATGACGGCGCACGTCAACGGCATCCAGGTCTCCGACGGAAACGTCGCCCAGATGAGCTGGACCTTCGCCCAGATCGTCCAGCGCGCCGCCGACGGGGTGACGCTCGAGCCGGGAGAAGTGATCGGCTCGGGAACGGTCGGCACCGGCTGCTTCCTAGAGCTGAACGGCTCGGGAATCACGAAGGACCAGTGGCTGCGCCCGGGCGACGTCGTGGACCTCGCCATCGACGGTCTGGGGACGCTGACGAACACGATCGTCGAGGACTCCGCGAGATGAAGGACGACCTCTTTGCCCTCCAGGACTACAACCTCTGGGCGAACCGGCTCCTCCTCGAGTCGCTCGCGCCCCTGACGCACGAGGAATACGTCCGCGGGCTGGGTGGCGGCTGGCCCTCGATCCGCGCCTCGCTCGTCCACCTCGCGGGAGCGACCCGCGCCTGGGCGGAGCGCTTCGAGGGGAGGGACGCGACGGCTCTCCCGGCCGTCGACGAGGTCTCCACCCTCGCCGACGCCGCGCGGATGCTGAACGACGCCGACGCGAGGATCTCGGCGTTCCTCGCGACGCTGACACCGGAGCGTCTCCGGGCGCCGCTCGCGTGGAAGAATCTGAAAAAGGAAGAGAAAGCGGCCCCCCTCTGGGCCGTCCTCCGGCACACCGTGAACCACGCCTCCTACCACCGCGGCCAGATCGCCGCGATGCTCAAGCGGCTGGGCGGAAAACCGCTCGCCACCGACCTCGTCCGCTGGGCGATCGAGCGCCACGAGACCGGCGCCTTCGAGGACTGATCGCGTGATCGAGTCCTCCTTCGACCGCCTCGTGAGGCGCGGGATGATCCTCGCGATCGGGAACCTCCTCACGCCGGTCTACTTCCGCTGGCTGAACTCCGTGAAGGCCGAAGGGGTGGACGTCCTGAAGGCGCTCCCACGGAAGAACGTCATCTTCCTCTCGAACCACCAGACCTACTTCACCGAGGCGATCGCCTTCTACGACCTCTTCTACATCGTCCACGGGATGCCCTACGAGGACCCGCACCTGCGCTTCTCGGCGGCGACCGAGACGATGAAGAAGAACCTCCTGACGCAGATCCTGACCTACGCGGGCGGCGTCACGTTCCGGAGGTCCTTCCGCGAGGCGGGCAAGGAGGTCAACCGTCCGGTGGACCTGGAAGGGATCGGGAAGATCGAGGAGGCGATCGCCACGGGCTGGCTCCTCCACTTCCCCACGGGGACGACCCAGCACCACGCGCCGATCCGCCCCGGCATCGCCCAGCTCCTCCATCGCACGAAGCCGATCGCCGTCCCGGTGCGCGTCGACGGCTTCCGCGAACTGCTCCTCCACAAGCAGTTTCCCGGGAGGACCGGAAAGAGCCCGACGATCCGCTTCTTCCCGCCGATGGACCTCGACGCGTTCTATGCCGCCCCGTTCGACAAGGAGAAGGGCCGGAAGGTCATCGAGGACCTCGGGAAGCTCATCCTGGATCCGGCGTAGGAGGGGGTTTCGCGGGGGCACCCGCGAGTTCCGCGTCCCGACGGGCGCGGAACTCGCGGAAGTTCCGGTCGGCCCATTCGGCCGTGCGCGCGTTCATCTCCTCGATGTTCCGGCTTCGATAGACACCGGACGGAAACCGGAGAAGCGCCGTCTTCCGGCCGAAGTCCCAGATTCCCTCGATGATGCGAGGAAGTCGAGGATCGGCCCGATCGTAGCCGCGTGCCGTCTTCATCTCCTCGATGGACCGGAACCGACGAACGGGCATCAGTGCTCCTCGAATCCGTACTTTGCCCGCAGGCCGTCGGCATCGAGCCGGTCTTTCGGGCGCACCGTGTCCCTCTTCATCCGGAAGAGTGTCCGGGGCGAGACCAGCTTCACCTTCACCCCGTCGAGCGTCGTCTCGTCCGGTTCGAGGTCCTCGAAACGAAAGGCCTCTCCGAGGCGGGTCAGGATGTCGATGTGGAAGGTCCCATCGGGGGGCACGTACTGCACCGCCGGATACTCGCCCACGAGCTCGTCCGGCGAGATCTCTTCGATGCTCGGGTCGTCGTAGACCCTCCGAAGGGCCCGCTTGACGGCGTCGACGTTCTCCCGGGTTGGCTCGATGAAGACGTCGAGGTCCTCGGTGAAGCGGGGGAGACCGTGCAGGTTCATGGCGACGCCGCCGAAGATGAGGTACCGCACCCCTTCTTCCTCGAACGCCGCGAGGATCCTCCGGCTCGCCTCGTAGTTCAACGCCCTACTCCTTCTCCGCCGGCTTCGACTTCAGCGACCGCGCCACGAGGCCGATGCCGCCCGCGAGGAGGCCGAGCATCATCAGCGTGTTGTAGAGGCTCGTCGGCCGGAACCAGATCTGGAGGTTCGCGATGATGCCGGCGACGATGATGAGCGCGCCGGCTCCCGCCAGGAACCAGCCGACGAACGACTTCCCGTCGAAGAAGAGGAAGCCGATGCCGACGAGAAGCGGGACGAGGGTCAGGCCGAAGGTGTTCGGCCCGAACCAGCCCCAGAAGCCGCTGTGGACCTGGACCTGCTGGAGGAGGAGGTAGCCGCCGGCGACCATCATCGCGAGGCCGCCGAGGAAGAGCCCGACGCCGCCTGGCGTCCCGCCTGCACCCTTGATTTCCATGGTGAAAGTGTACGCCCCGGAGCGCCCGGTCAGCCGACCGCCCGAAGCCTCTCCACGACCGCCTCGACGTCGTAATCGGGCGTGGAGGCGCCGGCCGTCACGCCCACTTTCCGCATCCCGGCGAAGGCCGCAGGGTCGAGGTCCACGGCCGTCCCGACGAAGATCGTCGGCTTGGTCTCTCCGGCGATCTTCACGAGCTCCTTCGTGTTCTTCGAGTGCTGCCCGCCGATGACGACGATGGCGTCGATCGAGGGGTCGGCGCAGAGGACGCGCAGGGCGTCCTGGTTCTCCTTCGTCGCATAGCAGATCGTGTCGGCGATCCTCAGGTCGGGGACGCGGCGCCTCAGGTCCGAGACGTGCTCGGAGAACCGTTCGGCGCTGAGGGTCGTCTGGAAGACGATCTTGACCTTCGGGTGCGCCTCCCAAGGGAACGCCTTCACCTCATCGATGTCGTAGAAGATCCCATACCGCTCCGGATCGAGGTCTTTCGTGTACCCGATGACCTCGCGGTGCCCCTTCTGCCCGAGGACCGCGATGAAGCACCCGTCGTCGAGCGAGCGGGCGATCTCCCGGTGGATGTCGGTGACGAACTTGCACGTCGTGTCGATGGCGGCGAGCCCGAGGGCCGCGGCCTCGGCCCGGACGGACGGGGCGACGCCGTGGGCGGAGAAGACGATCCGCCCCGCGTGCTCTCGCGCCTCCTCGAGCCGGTGCACCGTGGGGAATCCGAGCGCGGCCATCTCCCGTTCGACGCTCTCGTTGTGGACGACCTGCCCCAGGATCGCCCCCGTCTGCCCCTTCGCTGCAGCGATCCGGACGAGCTTGTCGGCGACCCTTACTCCGGCGCAGAACCCGTACTTCTCGGCGAGGACGACCTCCACGGCTACCTCCCGCCGCTCCCGGACCGCTCGGGAAGGTCCAGCAGGACGATCTCCGGAGGGACGGTCTTGACGAAACGGTCTCTCTTGATCATCTCGAAACCCTTCCCCCCGCGCCCGACGACGTCGTACCGGCGGGTGACGGTGTACGTCGTTCCTTTCGAGTTCTCGAGCGTCAGGACGGCGCGCTTCTCGTCCTTGCCGAAGAGCGTCGCGCCGACGACCCGGTCGTCCTCGGCGAGCCGGATGCCGATGACGCCCTTCCCCGGACCCGCGAGGACGGGAACGTCGTCCGCGTCGAAGAGGATCGCTCTCCCCTTCTCGGACGCCAGCGCCACGATCGCGCCCTCTTCGCAGACCTCGACCGACACGACCTCGTCGCCGTCCGCGGGCTTGGCGAAGCGGCGGCCCGAGCGCGTCGTCGCCTCCCGCAACGGATCGGCCGAGAAGCGGAGGACCATTCCCTGGCGGGTCGCCGCGAGGAGGACGACGTCCTTCTCCGGCGTCACGCGCGGGTCGAGGGAGAGGGTCGCGACGACCCGTTCTCCGTCGGCGAACTTGAAGAGCTTCTGCACGGGCTCGCCGTAGCCCGTCGACGGCGGGACGTCGTTCATCCGGAGAACGTAGGCCGACCCCCGGTTGCTGAAGAGAACGACGAGCTCGCGCGTCCCGCCCTGGAGGACGGCCAGGACGTCGTCCCCCTCGCGCAGTCGGGTCTGCTTCGGGTCCTTCAGCTGCCCGAGGCGCTTGAGCCACCCGTCGACGGTGACGACGGCGAAGGCGTCCTCGTCGGGAATGAACGCCTCGGCGTCGTACTCCGGCTCCTCGACCGCGGCGGAAACGCGCGTCTTCCGCTTCTCGCCCGAGAGGACGCCGCGCAGCTCGACGAGCTCGCGCTGGACCACCCCCCAGAGCTTCGCGGGCGACTTCAGGATCGCCTCGATCCGCGCGGCCTCGGCCCGCTTCTCGGCCAGCTCCCTGCGGATCGACTCGATCTCCAGACGGGCGAGCTTGTAGAGCTTCGTCTCGAGGACGGCGTCGGCCTGTTCGTCGTCGAGGCCGAAGCGCTTCATGAGCTTTCCGGCGGCGTCGGCCTTCCCCTCGCTCCTGCGGATGATCCGGATCGCCTCGTCGAGCTCGTCGAAGATCTTCTCGAACCCCTCGAGGAGGTGGATGCGGCGCAGCAGCTCCTCGAGCTCGTACTCGAAGCGGCGCTTCACCGTCGCGAAGCGGAAGTCGAGGAAGTGCCTGAGGATCGCCGAAAGCGAGAGGCGGGCCGGCTCGGCGACCTCGGGATTGGCGGTCGGGACGAGCGCCGTCAGGTTCACCGGCACGGTCGTCTGGAGCGGCGTGTGCCTGTACAGGTAGCTCATCACGAGCGCCGGGTCGGCGTCGCGCTTGAGCTCGAGGACGACCCGGACGTCGTCGGTCGACTCGTCCCGCACGTCGACGAGAGCCGGGAGCTTTCGCGCGATGATCACTTCGGCGATCTTCTCGACGAGCGAGGCCTTCGCGACGCCGTACGGGACGGAGGTCACGACGATCGCATGCACGCCTCGGCCGCGCTCCTCGATCTCGTACTCGGCCCTCAGCTTCAGGGTCCCCTGCCCCGACTCGTAGATCTCCCTCAGCTCCTTCTTCGTCGAGAGGAGCTGGCCGCCCGTCGGGAAGTCGGGCCCCTTCACGAACCTCAGCGGGTCGGCCGCGGGGTCGTCGATGGCGGCGATCGCCGCGTCGAGGATCTCGACCGGGTTGTGGGGAGGGATCGAGGTGGCCATGCCCACGGCGATGCCGGAGGCGCCGTTCACGAGGAGGTTGGGGAATCGGGCGGGCAGGACGATCGGCTCGAAATGGACGCCGTCGTAGTTCGGCTTCCAGTCGACCGTCCGCTTCCTGATCTCGGAGAGGAGCTCGACCGCCAGGGGCCTGAGGCGGGCCTCCGTGTAGCGGTACGCGGCGGCGGAGTCGCCGTCGAGGGAGCCGAAGTTCCCGTGCCCCTCCACGAGCGGGGCCCTGAGGGTGAAGGGCTGCGCCATCCGGACCATGGCGTCGTAGATCGCCACGTCGCCGTGCGGGTGGTACTTGCCGATGACGTCGCCGACGACCGTGGCCGACTTCTTGAACTTGGCGTCGGGCGTCAGGTGGAGGTTCTGGTACATGGCGAAGAGGATCCGCCGCTGTACGGGCTTCAGGCCGTCGCGGACGTCGGGGAGGGCCCGGGCGGTGATGACCGAGAGGGCGTAGTTCAGGTAGCGCCGCCGCGCCTCCTCCGGGAGAGGAATCTCGGCGTCGAAGGCCAGCGCCGGCTGGTCGGCGCTCTCGGATCGTTTCCTCGTCATGCCCCCCCCAAGAGAAATCCCCCCGGCCTTGAGGCCGGGGGGACGGATGTTACGGGTTCGCCCGGCCCCCGAGGGGCCGCTGCTTTCAGCGGGCCGACTTCGCCGACTTGTTCGGCGAGGTGAGAGCCGCCATGAGGGAGGCTCCAAAGTTCGTCGGCCGGCCCGGCTCGCTCCGCTCGCGCTTGGCCGAATCCTCGCGGTACTTGCGGATCTCGCCGCGCTCGGCTTCCTCGCCGGCGCCCTTCGCCGAGAGGGAGATGCGGCGGCGCTGGGCGTCCAGGCCGATCACCTTCACCTCGACCTTCTGGCCGGGGGTGAACAGCTTGCTGGCGGGCGTCCCGTGCGGAAGGCCCGTCTCGGAGTTCGGGATGAGGCCGGTGAGGCCGATCTCGAGCCGCACGAAGACTCCGAACGCCGCGACGTTTTCGACCTGTCCCGCGACGACCGAGCCCTCGGGCATCTTCTCGGCGAGACCTTCCCATGGGTCGGACGTGGAGACCTCGCGGAGGGACAGGGACAGGCGGCGGTGCTCTTCGTCGATCTCGCGGACCCATCCGGAGACCTCCTGGCCGGCCGCGACGGACGGGTCCTTGAGGTCGACACCGGGGGGGAGCTGGGAGACGTGGACGAGGCCGTCGATGCCCGGTTCGATCTCGATGAAGATGCCGAACTCGGCGTGGCGCGCAACCGGTTTCGTGAACGCGGTGCCGGGCGGGATCCTCTGGGCGAGCCCCTCCCACGGGTCCTTCTCGAGCTCCTTCATGGAGAGGGAGATGCGCTTCCCTTCGTTCTCGACCTTGGTGACCTTGACGGACACGTCCTGGCCGACCGTGAGGACGTCCTTGGCGTGCGCCACGCGGCGGCGCGAGATCTCGGTGACGTGGACGAGGCCGTCGACGCCGCCGAGGTCGACGAACGCGCCGAAGTCGGTGATCGAGCGGACCCGGCCCGTGAGGATCGCGCCGACGACGATCTTGTCGCGGATCTCTCCGAGGCTCTTCTCCATGGATTCGCGCAGGAGGGCCGCACGGCTCACGACGACGCGGCGCCCGTCCTCGGCGTATTCGATGACGCGGAAGTCGAACGACTGGTTGACGAACTCGAGCAGGCCCGGCTCGTCGTGGCGACTGACGTCGATCTGGGAGACGGGGCAGAACGCGCGCGGTCCGCCGGGGCCGCCGATGGCGACCTCGAAACCGCCCTTGTTGCGGGAAAGGACCTTGCCGAGGACCGGGATTCCGGTCTCCCACGCGGCACGCAGCTCCGCCTTCGCGCGGCGCGCGCCGGCGAGCTTCTTCGAGAGCCGGATGTCCGGCCCGGCCTTGATGACCACGGCGTCGATCCGGTCGCCGACCTTCTCTCCATCCAGCTCGTGGAGGTCCATCAGCGCCTCGGACTTGGCTCCGATCGAGACGAGCACCACGTCCGGCGTGATGCCGGCGATGATCCCGCTGACGGCTTCCCCTTCCTGGGGCCGCTTGCTGGCGGGGAAAGTCGCCTCGAGGGCGGCTTCGAATGCGTGACGATCCGCCGACTCGGTGGAGTCGACGGGGGGAACGGCAACGGCGTGTGTGGTCACGGACGGAACTCCTGCCCGCGGGACTGGGATCGCCGGGCGGTCCGGCGAAGCGCGGGAACGCGGATTGTACTCCCACCGGCCATCGGGCAACGGGAAAGCGCCGGGAGACCGTCGCCGACCCCGAAAATGAGAACCCATCGCGAAGTCTTTCTCGTATAGTTAAGGGTTCATGACCCGCAGAAAGCCCGTCCTGCGCCCCTGCGCGGCCGGCCCCGGAGGACGTCCTTGACCGAAACGCTCCTGACCGCGTCGGAGATCTCCCCCGCCCTCGCTGCCGTCAACCCTTCCCGGGACGAGCTCCGCAAGTGGTACGCCCTCATGCACATGGGGCGCGTCCTCGACGACAAGGCCCCGAATTACCTCAAGCAGGGTCTCGGCTGGTCCTACCACGCGCCGTGCGCCGGCCACGACGGCATCCAGGTCGCGCTGGGGACGATCTTCCGGCCCGCATTCGACTACCTGTTCCCCTACTACCGCGACCTGACGACCTGCCTCTCGGCGGGAGTGACCCCGGAGCAGATCCTCCTCAACGGCATGTCGAAGGCCACGGACGTCGCCTCGGGCGGCCGGCACATGTCGAACCACTTCGCCCGGCACGACCTGTACGTCTGGAACGTCTCCTCCTGCGTCTCCAACCACGCGCAGCACGCCGCCGGCCTCGGCAGGGCCATCCGGTCGTACGGGATGAAGAGCCTCGTCTACTGCTCGATGGGAGAGTCGTCCACCTCCGAGGGCTACTTCTACGAGGCCGTCAACGGCTGCTCGCTCGGAAAGCTGCCGGTCATCTTCGTCATCCAGGACAACGGCTACGGCATTTCCGTCCCGAAGCGGCAGCAGACGGCGAACCACTACGCCTCGGACAACTTCGCGAGCTTTCCGAACCTCAAGGTCATCCACTGCGACGGCAAGGACGTTCTCGACTCGGTCCGCGCCCTGCGCGAGGCCGCAGACTTCGCGCTGAGCGGCGCGGGGACCGTCCTCGTCCACGCCGACTGCGTGCGCATCGGCTCCCACTCGAACTCCGACCGGCACGAGCTCTACCGCGACGACGACGAGCTGGCCGCGGCCCGCGAGCTCGACCCGCTCCCCCGCTTCCGCCGCCTCCTGATCGAAGGGGGCGCCTTCTCCGAGGAGGAGATCCGCGCGATCGAGGACGAGAACCGGCAGGCCTACGAGACCGCGGCGGACCGTGCCCGGAGCGCTCCCGACCCCGACCCGAAGTCGATCCACGATTTCGTCCTCCCCGAGCCATGGGTCCCCGAGGGGGACGGCCTGGCGACGGTCGCAAGGACACCGGCGACCGCTTCCGACGGCCGGCCGCACCGGGAGTCGTCCCTGATTCACGCGATCAACGAGACGATGAAGGATCTCTTCCGCGAGAACCAGGACACGTTCATCTGGGGCCAGGACGTCGCCTCCGGCGAAAAAGGCGGGATCTTCAACGTCACGAAGGGCATGGAGAAGGAGTTCGGGAGCCACCGCGTCTTCAACGCCCCGATCGCCGAGGACTACATCCTCGGGATGGCCGACGGCTTCTCCCGTGTGTGCGACGGCGTGAGGGTCATCGTCGAAGGGGCGGAGTTCGCCGACTACTTCTGGCCGGCGGCCGAGCAGATGGTCGAGATGTCGCACGAGTACTGGCGGACGAACGGGCAGTTCGTCCCGAACGTCACCGTGCGCCTCGCGTCCGGCGGCTACATCGGCGGGGGCCTCTATCACTCGCAGAACATCGAGGGCTGGCTCACGACCCTTCCCGGGATCAGGATCGTCGTTCCCGCGTTTGCCGACGACGCCGCCGGGCTCCTCCGGACGGCCGTGAGGTCGCGGGGCATCACCCTCTACCTCGAGCCGAAGTTCCTCTACAACTCCCCCCTTTCGAAGACGTTCGTTCCCGAGGGCTTCGCGGTACCGTTCGGCAAGGCGCGCCTTCGGCGCCCGGGGAAGGACCTCACCGTCCTCGCGTACGGAACGCCCGTCCACTGGGCGCTCGAGGCGGCGACGACCCTCGCGAAGGAGGGGAAGGAGCTCGAGGTTCTCGACCTGCGCTCCCTCGCCCCGCTGGACTTCGACGCCATCGCCGCATCCGTGAAGAAGACCTCACGCGTCCTGATCGTCCACGAGGACAAGGTGCAGGGGGGCTTCGGCGGCGAGCTGTCCGCCCAGGTGACGAGCGAGCTCTTCGAATATCTCGACGCCCCCGTCGAGCGGGTCGGATCTCCTTTCACGCCCGTAGGCTTCAACCGGATCCTCGAACGGGCGATCCTGCCGAGCACCTCGACCGTGCTCGTGGCGGCCCGGAAGGTCCTCGCCTACTGACCCCCTCGCCGGACTGAGCCGGCCTCGCGCGCCTCCCCCGGAGGCGCGCCGCCTTATCATCGGACGATGCTCTCGGGGCCGAAGGGCTCGTCCGGTCGATCCTCTCCCGGCGCGCGCGGGCGCGCCTGTCGCGCCGCCACCGTCGTCGCCGTCCTCGGCAGCCTGGCGTCGCCTCCGCCCGCGCTCGCGCTCGCGCTCGATGCGACTCGCCCGCTCGCCCACGCAACGCTCGACAGCTGGGAGGCCGGGCAGGGTCTCCCCCAGAACACCGTCCAGGCGATCGCCCAGACACCCGATGGCTACCTCTGGATAGGGACGCAGGAAGGGCTCGTCCGGTTCGACGGGACCCGGTTCACGCTCTTCGACCGCAGGACGACGCCGGAGTTCTCGACGGGCTCGGTCCTCGCCCTTCTCGCGGACCAGGATGGCACCCTCTGGGTCGGGACGAACGGGGGGGGGCTCCTGCGGATGACCGGGGCGCGCTTCGAGGCGCTCGGCCCCCGGGAGGGCCTCGCGGGAATGAAGGTCCAGTCCCTCGCGCGCGACGGGCGCGGCGTTCTCTGGGTCGGAACCGACGACGAAGGGCTTTTCCGGCAGGAGGGACCGGTCTTCCGGCGCGTCGATCCCACCGGAGGCGGCCGCTTCCTGGTTCGCACCCTCTGTGTCGACCGCGCGGGAGTCGTCTGGGCCGGATCCACCGGAGGCGGCGTCGCACGCCTGCAGGAGGACGGCCCCCGGATCTTCACGACCCGCGAGGGACTCCCGAACGATGCCGTCATCGCGCTGGCACCGCACCCGGGCGGAGGCGTCTGGGTCGGCACCGCCGGGGGAGGCCTCGCGCGGGTCGTCGACGGGCGCGTCTCGACGAAGGAGGCGCCCCGTCTCCCGACGAGCCAGGTCTCGGCGCTCCTCGTCGATCGCGAAGGGAGTCTCTGGGTCGGAACGTGGGGCCGGGGGGTCTGCCGGGTTTCGGCCGAGGAGGTGTCCTGCCGTTCGGCGTCGACGGGAGACCTGCCCGCAGACCACGTCTGGAGCCTCTACCAGGACCACGAGGGAAGCGTCTGGATCGGCACCTGGACCGAGGGGCTCCTGCGCCTGCGCCACGGTCTCTTCGTCAACCTCGGGCGGCGCGAAGGGCTCGCGGGCGAGAACGTCCGCGCGGTCACGCAGGACGCCTCGGGAGCGGTCTGGGCCTCCGTGGCCAGCGGCGGCCTCCACCAGATCACCAGTCACACGACCCGGGTGTTCGGAACCGGCGACGGGCTCCCTTCCGATCAGCCCTCGGCCCTCCTGGCCGCCCGGGACGGGCGTGTGTGGGTCGGCACCTACACCGACGGCCTCGCCGTCGGCCGGGGTGGCGCGTTCACCCGAGTCCCGCTCCCGCCCCCGGCCGTCGACTCCCGAGACATCCGGGCCCTTGCGGAAGACGAGGACGGGTCGATCTGGGTCGGGGTTCTCCCCGGTGGCGTCATCCGCATGCGCGACGGAGTCGCCCGCCGCTTCGGCGTCGTGGACGGCCTCCCGTCGGACCGGCTTCTCTGCCTCCTGCCGGCCCGGGGCGGAGGGGTCTGGGCGGGAACGACGGAAGGGCTCGCGCTCTTCGAGGGAGACCGTTTCCGGGCCTTCACGAAACGCGACGGACTGCCCGACGACCGGATCCAGTCCCTGCTGATCGACGACGAGGGAACGCTCTGGATCGGAACGGCCAACGGCCTTGCCCGCTTCCGAGACGGAACGTTCGCCAGCGTCGGGACGAAGGAGGGCCTCTACGACAGCCTCGTGAAGAGTGTCCTCCAGAACGAGGGCTGGCTCTTCATGACCGGCAATCACGGCATCTTTCGCGTGCGCCGCGCAGACGTTTCGGCCACGATGGACGGCCAGCGGCGCGGCTTCTCGTCCGAGCACTTCGGCCTCGCCGACGGGATGCGCAGCGAAGGCTGCTCGGGAGGCACCCAGCCGGGCGCCGTCCGGACGTCCGACGGAAAGCTCTGGATCGCCACGACGCGAGGCCTCGCCATCCTCGACACGAAGCGCCTCGAGCGGCCATCGCCGCTCCTCGCCCTCCGGATCGAAGGAGTCCTTTCCGACGGGGCACCCGTCGCGGTGGGCGAGACCGTCCTCGTTCCTCCCGGCTCTTCCCGCCTCGAGATTCGCTACACGGGAATCAGCCTCGTCGCCCCCGCCGACGTCCGCTTCAGGTTCCGCCTCGACGGCGTCGACCCGACCTGGGTGGACGCCGGGCGGGAGCGCTCCGCGAGCTACACGAACCTCTCGCCGGGCAGCTATGTCTTCGAGGTGGCGGCGAGGAGGGGCGGCGGCACCTGGACGACCGGCGCGAAGACGACCGTCCGGATCGAGCCGACGCTCGCCCAGAAGGGGTGGTTCCGTGCGGCGGTCGCGGCTGGAGCGATCGCGCTGCTGGCCGCGGCCCTCCACCGCCGAACCCGCAGGCAGCGCCGTCGGCGAGCGGTCCTCGAGGAGCTCGTGACGGCCCGGACCGTGGAGCTCGAGGCGGCGACCCGCGAGGCCGAAGACGCCAACCGGGCCAAGAGCGCGTTCCTCGCCACCATGAGCCACGAGATCCGGACCCCGATGAACGGTGTCATCGGGATGACGAGCCTCCTCCTCGGCACACCCCTGACGAGGGAGCAGCGCCAGTTCGCCGAAACGATCCGGCAGAGCGGCGAGACGCTCCTGCGTCTCATCGACGACATCCTCGATTTTTCGAAGATCGAGGCGGGCCGGATGGGCCTGGAGCGGCGGCCGTTCGACGTCCGTTCGTGCCTCGAAGGGGCGGTCGACGTCCTCGCGCAGCGCGCCGAGGAGAAGCGCCTCGAGCTGACGCTCGACGTGGACGACGGGGTGCCGCTCTCTCTGCTCGGCGACGTCACCCGCGTGAAACAGGTCGTCATGAACCTCGTCGGGAACGCGGTGAAGTTCACCGACGCCGGCGAGGTGGCCGTCTCGGTCCGTTCGAGCCCGGAGGGACCCGTTACGCCCGGAGCGAACGTCGACCTCGTCGTGACCGTCCGCGACACGGGGATCGGCATCTCGCCCGACCGGGCCGCCTCGCTCTTCGAGTCGTTCCGCCAGGGCGACAGCTCGACGACCCGACGCTTCGGAGGCACGGGGCTCGGCCTGGCGATCTCGCGCAGGCTCGCCGAGCTGATGGGAGGAACCATCTCCTTCGAGAGCGCGCCCGGAAGGGGCTCCACGTTCCGGTTCGTCGCACGCCTGGAGGCGGCGAACCCCTCTTCGGGGTCGTTCGCCCTGCCACGACGCAATGCGTTCGCGGGTCGCCGCGCTCTGGTCGTCGAGGACGGCGCGACGACGCGGTCGCTCCTCGAGAGGCTCATGACCCGCTGGGGCTTCTCGGTCGCTGCCTGTTCCTCGCTCGCCGAGGCGGTCTCGATCGTCCAGGGCGGAACACGCTTCGACCTCGCGCTCGTCGACCGGGACCTTCCCTCCCGGGACGGCTCCATGGCCGCAGCGCAGTTCCGGTCGGCGGGCTTACCGCCGTTCCCAGTCGTCCTGCTCGTACCGCTCGGGGCCGAGGCCGACGAGAAGGACGAAGGGGCCCACGCCCGCCTCGCACGACCCGTGAAGCCGGCAGCGCTCCACGAGGTGGTCGCCGCGCTCCTTGGCGGAAGCCGGCCCGCGGTCCGCAGGGAGTCCTCGGTGAGGCCGAGGTTCGACGGTTCGATGGGAGCGCGCCATCCCCTGCGGATACTCCTCGCCGAGGACAACCCGACGAACCGCGAGCTGGCGCTCCTGATGCTGGAGCGCCTCGGCTACGCCGCCGGTGTAGCCGCGAACGGGGCCGAGGCCGTCGAGGCCATCCGGCAGAACGTCTACGACTTCGTCCTGATGGACGTCCAGATGCCCGAGCTGGACGGGATCGAGGCGACGCGCCGGATCCGCTCCGAGCTCGGCGCCGCCGGGCCGCGCATCGCCGCGATGACGGCGCACGCTCTCCCCGGCGACCGGGAGGCGTGCCTGGCCGCGGGCATGGACGACTACCTCGTCAAGCCGATGGGGATCTCCGACCTCGTCTCCGCGCTCGAACGCGCCGCGGCAGCCATTTCTCCCCTGGTCGACGAGGCGGAGCCTCCCCCGCCTCTTTCGGAGGCCGCCGCTCCTGCCGAGCCCGGGCCGCTCCCGACGCCTCCCGGGCTCGACGAGAAGTCGTGGGCGCGCCTGCACGCGTCCCTCGGCGCGCGCTCGAGCGACCTCCTCCCGGGGATCGTCCGCTCATTCGCCCACGAGTCGGAAGGGCTCCTGGCGTCGGCGCGCTCGGCGCTCTCGGCCGAGCGCGCCGACGAACTCCACCGCGCCGTCCACACGCTCAAATCGACGAGCGCGAGCTTCGGGGCGCTCGAGCTCTCCTCCCTCTGCCGCGAGGCGGAGTCGCGGGCGAAGGAGAACGAGACGACGACCCTCGAGCCCCTCCTCGACCGGATCGGGGAGGAGCTCGCCCGCGTCAGGACCGCTTTGGGGACTCTCCCCGGCTCTCCTACCGGGGCTTCGGAGCCTCCCCTGCGATCCGCTCGATGAGCGCGGGGTCGTCGGGGAGGAGCCCGGCCTTCGGCAGGCGCGACGTCAGCTCGACCCAGCTCCTGTCGATGGCGAACGTCTTCCGGAAGAGCGGCAGGGCCTCGTCGACCTTTCCCATGCCGACGAGCGACACGGCCGTCCAGTAGGTCATCTCGGCGTTCCCGGGGACGAGCGCCTGCGCGGCCGAGTAGGCCTTCAGCGCTCCCGCGTCGTCCTTCTTCTCGACGGCGAGGTCTCCCTCGTTCATCAGGTTGTACGCGCGCCCCAGCGTCACGAGCCGCCGCAGCTCCGGGAGCGGCGCCGGACTGTCCTCGACGCGCAGGTCGAAGACCCGGTCCTGCCAGGGCCGGCCCGTCGGCGTCCCGCTGACGACGATGAGCGCGGCGGACTGCTTGCCACGGATGTCCCCTCCGGCCGCTTCCGCCGCGTCGAGCGCCGCGAGCATCCGCTCCGCGAGGTCGCCCTTCGCCGTCTCGAACGCCTTAGCCATCGCGGGCCAGACCGTGCCGCTGCGCATCATGTTCGCCTGGACCGAGTAGTCCTTCCCGACGTGGTGCCCCGCCGCCTCGATGCAGCTCGCGCCCGTGTGGGCCGCGACGCGCCCGGCGGCGTCGATCATCGCCACCTGGCGCACCTCGCGCCCCGCGTCCGCCGCGAGGAGCCCTCTCAGCGCATCCGGCGCGGCCCGCCCCGCCTCGAGCAGCGCGAGGCCGAGCGGCCCGTAGCTGGCGTCTACGAACGACTGGGTGGCGATGGCACCGACCCCGGCTTCCGCCCAGGGAACCATCGCGCCCACCGAGAACCAGTGTGACTGGACCGCCACGCCGAGCTGCCCCGTCGCCGGGTCGCGCGCCACGATCGAGTAGGTGTGGACCGGCCGCGCGGGGACGGGAATCGCGGAGGGAAGGTCGGGGACGCCGAGCTGGGACAGGACGAACGCCTGGTCGAACGCCGTCTCCTTCAGCCGGTCGTAGCGGCCCGACGACCCGCCGTGCCCGCCCGCCATGTTCGTCTTCAGGAGGAGCGGAGTCTCGTCGGTCTTCAGGGTCCGGAGCTTCGCGACGTACTTCGCCGGCTCCCAGTACATCACCTGGCTGTCGTTGAAAGAGGTCTTCACGAGGATCGACGGGTAGGCGCCCTTCTTCAGGTTGTCGTAGGGGCTGTACGACCTCATGTAGAGGTACTCGTCCTTCTTCCTCGGGTTCCCCCACTCCTCGAATTCCCCGACGGTGAGCGGAAGCGTCTCGTCGAGCATCGTGTTGATGACGTCGACGAAGGGCACGTGGAGGATGGCCGCCCTGAACAGTTCCGGCCTGAGGTTCACGACCGCGCCGATCAGCAGCCCGCCCGCGCTGCCTCCCTGGATCGCGATCCGGTCCTTCGCGGCGACCTTCGCGGAGACCAGCGCCTCGGCGCAGGCGACGAAGTCGGTGAACGTGTTCTTCTTCGACAGCATCCGGCCCGCGTCGTGCCACTTCTTCCCGAGGTCCCCGCCTCCGCGGACGTGTGCCACGGCATAGACGACGCCCCGGTCGAGCAGGCTCGGCAGCGCCGGGTTGAACGAAACGTACGACGGCGCGCCGTAGGAGCCGTATCCCGTCAGGAAGAGCGGGGCCGTCCCGTCCCGGGGCACGTCCTTCCGGAAGACGACGCTGACAGGGACCTTCGTTCCGTCGGCCGCCGTGGCAAAGAGCCGCTCGGAGCGGTAGCGCGCCGGGTCGTACCCGCCGGGCACCTCGGTCTTCTTCAGGAGCCTCCGCTCGCGCGTCGCCATGTCGTAGTCGTAGACCATCGGCGCCGTCGTGAACGACTGCCAGGAGAAGCGGAACGTCTTCGTGTCGTACTCGGGATTGGCCTCGGGGAACGACGAGGCGATCGCCTCGGGCACCTCGATCCGGTGCGTCTCGCCCGTCGACAGGTCCCGCACGGAGAGCTTCGGCAGCGCGTCCTGGCGCTCGAAGAGGACGAGGTGGCCCTTGAAGGCGTCGACGCCGGACACCATGACCCCGTCCCGGCAGGGGACGAGCTCCTTCCACGACGCCTTCCCGGGGCTGGACGCCGGCGCCGTCACGACACGGAAGTCCCGACAGCCGTCGTTCGTCCGGATGTAGAGGAGGTCCCCTGCCGCCTCGACGTCGTACTCGTGGTCCTTCTCCCGCGCCGCCACGACCCGCGGGGCCATGTCCGGCTTCGCCGCCGGGATGAGCCGCCACTCGCTCTGCGTGTGGCTCCCGGACTGCACGAGAATCCAGGCGTCGTCGCGGGAGCGCGACACGCCGAGGTTGAACCGCTCGTCGGTCTCCTCGTAGACGAGGACGTCCGGCCCCGGCGTCCCCACCGCGTGCCGGTAGAGCCGCCAGGGCCGCTTGGCCGCGTCTTCGACGACGTAGAAGAGCGTCTTCCCGTCCCCCGCCCACGCGACGGAGTTCACCTTCTCGACCCTGTCTGCGAGCAGCTTCCCCGTCTCGAGGTCCTTCACCTGGAGCGTGTAGAGCCGGAAGCCGGTCGTGTCGATCGTGTACGCGAGGTGCCTGCCGTCGTCGCTCGGAACGAAGACTCCCCGGCCCACGAACTTCTCGGTCTTCGCGATCTCGTTCAGGTCGAGGACGACCTGCTCGGCCGCGTCGAGGCTCCCCTTCTTCCGGCAGCCGATCGGGTACTGCTGCCCCTTCTGGGTCCGCGAGTACCAGAAGTACCCCCGGTGGCGGTACGGCACGGAAAGGTCGGTCTCCTTGATCCGCCCGACGGCCTCGTCGTAGACCTTCTGCCGCAGCGCCTCGCCCGGCTTCGTCACCGCGTCCGTGTACGCGTTCTCGGCGTCGAGGTACGCCTTCACCTCGGGGTTCTGCTTCTCGCGCAGCCAGAACCAGTCGTCCACGAGCTTCTCGCCGTGGACCTCGGTGACCTTCGGGACCTTCCTGGCAGCAGGAGGCTTCACCCCGGGAGTTTCCACCGCCGGGGCGACGAACGGAACGAGGAGGAGGGAGAGGGCGATCGTTCGAAACGTACGCACACCCGAAGCATAGTTCCGAGACAGGGTCAGGTCTTGATTTTCCACTATAGCCTCCGGCTATAGTGGAAAATCAAGACCTGACCCCTTCGGCCTACTGGGTCGCGGCCTTCTTCTCGGCCGCCCGGGCCTTCTCGCGCTTCGCCTTCGCCTCGCCGAGCATCCGGATGGTCGCCCCGTCGAGCGTGCCGGAGATCGTCACGGCGTCGCGGTCGCTCTCCACCTTGAACTTCCGGATGGCCGACACGACCTCGGGCTTCTCCTGGCTGGCGATCCGCATCGCCGCGAGGATTCCCCGCAGCGCGTCCTCGAGGAGCTCGCGCGTCTCGGCGTCGCCGCTGTAGCCGGCGCCCGAGAGCCGGATGGCGTCGCCCTTCACCGTCATCTCGAAGGAGAAGGTCGAGACGAGGTTCATCGCGCCGAGCACGTTTCGCGCCGCGTCCCCTTCACCGCTCGTGATCGTCAGCGATCCCTTTGCCTGCGGGAGCTTCGTCCGGTCGACGAGGAGCCAGCCTGAGGCGTTGGCGTTCACCCTGTCGAGCTGCGCGCCGAGGCCGGCGCCCCCGAGGAAGCCGGTCCCGCCCGCGGCCCGGGCGGCGAGAGCCTTCACGACGGCGTCCTCGGAGCCGGCCACGAGGAGACGGCTGCTCACGAACGCGACCGCGCCGTCGCCCTTGTGGCCCGTCTGCCCCTTCTCCTTCAGGAGGAAGTACGTCCCGCCGGGAGCCGTGCGCGCCTCGGCGCCCCGGGAGGCGACGGCCGCCGCGAGGCGCTGCGGCTCGAAGCGCCCTTCGAAGGCGACGAGGGCCTTCCCCTTCGCGCCGTCCGCGGCGGCGAAGACGACGAGGTCGACGTCGTCGATCGGGTGGAGGCGGGCGTCGGCGAGGAACCTCGCGGCGTCGCCGTCGACCGTCGCGCGGTCGAACTCGGCGAAGAAACGCGCGGCGAGGGGGCTCGTCCTGAAGTCGGCCACGCGCAGCATCCCGGCCGTCACCGAGTCGGGCGGGACGAGGGCGAGGGCGTCGTCGGAGGGGCGGGCCGCCTCGGACGGGAAAGCGAGTGCCGTGGCGAGGGCGAGGAGCGCGAGACGTCTCATGTCAGAAGTCCTTTCTCCGGAAGAGGAACGCGGAGAGCGTGAGAGAAACGAGCCCGAAGAGGGCGGTGGAGCCGAAAACGGCGAGGTGGTCGATCTCGCGGGTGCGGCGCGAGAGCTCGCCGTTCGATACGAAGTCGACCGTCGCCTGCGCGAGCTGCCCGGTCTTCGGGAGCACCCAGTAGAACCCCCGGACGAGCGCCGCAGCCCACTCCGTGGCGAGCGCCGCCTCGATCTGCCGGTGCCCGGAGAGGATGGCCGCCAGGAAGAACACGGCGAAGGTCGCCATGATCGAGACCGCCGTCGACGAGGTGACGACGCCGACGAGGAACGCGAACGCCATGAGCGTCGCGATCGTGAAGAAGATGATCGCCCCGCCCAGGAAGAAGCGCGGGTGGACGACCCCCGTCTTCCACCAGATCAGGAGCCCCATCGCGCCGATGAGATAGGCGACGTTCAGCCCCGCGAGGAGGAGCCCGCCGGCGTAGCGCGAGAGGAGCAGCTGCACCCGTCCGACCGGCCGCGAGAGATAGAGGTCGATCGTCCCCTTCTCCTGCAGGCGCGGCACGAGGTGCGCCGTCGCGAAGACGGCGAGGAACGTCGCGACGACGTAGAGGAACCCGGAGAAGCCCGATTCGAAGCCGAGGACGAGCTTGTCGAGGTCGACGGAGGTCGGACCCATCCGGACCTCCTTGCCGAAGAGCTTCGCCCCGGCCAGGGCGCCGTCCACCACGTCGAGGTTCACGGCGGCGGCGAAGAGGGCGATGAAGAGCGTGGAGAGGGTGGCGTAGGCGACGAGCGTCCAGCGCGCCGCGGCCTCGCGGAAGACCTCTTCGACGTTCGAGGCGAGGACCTTCACTGCGGCCTCCCTTCGGGCTCCGGGCCCGTGCCCGCCGCGGCACCCTGCTCTTCCGTCGCGTCGCCGGCCTTCACCAGGTCGACGAAGACGTCCTCGAGCGTCGAGCGGACCGGCGTCAGCTCGGTCACGAGGACGCCGCGGGAGCGCGCGGTGTCGACGAGGGCGTTGAGGTGCCCGGCGTCCCTCGCCGTCAGCTTCACGTGTCCGTTCACCCGCTCGGCGCCCGCGCCCGTCTCGCGGAAGAGGCCCAGCAGGGCCTCGTCTATCCCCGTCCCGGCGAAGCGGTAGCTGAAGCCCTGCGCCGTCAGGTCGGCGATGCGCCCGGTGGCCACCGACTTCCCCTTGCGGAGAACCGCCACACGGTCGCAGGTCATCTCGATCTCGGAGAGGAGGTGGGAGTTGAGGAGGATCGCCGCGCCGCGGGACGCCTCCTCGCGGAGGAGGTCGCGGATCTCGCGCCGCCCCAACGGATCGACGCCGTCGGTCGGCTCGTCGAGGAGGAGGAGGTCGGGGCGGTGGACGAGGGCCGTGGCGAGGCCGAGCCGTTGCGTCATCCCCTTCGAGAACCTCTTCACTTTGACGTCGGCCCAGTCCGACAGGCGGACGCGCGCGAGGAGCTCGGGGATCCGGGATTTCAGGTCGGGGCCGGAAACACCCGACATCCGGCCGAAGATCGAGAGGGTCTGCCGGGCCGAGAGGTACCCCGGGAACCGGTGCCCTTCGGGGAGGTAGCCGACGCGCCGCCGGCTCTCGGGGTCGGAAGCGGAAAGGCCGAACAGCTCGGCCCGCCCGGAAGTCGGAAGAGTCAGGCCCAGGAGGATCTTGACGGTCGTCGTCTTCCCCGCCCCGTTCGGTCCGAGGAGTCCGAAGACCTCGCCAGCGGCGACCTGAAGGTCAAGACCGTCCAGGGCTCTCACTTCCCGCCGCGAGAACGGGGTCCGGAAGGTCTTCGAAAGGCCTTCGGCGGAGAGGATGGCGGTCATGGCCCTCTCTACGGTGACCCGAGCCATCTGGTTCCCACGCGAATCGCGATGAGGCAGATTGTCCCGCTTTCCTACCGGAGGTCGACCGCGAACGTCTCCTTCGCCACTCCTGTGCGCGTCGCCTCGAGGACCGTCACGTGTGGCGGATCGCCCCGCCCAGGGAGGCGAACCCTCAGGAAACCGGCCTTCGACGTCGCATACCGGGTCGGAGGGATCTTCGAAACGACCGTCCCGCCCGGAAAGATGCCCGACCCCGACACGAGGACCCACCGGGCGGCCGGAACGGGCGCCTCGAGGACCTGGAGAGAGTGGTCGTGTCCGGAGGCCTGGAAGAGGGCCGGGGACGCGTCGAGGGCCGCGGCCAGGTCGGCACGGAGCCGCGTGTACCGGCGGGAAGCGAAGTCCTGGCCCGTCCCCTTCGCATCCCTGTACGCGACCCAGAGCGACCCGAGCCCGGGGAGCGGAACCCAGAGCGTCGGCGCGGCGTCCCGGAGGGGGAAGAGATGGGGCTTCCAGTCACCTTTCCTCTCGCCGTGCGGCCCGCCGCTGGAGAGCGGGTGGTGCGTCAGGAGGGCGAGCGGCCCCCTCCCGGCCGCCGCCCGAAGCTGCGCGACGGCCTCCTCCCCGCTCCTGACTGCACAGGGAGCCGACGGTCCTTCCGGGCGAGGGCCTTCGTGGTGGAGCCACCACTGCGTGTCGAGCACGGCGAGCGTCACGCCCGACGCGGTCGGCAGGAGGAGTGGCCCCGGGCAGCCGCCTCCCGGGGCGTAGAGAAGTCTCGGAGAACGCCGCGAGAGAAACTGCTCCTGGCGGACGACCGATGCCCACCCGTTCCGGCGCATTCCGTCCCAGTCGTGGTTCCCCGGCAGGAAGAGGACCCGCGCCCCCGCGCCGAGGGCGGCGTCGGCCTGGGCCGCGAGTCGCCTCTCACCTTCCCCCCGCCACGGGTCGGCCGCGTCCGGGAGGCCATTCGGGTAGAGGTTGTCCCCGAGGAAGACGACGAGCGTCCGCTCCGGGTCCTTCCCCGCTTCCGCGGCGAGAGCCCGGAGCAGGGGCTCGTCTGCGGCAGGCTTGCCGGCATCGCCGACGAGGAGCAGCGTCTCGACGCCCGTGGCGAACGGGCTCGAAGGGGGCGCTGCAACGTCGGCGGCCCCCAGCGCGGCCGCGAGCCCCAGGCAGACGAGCCCCGCCCCTGCGAGCCTCACCGCGCCGCGACCCGCTTCCCGGCCCCCTTCGCCGTCCCCCTCGCCGCCTTCCGGAGCGTTGCCCACAGCTGCCGCAGCTCACCCGAGAGCTTGTGCGATGGAGCGTAGTGGACGAGCGGGGCGGACTCCTGGTGCGACTCGCGCACCTTCACCGACGCGGAGATGTACGGCGTCAGGACCGGCAGGCCCTCGGCCTTCAGCTCGTCGACGAGCTGCTGCGGCAGGCGCGCCCTCGGCTGGAAGCTGTTGACGACGATCCCGGCGACGGAGAGCCCAGGGTTGTGGTCCTGCTTCACCTCCTCGACGATCTCGAGGAGACCGTAGAGGGCGCGGCGGGAGAAATCGTCACAGTCGAACGGGATGAGGACCCGTTCGGCCGCGATGAGCGCCGACAGGGTGAAGAAGTTGAGGGCGGGCGGCGTGTCGAAGAAGACGTGCTCGTAGCCCGTGAGCGGCGCGAGCGCGTCGCGCAGCTTGTAGATCTTGTGCCGCCCTTCGAGCTTGGCGTGAAACGTCTCCATGAGGGGCTGCGTCGGCAGGACGTCGAGCCCCTCGAACGGCGAGGCGTGGATGAAGGTCCGGAGGCTCTCGTCGAAGAGCCGGATCGCGAGGCTCTGCTCGAAGAAATCCGCGAGGTTCGGCCGGGCGGCCTTCGCCCGGGGCCCCAGCAGGTAGTGCGACGAGCACCCCTGGGGATCCAGATCGACGACGAGCGACCGTTCCCCCTCGTCGGCGGCCACCGCCGCGAGGTTGCTGACGAGCGTCGACTTCCCGACGCCCCCCTTCTGGTTGAAGACGACCCATCTCATGCCGCGCCCTCCCGACCTCTCGCTGGCCGGTGATCATCGCACCGGGCCTCGCGAGCACGTAACATGGAAGAGGGAGGAACGCGGGTGACGTCCGAGTCCCTGCTCCCGTTCTACGGCTACGTCGGAACGGCGGCCAGCGCGGCCGTGGCATCCGCCGTTCTCGCCTCCCTCCATCGCGCCCGCCAGCGACCCTGGCTCAGGAGCTGGGCCTGGAGCTGGATCTTTCTCACGTTTCACAGTCTCGTCTCGGCGGTCGCCTACGTCGCGGCCCGGACGGGCGTCGGAGGACAGCCCCGGGTCGTCCTCGCCTCCCTCGCCGCGATCGCCGGCTTCGCCCAGCTCGTCTACCTCCTGGCCGGATCCCGCGAGGTGGCCGAGGGCGTCCTCTTCCCGCGCCGGCGCCTCGTCCCGGTCCTCGCGGGCACGTCCATCCTCGCGGTCCTCATGGCGCTCCCCGGCTCGGCCGACCCGTCGGCGGCCTTCCTCCGCTACGCCCTGCGCTTCGGCGTCCGTTCGCTTACGGCGGGCATCGTCTTCCTCGTGGCGGCTTTCCTCGTGAGGCGGGGTCTGCGCGAGCGCCCCACCCTCGGCCGCACGCTCGTGTCGGGATCACTCGCCGTCACCGGCATCCACCACCTCCACTACCTGGTGGTCGGCATCGGCGGGTTCTCGTCCGGCATGCGTCACCCGCTCCTGACGCTCCTGAGCTCGCTCGACGTCCTGCTGGCCGTCGTCACCGTCCTCGGCATCGTCATCCTCCTCCTGGAAGACGAGAGGAACGCCGCGGTGGCGGCCGCCGCCCAGCTGGAGCACATGGCGGGGCACGACGCCCTCACGGGCCTCCCGAACCGCCGGATGCTCCTCGAGCGGACCACCCAGGCGCTCCGGCGCGCCGTCCGGGACCGCCGCTCGGTGGCCGTCCTGGCGCTCGACATCGACGGGTTCAAGCTCCTGAACGACTCCCTCGGGCACGCGACCGGCGACGAGCTCCTGCGCAGCGTCGGGACGCGGCTCAAGGGGGCCGTCCGCGAGACCGACACCGTGGCGCGACTGTCGGGAGACGAGTTCGGCCTCCTCCTGGAGGTGCGCGACCCCGACGAGGCGGACGCCGTCGTCGAGAAGATCCGCGCCGCCACGAGGAGGCCCTTCGTCCTCCACGGGCGGGAGGTCCACGTCACGCTGAGCGGCGGGCTCGCCGTCTCTCCCCGGCACGGCGACGTCGCCGAAACCCTGCTCGCCGCCGCCGACATCGCCTCCTCCCGGGCGCGAGACGACGGGCGCGACACCATCCGGGCCTTCGACCCTTCGCTGAACGAGGCGGCGCGCAAGACGGTGGCCCTCGAGGGGGCCATCCGCAGAGCCCTCACGGAAGGCGAGCTGAGGCTCTTCTACCAGCCCATCGTCTCCGTCCCGACGGGGCGGATCGAAGGGTTCGAGGCGCTCCTGCGCTGGGAGAGCGCCGAGCTCGGCCAGGTGCCCCCGTCCGACTTCATCCACCTCGCCGAGGCGAATGGCCTCATCGTCCCGATCGGCCGGTGGGCCCTGAAGACGGCCTGTGCTCAGGCCCGCGAATGGCAGAAGGCGGGCACCCCGACCCGGGTCTCGGTGAACCTCTCGGCGCGGGAGTTCCGGCAGCCCGACCTCTACCTGACCGTCCGCGACACCCTCTCGGAGACGGGCCTTCCGGCTCCGTTTCTCGACCTGGAGATCACCGAGCGCGTCGCCATGGAGAGCCCCGACGTCTCGCAGTTCGTCCTGCGCGAGCTGAGGTCCATCGGGGTCTCGATATCCCTCGACGACTTCGGTACCGGCTATTCCTCCCTCGCCTACCTCCGGACCTTCCCGGTCGACACGCTCAAGATCGACGGCTCGTTCATCCAGGCGATGGAAAGCGACCCGCAGTCGGCCGCCATCGTCCGGTCGGTCATCGACCTGGCCCACAACCTGAAGCTCGGGACGGTCGCCGAAGGGGTCGAAACGGACGAACAGGCCGCGATCCTCCGCCGCGCCGCGTGCGACCGGATACAGGGATACGTCGTCAGCCGCCCTCTGCCGGCCGCCGAGGCGACGTTCCTCCTCATCGAAGACCGCCGGGCGGCGAGGGCCTCCGGCGGCTCCGTGGCCTGAGCCTCTTCGCGTTCCCCGGACCCGTCCGTAGAATCGAGGAAGGAGGTCCTGCCATGCCCGTCTACGAGTACCGCTGCCGCGCCTGCGGAAAGAAGACCGAGGACCTCGTCCTGGCCGGCGACGCCGCCGGCTACGTCCCCGAGTGCGCCCACTGCAGCTCCCACGACCTCGGCCGCCTCCTCTCGACCTTCGCCGCCCACGGCGGAGACAAGGGAGGCGACTCCTTCGACGCCCCGTGCGGCATGGGCTCCTGCGAGACAGGCGACATGAGCGCCTGCGGCATGGGAGGTTGCGGGATGGGCGGCGGCATGGGGGGCGGATTCGACGATTAGAATCCGCGCCGGTCCCGTATCACCCGCCGGAGGAACGATGAACGACAGCTTCAAGACGAAGACGACCCTCTCCGCCGGAGGCGCGACCGTCTCCTACTTCTCGATC